>OJZB01000002.1_pt1 | contig 306854 bp, 300 predicted proteins | sample 1601081 | NCBI WGS metagenome assembly OJZB01 (sample SAMN04436783, study PRJEB24849) | human gut metagenome | biome: human gut; feature: NICU; material: stool | host: Homo sapiens | place: USA: Saint Louis, MO | collected 2011-05-03 | reverse complement strand
CTTGCCACCTACGTATTACCGCGGCTGCTGGCACGTAGTTAGCCGTGGCTTTCTGGTTAGATACCGTCAGGGGACGTTCAGTTACTAACGTCCTTGTTCTTCTCTAACAACAGAGTTTTACGATCCGAAAACCTTCTTCACTCACGCGGCGTTGCTCGGTCAGACTTTCGTCCATTGCCGAAGATTCCCTACTGCTGCCTCCCGTAGGAGTCTGGGCCGTGTCTCAGTCCCAGTGTGGCCGATCACCCTCTCAGGTCGGCTATGCATCGTGGCCTTGGTGAGCCGTTACCTCACCAACTAGCTAATGCACCGCGGGTCCATCCATCAGCGACACCCGAAAGCGCCTTTCACTCTTATGCCATGCGGCATAAACTGTTATGCGGTATTAGCACCTGTTTCCAAGTGTTATCCCCCTCTGATGGGTAGGTTACCCACGTGTTACTCACCCGTCCGCCACTCCTCTTTCCAATTGAGTGCAAGCACTCGGGAGGAAAGAAGCGTTCGACTTGCATGTATTAGGCACGCCGCCAGCGTTCGTCCTGAGCCAGGATCAAACTCTCATAATAAAAGTTAGAACAATCTTGCGATTGTTAAGCTCAATTTGTTTGCTAGCATATTGCTTGCTTGTTAAAAATGTTTGTTGTCTTGAATTGAATCAAGACGCCCTACACATTTGGTTCGTCTATTCTTTGTTCAGTTTTCAAAGGTCTACGTTACCTCGCAGCAACTTTTATATCATAACAAACTTTCGTTTGAATGTCAAGAACTTTTTTAAAAAAGTTTTTTCAAGTTGTTTTGCTCGGTTGTTGTTGTCTGTTGTGACAACTTCTATATCTTATCATCTCGCTTGTTATTTGTCAACAACTTTTTTGTTGTTTTTTCAAACTTTTTTCGAGAGATTTGAAATCAAGAATTGTTATTTAATTATTGATTTCTGAATCGCTCAGCTGTGTGACTCGCCTTGCGACATGTAATAATATACCAAGATTTCAAGCATTGGTCAATCATTATTTTCACTTTTTTTAAACTTTTTTTCAATACCGATTATTCTTTCTTATCCGATTAGATAAAGTTCGTTTTTTATCAGATTACCCATTCTTTTTATTACCCATCTTCGATTTTTTTAGAAAAAAAGAATTGGTTTCAATTGTTTTTCTATTCTTTTTTTATTTAATTTTTTGCGAATACAAAAAAAAGATGCCCTTAAGGCATCTTTTTTTATCTCATTGTTGGGAATAGCAAGACATCACGAATTGATTGTGCATCAGTTAATAACATAACTAGTCGATCAATCCCAATACCTAATCCTCCGGTTGGTGGTAAGCCATATTCTAAGGCTTCGATGAAATCTTCATCTACTCCGTGTGCTTCATCATTTCCTTGTTCCCGTTCTTTTTCTTGTTCTTCAAAACGTTCACGTTGGTCAATTGGATCATTTAATTCTGTAAATGCATTAGCAAACTCTTTTCCGATAATAAACAGTTCAAAGCGGTCAGTGAAACGACCATCTTCTGGATTTTTCTTCGCTAATGGTGAAACAGCTACTGGGTGACCATAAATAAATGTTGGTTGTTGCAACGTATCTTCTACAAATGTTTCGAAAAATTCATTAATGATATGACCGACTGTCATGGCATCTGTAATTTCAACATTATGTTCTTTAGCCAACGCACGGGCTTCTTCTATCGTCATCTCTTGCCAAAAATCTACGCCCGTTTGTTCTTTGACCGCATCTACCATGTGTAGACGTTTGAAAGGACTTCCTAAGTCAACCGCTTGACCATCGTACGTGATATCAGTAGTTCCTAAGACTTTTTCCGCAGCATTACGAATAATTCCCTCTGTTAAATCCATCACATCTTGATAATCAGTATAAGCGGTATAAGCTTCTAGCATTGTAAATTCTGGGTTATGAGTGGTATCGATTCCTTCATTACGGAAGACACGACCAATTTCATATACTTTTTCCATGCCACCGACAATTAAACGTTTTAAATGTAACTCTAGGGCAATGCGTAAGTATAAGTCCATATCTAATGCATTATGGTGTGTGATAAATGGACGAGCAGCAGCTCCTCCTGCTTCGTTATGCAAGACAGGCGTTTCTACTTCGACATAGCCATTGCCATCTAGATAACGACGGATTTCGCTAATAATTTGACTGCGTTTCATGAAACGATCAAAGCTTTCTTTGTTACTGATTAAATCCAAATAGCGTTGACGATAGCGTTGTTCCACATTCGTTAATCCATGGTATTTATCTGGCAACGGACGCAAAGCTTTAGTTAATAACGTAATTGTTTGAGCTTTAACAGTAACTTCCCCCGTATTGGTTTTCATTACTTGACCTGTCACACCAAAGAAGTCGCCTAAGTCAGCATGTTTAAATAGTTCATAGGCTTCGTCTCCAACTTGGTCCTTCCGAACATAAATTTGAATTTGGCCTTCACGGTCTTGCAAATGGGCGAAACCAGCTTTTCCTTTACCACGTTTTGTCATCATACGTCCAGCAACGCTGACTTCTGTATTCATTTCACTAAGTTCTTCTTTTGTATGATTATCATATTGTTCATGAAGTTCTGCTGAATTATGAGTGCGATCGAAACGTTTACCGAAAGGATCAATCCCTTCTTCACGTAAAGCTTCCATTTTTTCGCGGCGCACGAGCATTTGATCATTTAAATCCTCTAAATGCGCTTGTTGTTCTTCTGCCACTGTTGTTCCTCCATTCTTGATTTTAACCTATCCTAATAATGCCACAGTAATTCGAAAAAAAGCAAGCCGAATTTTACTTTCGGCTTGAATTTTTTATTCTTCTATAGTAGTTACAGCAACTTTGGAAATCTTCTCTACAAAGGCATCAAGTAAATCGACAACTGCTTGTTGTGTTTCAACTTGGTTAATCGCAACTTTGACTTTGGCCGCTCGCGAGATTCCTTTTAGATAGTAAGAAGCATGTTGGCGAAACTCACGGACCGCAATTTTTTCACCTTTTAAATCCACTAATCGTTGTAAATGAACTTTTGCAATGTTAATTTTTTCAGCTGGTGAAGGCTCAGGCATCAATTCGCCCGTTTCCAAGTATTCTTTCGTCCGTTGAATCATCCAAGGATTGCCCAAAGCAGCTCGACCAATCATCACACCATCCGCTCCAACATATTCTAACATGCGTTTAGCATCTTCAGGCGTTTTGACATCGCCATTTCCCATAAAAGGAATGGTTAAATGCTTTTTCACTTCCTTTAAAACGTCCCAATTGGCTGTCCCTTCGTACATTTGGACACGTGTCCGACCATGCATAGCAATTGCCGAAGCGCCTGCTTGTTCGGCAGCCAAAGCGTTGTCTACAGCATATAGATGATCTTCATCCCAGCCTGTTCGCATTTTTACAGTGACAGGCAAAGAAACTGCCGAAGAGACTGCGTGAACCATCTCATGCACTTTATTCGGATCCAGCAACCATTTCGCACCAGCTTCAGCTTTAATTATTTTATTGACAGGGCAACCCATGTTAATATCAATAATCGCCGCTTGCGTATTTTCTTCAACAAACTTAGCAGCTTCCACTAATGTTTCTTTATCTCCACCAAAAATTTGTACACTTAAAGGATATTCTCGCTCATCAATATATAGCATTTCTAAGGTTTTTTTGTTCCTTAATTTAATTCCTTTGTCACTAATCATTTCACAAACGACTAATCCTGCGCCAAATTCTTTTACAGTCACACGAAAAGCGGCGTTACTAATACCCGCCATCGGAGCTACGACAACACGGTTGGGGATTTCAACGTCTCCAATTTTCCACATAGTCTTTCCTCCTACTTTTGTTTCGTATTGCGAATCGCTTCATCGCGAAGTTCAATTAATTCTTCTTCACTATAGTGATATTTATTGTTACAGAATTGACAAACTGCTTCTGCTCCATGATCTTCATCAATCATCGCATTTAATTCATCGATCCCAACAGCAATCAAAGCGGTCGCAAATTTTTCTTTAGAACAGTCACATTTAAATTGTACAGGCATTTTTTCTAAAATTTCTACTTCGTCTTCTCCCAATAAGCGATACAAGACTTGTTCAGGTGTTTCTCCATTTTCTAGTAATTGTGAAATTGGTGGCACTTCCGCTAGACGCTGTTCAATAAAATCAATGGTACTTTCATCGGCACCTGGCATTACTTGAATCATAAAACCACCGGCTGCTTTCACCGATTCATCCGTGTCCACCAATACACCTAAACCGATAGCTGAGGGAACTTGTTCAGAGACCGCCATAAAATATGTAAAGTCTTCACCGATTTCACCAGAAACAATAGGTGTTTGTCCAGAAAAGGTTTCTTTTAATCCTAAATCTTTAATGACTGTGAAAATTCCTTCGTTACCGACAGCGCCACGTACATCAATTTTACCTGTTGCATTCAACTTTAAGCTGACATGTGGATTTTTAATGTAGCCTTTTGTTTCTCCACGGCCATTACTATCGACAATAATAGCGCCAGCTGGGCCATTCCCTTGTACTTTTACAGTTAATTTATCGTCACCTTTTAAAGTCGCTCCTAGTAAAAGGGCTCCAATCAATGTGCGCCCTAACGCTGCGGTAGAAGAACTCCATGTATCATGTCTTCTTTGCGCTTCGCTAACAGTTTCAGTGGCACTGATGGCATATGCTCGAATTGAACCTTTATAACAAAGGGCTTTTACTAAATAATCTTCCATTCTTTTTCCTCTTCTCTTGGTGCTTTTTTGTCCATTAGTCAGATAATACTAGGAATCAGGTGTTTTTTCAACCAAATAATCTTCCTTCTATAGAATATCTTAATATTATAGAAGGTGCAGTATTCGTCAACTCGACAAATACTGCACCTTCTACTAATTGGTTATTTATAACGATCTTCGTAGTTATTGCGATCATATTCAGAATTGGAATCTGAATCTTTTTTCTCTTCAGATTGGACTTCTTTTTCTGTTTGTTCGCTTTCTACTTTGACTTCTTCTGCTTCATCATGTAATTCTTTTTTCGCTTCTTCAAAGTCTTGTTTTTCTTCAACTTGTTTTTGCGCTTCTTTTTCTTCTAAAGCACGTTTTGCTTCTTCGAATGTTTGCGCTTCTTTTTCACTAGGGTAGTCGCTGTCAGCACCTTCAGGCATTTTACCTGTTTCAAATAATGATTTGATTGCTTTTGCATCTAATGTTTCATATTCTAATAGTTTTTCAGCGATTAGTTTATGTTGTTCACGGTGCGCTTCGATAATTTCATGCGCTTTCGTATGAGCATCCATTAAGATACGACGAACTTCCTGATCGATTTCAAACGCCACTTGTTCTGAGTAAGCTTTTGTTTGACCATAATCACGACCGACAAAGACTTGATGGTTTCCTTCATATTGAACAGGTCCTAATTTGTCACTCATTCCATATTCAGTTACCATGCTACGGGCAATCCCTGTTGCTTGTTCAAAGTCATTTGAAGCCCCTGTTGATTGAACGCCAAAGATAATTTCTTCTGCTGTACGTCCACCAAGTAAGCCAACGATTTGTTCAAACATATCTTCTTTAGTCATTAAGAATTGATCTTCTTTTGGTAAAGCAATCATATAACCGCCTGCGCGACCACGAGGGATAATTGTTACTTTATGGACAACACGGGCACGGCTTAAGACTAAACCAACGATTGTGTGTCCCGCTTCATGGTAAGCCACCATTTCGCGTTCTTTTTTATTAATCACGCGATCTTTTTTAGCTGGACCAGCAATTACGCGGTCTTCGGCTTCATCCACATCAGAAGCATCAATTTTTTTCTTGTTACGACGAGCGGCAACTAAGGCTGCTTCGTTTAAGACATTTTCTAAATCAGCACCAGCAAAACCTGGTGTTTGTTGTGCAACAACTTTCAAATCAACGTCATCAGCTAACGGTTTGTTTTTCGCATGAACACGTAAAATCGCTTCACGACCTTTGACATCTGGACGTCCTACCAAGATTTGGCGGTCAAAACGACCTGGACGTAACAACGCTGGGTCTAACACGTCTGAACGGTTCGTTGCAGCAATTACGATAACTCCTTCATTGCCATCAAAACCATCCATCTCAACTAATAATTGGTTAAGGGTTTGTTCACGTTCGTCGTGTCCGCCACCCATACCAGCACCACGTTGACGACCAACTGCATCGATTTCATCGATAAAGATAATCGCAGGTGCGTTTTTCTTCGCTGTTTCAAATAAATCCCGGACACGGCTAGCACCGACCCCGACAAACATTTCAACGAAATCTGAACCTGAGATTGAGTAAAATGGCACACCTGCTTCACCTGCTACGGCTTTAGCAAGTAACGTTTTACCAGTCCCTGGAGGTCCTTCTAATAGTACGCCCGCAGGAATCCGTGCGCCTAATTCAGCGAAACGACGTGGATCTTTTAAGAACTCCACTACTTCAACTAATTCTTGTTTTTCTTCTTCCGCACCAGCTACATCTGAGAAGCGGACACGGTTAGCTTTTTTATCGGCTTCTTTGGCTTTTGATTTACCGAAGTTCATCACACGGCCACCGCCGCCACCGCCACCGCCTTGTTGGCTCATCATCATGTAGAAGAAGAAGAAAATAATCACTAATGGTAAGAAACTAAACAACAGTGACAACCAAGCTCCACTTGTTGATTGTTCTTTGACAACTAGCTTCACCTTGTTATTTTGTGCCGCATCTTGAATGCCAGCTAAGGTTGTATCACTAGGTAAAACGGTTGTTGTGAAGCCTTTTGACGACGCTTGCGTTGAGCCCCACAATGACAGACCACCTGTGTCTTTCACTTCTTGTTTTTCTTTATACTGACCTTCAATCCGGTAAACCCCATTGGTTGGTTGAATGGTCATGTCTTTGACTTTTCCGTCTTCCAATTGTTGTTGGAAGGTTGAGTAATCGATGTCTGGCGATTGTTGGTTGTTATTTCCAAAAATGAAATAGACAACCATGACCATGGCAAGTACTACTAAGACGTAGTATAAACCATTTTTCATGCCATTATTCTTTTTGTTCATGCCTGTCCTCCTTATGCTCATCATTACAATTCATGTTATTCTTTTATCAATCCTGACCTTTACATTGTAACACAATTAATTCCTTGATAGATATTAATTTGATTCGTAAACTTCAGGTTTTAAAACGCCAATATAAGGCAAGTTGCGGTACGTTTCTGCATAGTCTAATCCGTAACCGACCACAAACTCATTGGGCACATCAAACCCTACGTAGTCAGCTTTAATGTCTACTACACGGCCTTCTGGTTTATCTAATAAGGTAACAATTTTCACAGATGCAGCTTTACGGTATCTAAACAAATCTACTAAATACGCTAATGTACGACCACTATCGATGATATCTTCTACGATTAAAATATGTCTACCTTCGACATTTGTGTCCAAGTCTTTGACAATTTTTACTTCGCCTGAAGAAACTGTCGCGTTGCCGTAGCTAGATACATCCATAAAGTCCAATTCTAAATAAGTATTGATTTCACGAGTCAAATCAGCCATAAATGGTACTGCACCTTTTAAAATACCGACCACTAAAGGATTTTTCCCTTGATATTCTTCTGTCAGTTGCTTGCCAAGCTCTGCAGACTTCGCAAGAATTTCTTCTTTGGAGATTAGGACTTTCTCAATATCTTTTTCTATCATAGTGCGCTCCTTTCAGCATTACTCCTTTGTCTTAAAAAGGAGTCTGTAGTGTATTTTATCAGTTTCTAAAGGAATACTCAAATAGGAATTTGCAAATTTTGGTACCCAAATGATTTCCTCTTGCTCATCCGTAATGACCCAAGCACTCTCTCTCGCTTCATTTGGCACTTTTTGATCAATAAAAACTCTGCTTAATTTTTTCGTAAACCCTGGTTTTAATGTAATCCGATCACCACTTTGGCGATGACGAACGGTCAAAGGTGTGGCTGTGGTCAACGGGATCGCTAACAACTGACCCGTCCACTGATTAATCTCTTCAGGAAGAGGAAACGGTTTGTCTGTCGCAATTAATCCTAGCCACTCGGTTTCCGATAAATAAATCCCCGCGCCAGGTACTAATAAATGTGTAACTTCTTCTCGCAGTGCAACCTGTTTTTGTTCTAAGTACAGCCAATCGTAACTTTTAGCTAGTTGCCATTGCTGTTCTAACATAACCGAGCCTTGCGGTTGGCGTTCATCATTCAAAACTTTTAAAACTTGTGTCATCTGGCGTTGGTTTAACGAAACCCCTAATGGCACTAATGTTTTTTGGAAAAACGCGGTTAAAAAGAAGTGCTGGTACGCAGGCGTTTCTTTTAATAATCTCTTCAAAGGAATGCGCCAGCCTTGTTTGGTCGGTTCTACGGCTTCAGATAATTGAGGCTCAATTTGTTCTTGAATAAATTCTTGAGCAAAACGTTGTTCATTACTAAAAGAAGCAATCTGATCTAAGAATTGCGGATTTTCCTGCTTTAATAGCGGCAAAACCTGATTACGAAGCCGATTTCTTAAATATTCATTGGTTTGGTTTGTTTCGTCCTCAAAATAAACGAATGCTTGGCGCTGTGCAAATTGATACAATTCTTCTTTTGGATAAATAAGTAACGGGCGAATCAATTCCCCTGTCGCAAAAGGACGTCTCTCTTTAATGCCTGCGGAATGGGAAAAATTAGTTCCTCGAATCAGCTTCATTAAAATCGTTTCCGCTTGATCGTCTAGATGATGTGCCGTCATTAAGACCGCCGCACCTTCAATTTCCATGACTTCTTTAAAAAATTCATAACGAAATGTGCGCGCTTTTGCTTCTAAATTCCGTTGCTTTTCAGGGTCTTCCCAACGTGTTTCATAATACGTTAGCTCTCGCTGCTGACAATAGGTAGCGAGATATTGCGCTTCCTGTGCCGACGCTTCTCGCAATTGATGATTGACATGTGCAACAACCAATTGTAACTGTTCTTTTTCTGCCACCTGTTCCATTAACGTCAAAAGGGCCATGGAGTCTACACCACCAGAAACGGCGACCACGATTGTTTGATGCGGTTGCCAAAATCCTTGTTCTTTTCCTCGTTTATAAAACTGCCAAAACATTGTTCGCCCTTCTTTCTTCCTTAGAATAAAAGAGGAACCGAGAAATAACCCATTCGTTATCCCCAGTCCCCCTATTTGTTTGTGCTTAGCCGCGACGTCCGCCACGTCCGCCACGTTTGCCTTCAGTATTACGTTTTAATGAAGATAAACGGTCATCACTATCTTTCAAGAAAGAGCTCATCAATGAGTCAAAATCTTGTTTATTGTTATTGTTATTTGCTTGTGGTTTATTGAAAGGCTTTTTGCCCCCTGCGCGTGGATTACGGTCACGATTCTCATAATTGTTTTCACGACGTTGAAATTCACGTTTTGGTTGTTGCCCTTCTGCTGGCTCTTGTGCTTTACGGATCGATAAGCCAATTTTGCCGTCGTCACCAACTGAGGTTACTTTCACTGTTACTTCGTCACCTACTGTTAATACATCATGAATATCTTTAACGAATCCATTAGACACTTCACTGATGTGTACTAACCCAGTTTTTCCTTCTCCTAAATCAATAAATGCACCAAAGTTAGTAATCCCTGACACTTTTCCTGGCAATTTAGCTCCTACTTCGATTGACATAAAAAAATTGTTCCTCCTATTTTTTCCCTAATTATAATTGCAGTTTATTCAGCTGAAGACTTAGTTGTTTCAGTTGAAGACTGTGATTGACTATTTTTTTCTGAACTGCTCTTGCTTTCTTCCGCTCCAGAAGTCTGTGTTTTTTTCATTTGTTCTGGTGTGGGATAAATCTGTTCGCCTTCTTTTGAGAGAAGGAAACGGCTACGTGCTAATTTTGCCACATAATCATCATCTTTTAACAAAGCAACGTCTTTTTTTAGATCCTTGACCTTCTTATCAACTGCTACGGATTCAGCAATTGCATCTGCTCGTTCTTGTTTGAAAGCACCTAAGCGATGATAATCTTTCATCAATTGGATGCCAGAAAAGGCAAAAATAATGAAGGCCACGAGAAAAATCGCTGCCAAGCGTCTGCGTCTAAAAATCAATTGTTTCTGTTGTTTTTGGAATTCGACATACTGTTCTTTCGTGTAGTCATTTTCCAATGCCGCAACTTTCTTCGAGTTTTTTTCATTCTTTCCCATCGTCTCGCTCCACTCGCTTTGGATTGTCCGTTTTATTATACCAACATCTAAGAACCTTGTCTAATGTTAATTTCAGAGAAGTTAAAGAAAATCAAGCTTTTTTCTAAAATATTCTTTGCTTTTGAAATAACAGCGGTTGATTTATTAATTTTTTTCAAAAGCGGCGCGTCCGTTTCATTAAAACGCTGAAAGGATGAAGCGCTTGGAATATTCATCTTTTCAATGAACTTGCCAAGCGCTCCATCCTCACCTGCTTATTCTTCAGAGACACGTGTTTCTGATTTTATTTCATACATTTTTGTGGCATCTTCTTTTTTCGTAGAGTCATTTAGTTGCAGGACTTCTACTTCTAAAATTCTGTTCCCAAATTGAATTTTGACAAGGTCACCAATCTTCACAGTACTAGAAGATTTGGCTAAGACTCCGTTGATTTGAATCCGACCTTTATCAGCGACTTCTTTGGCAACTGTTCTTCTTTTAATAATGCGAGAAACTTTTAAAAATTTATCTAACCGCATCACATTCACCTCTTTTATTTTTTTTGTCTCATCCGTAAAATTTTTGCGCCATACGGTAAACTTAACCATTCACGTATCGTAAATAATTCTAACTTAATGATGGTGCTAATAAAAACTGTACCACCCACTGCAACACCTAAAACTGTAACGAAAAACGCTTGACTTCGGTGATGCACACCTTGGAACAAGATGGAGATAATTCCTTGATAGACCAGTAATGACAGCATCATGATTGCTAAACTAAGCAACAATTTTTTCAAAAAGCTTCGTTCTCGAACAAAACAATTAATCGCTGCATCCGATTGTCGGACTAAAACGAATAACGTCGCTAGTAACCCAAGAATAGTAGACCAACTAGCACCTAATGTTCCCCAACGAATGGTGAAAAAGCCCGTTGTCAGTAATTTCACTAATAAGCCCACACCAGCTGCCACTAAAGGACCTTTAAAACGATTGCGACTTTGTTCAATACTTTGGTAGGCCTGAATAATGGCCATAAAAGCGATGGATAAAACATACACCCCTAAAACATCGTTGCCTTTATAATCTTTAAAAAGTGTAAAGTTCATGTACGGCAATAACATCATTAGACCAATCGAAGCTGCCGATGCCAAGGTTGTGGTAAGACGCAAAAAGATTTTTGCAACTTGTAAAAATTGTTGACGGTCTTTTTTCATAAAATATTTTGTCAAACCTGGTAAAAAGGTCGAGCTTAAAGCTAAAGCAATTACCAATCCTAATTGAACTAGTGGTTGTCCTCTATCATAGACCCCTTTGTCCACTTTCGCAGCTAAATCAGAGAGCCCGAAAAGCATGAGAGCATTTTTTACTTTAAAGGAATCAATTAATTGAAATAGAATCAGAAAAGCACTATATAAAGAGACCAAACCACCCTCAATCATTAAACGTTTAAATAGTCCTGTGGTTTGAGGCATAATCTTCCATTGATGCAAGTATTCCGTACTTCCACTAAGAATTTTTCGATTGTAGTACCATAAGACAAGTACCGCTAAGACACCGCCAGCCAACGCACCACTCATGGCCACCGTCCCCGTTTGGTAAATGGAGCCACCAAAGTAATGATAGGACAACGCAGCTACTAGAATAACCCCGACACGCACAAACTGTTCCATCACCTGTGAAATACCACTAGGCACCATCAACAAATGACCTTGAAAATTCCCACGATAGAAAGAAAGAATTGGAACGAGTAAAAAGGTAAAGGAAACAACTTCCATTAATGGTTGGAGTGCAGCATCCCCCATACTAATAGCAATTTCTTGACTACCAAAGAAAAAGAAGGCCCAACAAGCAATCGCTAACCATAACACATAGGGATATAGTTGGCGCAACACTTGTTTTTGACTCCGAATATCTGGTTGTTCAGCAACAATTTTGGAAATAAATTGCGGTAAGCCTGACAATGCTAATGTCATCGCAATCCCATAGATTGGATAAACTTGCTGATACACGTAAAATCCTTCATCCCCTACAAAGTTCTGAAAAGGAACGCGATAAAACGCACTCAACACTTTTGCAATGAAGGAAGCAATGGTTAACACAACGGCACCTTGCATCATTCGTTGCATTTCTTTTTGTGCCATCTTCTAGGCCTCCTTTTAAAGGGAATCCGTTTCTTGCGAATGTTTGTATTTTTCTTGTCGCAATGCGGTTGTAAAAGCAGCAATTTCTTGAATCCAAACAGCTTCTTTACAATCTTTCGGCAACTTCAAGGAAATAGTCATTTGTTCTTTCTCAACTGCTAGATCCGCTTTTAAGCTGGTTGCCGATAACGCTTCAAACAACTGCTCCACAGAGTATGTTTTTGTGCCAATTTTACTTAACACAAACTTGACTTTTTGGTCGCGTTTACGAATACTTTCTAACAAGGCACGGTCGCCATCCATTTTGATACGGCCAGTGGTTAATAAATGCGCCACTTCGTCAGGATACTCTCCAAAGCGGTCTAACAAGTCCGCTTCTAATTCTTCGTACATATCCATATTTTCTAATTGACGAATCCGTTTATAAATTTCAATTTTTTGTCGTTCGTCTGTAATGTACGTTCCTGGAATATAAGCATCAATGCCCAAATCAATTTCAACAGACGTTTTTTGGTCTTGGATATTTTTTCCTTGTTTACGAGCAACTGCCTCAGATAACATCTGTGAGTACATATCAAACCCAACCGAATCAATGAAGCCATGTTGTTGGGCACCAAGAAGGTTTCCGGCCCCTCGAATGGAAAGGTCACGCATCGCAATTTTGAACCCAGAACCTAATTCCGTAAAGTCTTTAATTGCTTCTAAACGTTTCTCACTAACTTCGTTTAGGATTTTTTGCTGTTCGTACATAAAATAAGCATAGGCCACTCGATTGCTACGCCCCACACGACCACGTAATTGATACAACGTAGATAAGCCCATATAGTCCGCATTTTCTACAAACAAGGTATTAGCATTAGGAATATCTACTCCTGTTTCAATAATTGTTGTAGTGACTAATATATCATATTGTCCTTCAATAAAATCAAACAAAGTATTCTCCAGTTGTACTTCTGTCATTTGACCATGTGCATACGCAATTCTTGCATCTGGAACTAGCGCTTGTAACTCTTCAACTTTTCGTTCAATCGTATCTACTCGATTGTATAAATAAAAGACTTGACCATCTCGAGCCATTTCTCGCTCAATCGCTTCCCGAATCGCCCCAGGATTATTTTCCATGACATACGTTTGGATCGGATAACGATTCTCTGGTGGGGTTTCGATGACAGATAAATCACGGACACCTAACATCGACATATGAAGGGTCCTTGGGATTGGCGTTGCTGTTAACGTCAAGACATCCACTTGTGAACGCAATTGTTTTAGTCGTTCTTTATGTTTCACTCCAAACCGTTGTTCCTCATCAATAATCAACAAGCCTAAATCACTAAAATTAATATCTTGCGACAATAAACGATGGGTACCAATCACAATATCTACTTGGCCATGTTTAATTTTTTCAATTGTTTCATTTTGCTGTTTTTTCGTGCGGAAACGACTTAATAAACCAATTTCTACAGGAAAGCCCTCAAACCGCTCTTGAATCGTTTCGTAATGTTGTTGCGCTAAAATAGTTGTTGGCACTAAAAAGGCAACCTGTTTATTGTTGCTAACAGCTTTGAAAGCCGCTCGTAAAGCCACTTCTGTTTTACCAAACCCTACATCGCCAACTAACAAACGATCCATTGGTCGAGATTTTTCCATGTCGTGTTTAATTTCGGCAGCACTACGTAATTGATCATCTGTTTCAGAATACGGAAAAGCCTCTTCAAATTCTTTTTGATACGCATCATCTGGCGGAAAAGCATAGCCTTTTTCCGATTCTCTTGTCGCATAAAGTAAGATTAAATCATCCGCGATATCTTCAATTTTTGAAGCAACTTTTCGTTTAGTTTTCGTCCATTCACTGCCGCCTAGCTTGTTAATTTTCGGCGTTTTAGACTCGGAAGCAACGAACTTTTGAATCAAGTTCAATTGTGTTACTGGAATAAATAACTTGTCATCATTTTGGTACAAGATAGTCATGTAATCTTGATGGACCCCATCAACTTCTAAGGTTTCCATACCAATATATTTACCAATCCCGTGATTCGCATGAACGACATAATCGCCCGTTTTTAAGTCGCTATAACTTTTCAAACGTTCCGCATTAGAAATTGTTTGACGACGTGCCCGTTTTTTGGTCGTTGTATGAAAAATTTCTTTTTCCGTAATCGCCACGAGCTTGTTTTTAGGTAATTCAAACCCTGTTTGTAATGCCCCTTGGACAATTTGGACATGCCCATCTAACAACTGATCCCAATTGCTTACTACGCTAGGTATGTCAAAGTCCTGAAATAGCTCTTCGACTTTTTGAATCCGTTCTTTCGTAGGAACAAAAACAACGACCGTTTGGTTTTGCTTTTGCCAACGGTCCACTTCCGCTTTTAGCAACGGCATTTGACCGAAGAATTGTTGCATTGAACGATATTGGAAATTATGGACTTCTTGGAAACGAAGATTCCCCATCCCTTTTTGAAAAAGTGAAAAGAAGGTCGTATTTCGTGCAGTTTTTCGCAATTGATCATGAAAGTCTACACCAAAAGTTTGTTCAGAAAACACGCGCATTTCTTCAATTTTCAGGGTTTGCCATTCCGCTTCCTCTCTAGCGATTTCTCGCTCCGTTTCCATCATACGAGAATAATCATCCACAAAAAGCAAACTATTTTCTGGTAAATAATCTAACAGCGTAGTTTTTTGTTGGTACAGAAAATCTGTATAATAGTGAGCATTTTCTGTAGGAATCCCTTGTTCCCAAGAAGACAGCAACTGACCAAAATATTCTTCTAAAAAATCGGTCTCCGTTTGATCTTTAGCTGTCGCTAAACGTTTTTCTAGAGCATCTTGTAACCTCGTCATGCCATGATTCATATCTGCCTTTGAGAATACTAAATCAGTCATTGGTGAAATCGTTACTTCTTCAAGATTTTCTAATGAACGTTGGGTATCTGCTTCAAAATAACGGATTGAGTCAATTTCAACATCAAACAGTTCCACCCGAACAGGGTATTCGGCATTTAGCGGATAGACATCAACAATGCTTCCGCGAATACTAAATTCGCCGGGCTTTCCGACCATCGATTGGCGTTCATAGCCCATTAACACTAAGCGTTGCGCGAGGATTTCAGGTTCTACTTCCGTCCCGATTTCCCAATGAAGTTGCGCATTTTGCCACGTTTCTTTCGTTGGCAAATATTTTCGTAGTCCAGCTACTGGTACGACCACGATTCCTGCATTCGCTGTCATCAGGAAATTTAACGCACTCACTCGATCTGCGCGCGCTTCTGGTGAAGAAAAGGCCATTTCGGCGGATAACACTTCATCTACTGGAAATAGATGAACTTGTTCTGAAGGTAAAATATTTAAAAAATCATCTACTAATTGATTGGCATAGTATAGGTTTGGGACCGCAATAACAATTTTTTGATGCGTCTTTTGTAAAGCGCCTGCCATCAGTAATGTTTTAGCAGAGCCTGATAACCCAGTAATTAGTTGGCGCGTTCCTGTTGTCATTAGTTGACTGCGCCATGATTTAGCAATTTCTGTTTGGCTAATTCGTTCGATAATATTCAAACAAGGGCCCTCCTTTCTGCTATTTTCCATTAAATTGATTCATTGTTTCAACAAACGTATGTCCTTCGCATGCATATAAAGCGGCATCGGCTGCTTTTTTTACAGCAAGTAACATCTCTTCGTGTGTTTCTTTGGGAAAAGTACTTAGTACATGGTGGATAACTGTATCATTTTTTGAGGGCCGACCAATGCCAATTTTAATTCTAGGAAAGACATTTGTGCCTAAATGGGCAATCAGACTTTTTATCCCATTGTGGCCGCCAGCACTACCTTTTTGCCGTAAACGAATTTTACCGACCTCTAAGTCTAAGTCATCATAAATAACAATCAAGTCTTCCTCATCTACCCCAAAGTAGGTCAACAACGGACCAACAGAGCGACCTGATTCATTCATAAATGTTAATGGTTTCACTAACAATACTTTCTCAGTCCCTATAAAAAACTCTGCAATATCTGCTTCAAAATTACTATTATTAAACGAAACATTTTGCCGATACGCAATTTCATCTAGCGTAATAAAGCCAATGTTGTGTTTTGTTTCTTTGTATTTACTACCGGGATTTCCCAGTCCTACGATTACTTTCATCTTTCATTCTCCTTGGATTATAAGCTTGCCAACACAAAATGGCTGGGAAGCGTATGCGCTACCCAGTTTTATTCATTATACCATAGAAATAAAAAAACTCGCAGTCTTTGAAGATTAAGAAAGATGTAAAAAAATTTTTTAGAAATTTAAATATGCGCAAGATAGTGAAATTACGCACATGTAAGAGCTACCATTTTGAAACAGGTCTGAAAACTGTATCATTTTTACAATCAAAGTTCGTGACATTTTTTACAAACCATGTTACTATCACTTTAGCAACAGGAAATAAAAACTCGTTGCTCACGAAAAAGAATGTAGAGGAAGGAATGGTACACATGACTGCAGCCGCAGGGAATAAAGATCACCAAAAAGTAATTTTAGTCGGGGACGGTGCCGTAGGTTCTAGCTATGCCTTTGCTTTAGTAACTCAGAATATTGCTCAAGAAGTTGGGATTATTGATATTAATGTACCAAAAACTGAAGGAGACGCGTTGGACTTATCTCACGCATTAGCATTTACTTCTCCTAAAAAAATCTATGCTGCTACTTATGACGATTGCCATGATGCAGACTTAGTTGTCTTAACAGCTGGTGCGCCTCAAAAACCAGGCGAAACTCGTTTAGACTTAGTTCATAAAAACTTGAAAATTAATAAAGAAATCGTTACAACAATTGTTGATTCTGGTTTCAATGGTATCTTCTTAGTTGCCGCAAACCCAGTCGATATTTTGACTTATTCAACTTGGAAATTCTCTGGCTTCCCGAAAGAACGAGTAATCGGTTCAGGAACTTCACTAGATTCTGCTCGTTTCCGTCAAGCAATTGCCGAATTAGTTGACGTTGATGCACGAAATGTCCATGCCTACATCTTAGGGGAACACGGAGATACAGAATTCCCAGTTTGGTCACATGCGAATGTCGCTGGCTTACAAATTTACGAATGGGTGAAAAATAATCCTGACGTCGATGAAGAAGCAATGGTTAATTTATTCTTCAACGTACGCGACGCTGCTTACACAATCATCGAGAAAAAAGGAGCTACTTTCTATGGAATCGCGGTTGCACTAGCGCGTATCACTAAAGCTATCCTAAACGATGAAAACTCTGTGTTACCACTATCTGTTTATTTAGAAGGTGAATATGGTCAAAACGATATTTATATCGGTGCACCAGCGATCATCAACCGCCAAGGAGTTAAACAAGTCATTGAAATTCCATTAACAGATGCTGAACAAGAAAAAATGGAAGCTTCTGCTTCTGCATTAAAAGAAGTTATTGAAACAGCTTTTGCTAAATTTGAAGCAGAAGAAGCAAAATAACTCCTTCTATAATAGTCGAAAATTGAAAATAACCAAGAGTGACCACTATTGTTACTCCGCTTTAAAGCCTGGTACAAAAATCCAAAGTGATTTTTGCACCAGGCTTTACTTTTAATCTGTTTTACTTTACTCATCACTCAACTTTTTAAAAAAATTATTGTTTTGTTTAGCTCGAAAAATAACAATAACCAAAAATAAGTTTGTTATCTAAAATTCACTACACTACTTAATACAGCCCATCTGCTTCTTCTTTTGTCACAATGTAAATATTTTTCATTTGCGTATAAGCATCTAGCATTGATTTATGCGTTTCTCGACCAATTCCTGATTTTTTATAACCGCCAAATGGCGCGCCCGCAGGCAATTGATTGTATGTGTTGACCCACATCCGACCTGTCCGTACACCACGAGCAACCCGTAATGCCACATTGATATCTTGAGAAAAGACGGCACCACCTAGACCATATTCAGAATCATTAGCTAAACGAATGACTTCTTCTTCCGTTTCAAATTTAATCACTGTTGCAACAGGACCAAAGATTTCTTCTTGGGCCACGCACATTGTATTCGTGCCATTCGCTAATAACGTAGGTGCTAAAAATGCCCCCTTGTCTAGCCCATTTTCTGTTAAACGTTGCCCACCAGTAATCAGTGTAGCTCCTTCCTTCACACCAATTTCGACATATTTTAAAATTTCTTCCAATTGATGCTCATTGATCTGAGCGCCCATTTCAACATCTTTTTCCCACGGGAAACCAACGTTCACTTGTTCAAATTTTTCCTTTAAAGCTTCTACAAATTGATCATAAATACCTGACTGAACGAACACACGAGACCCAGCACAACAAACTTGCCCTTGGTTGAATAAAATTCCTAACTGCACACCTTCTAATGCTCGTTCCCAATTGGCATCTTCAAAAATAATGTTGGCTGATTTTCCGCCAAGTTCTAAAGTGGCTGGAATTAGGCGGTCGGCCGCCGCTTTAGCGACAGTGTACCCCACCTCTGTTGAACCTGTAAAAGCTAGCTTATCAAACCCTGGATGTGCCAACATATAATTTCCTGAATCAGAACCACGACCGGTGATTAAATTCACTACTCCTTTCGGCAAGACTTGATCAAAAATTTTAAACAATTCCAACAGACTTAATGATGTGCTCGAGGACGGATGAATCACAACCGTATTACCTGCTGCCAACGCTGGTGCTAATTTCCAAGCGCCCATTAATAAGGGGAAATTCCACGGAATAATTTGACCCACAACACCGATGGGTTCTTTCACAACAATGGATAACGTATCCTTATCAAATTCTTTGACAGACCCTTCTTCTCCACGAATCACACTAGCAAAATACCGAAAATGGTCTGCACTGGCAGGAACATCAATCGATTGCGTTTCCCGAAGCGGTTTTCCATTATCTAAAGTCTCTACCATAGCCAAATGTTCTTGATTTTCTTCAATCAAATCAGCAATTTTCAACAAAAGATTGCTTCTTGTTACAACATCAACATCTTTCCATGTCTGAAACGCTTCTTGAGCTGCTTCTACAGCTCGATCCACATCTGCATTTGTGGCATCAACAAATTCTGCTAATTTTTCGCCATTACTAGGATTGTAACTAGCAATCATTTTGTTACCACTACCTGTTGTCCACCCTCCATTAATATACAATTGATAGCTACTGGCAACTACTTGATTTATTTCTTTTTTACTCATTTAACCACCTCTTTTTTTATTTTTTGTATCCGCTTACAATCATAAGACATCTTTCGCCTAAAAGTAAATGATTCTACCTAAAAAAAATATAGTTCTCGGCGACTGTTGCTAACTTATCCCGACCTGAAACCTCCTGGCAATAACTGAATGTATTAAACTTTATTGGAGAAACCTTTTGCCACAAAAAAAGCTAGCACTGAAGAATTAAAATTGCTTCTTCAGTGCTAACTTTGATTTTTCCAACTCATTCGTTCTTATTGACAAAGAGCTGATTTTTTTATTTATCTTTTGGAACGATATAGTTCATTAAATGTGTTTCATCGGCTGAGATTGTACGTGTCGAAACAACGTTTAATCCCTTCACGTTCATTTCAGAAATTAAGATGCTACCATCTTTAAAGACTTTTTCTACAAATGCGACATGACCATAAGTATTGTCTGCGCCTAAAACGCCAGCTGGGAAGGAAACCGCTGCGCCTGCTTTTGGTGTACGACTTACTTTGTACCCGCGTGCACGACCTGTTTCGCCCCAATCTTGACCATTCCCCATTGTTAAGTCCACACGTTTACCTAATTGCGTAATACGGTTGTAGACATATTGTGTACAGTTGCCCCAAGCATAACTATTAAAGGTGTCATAGTTTTTGCCATTATAGGCTGGGAAATTTGATTCCATTGGTTCAACGGTTGCTTTTTCTTTATCATAATAAGTTAAATCGTATGTTTTAATTAACGCATTTAATTTCTTATGGTAATCTTTGTCCGTTGCATATTTTCCTGTTAGGAAACGCGTCGCTTCTTTGTATGATTTGGCTTCCGTTTTCCAGACACCATGATAGAAATCTTTATTGGAATCTAAACCATTTTTCAATAATTTCGCATAATCTTCCATTGATTCTTTATACGTTGGATATTGACGGAATTTTGCTTCTACTGTGTATAGGTTACCAAAACCATTGTCTTCATAGGTAATAAAAGAAACAGATTGACCTTTGTAATCGCCTTTAATACCAAACAAATTGTAGTTTGGTTTCTGGCTTAATTTACTATTGCCGCTGCCACTTTCTAAAATTGCTTGAGCAATCATCACACTAGCATATAAGTTTTTGTCCTTGGCCACTTTCCGAGCAGATTCACCGATTTCTTGAATAAACTCTTCTGTCTTCTTCGTTTTGCTGACCGTAAACGTCTCATCGTCTTCCACTAACCCAACCGTTTCATTTGTAACTGGTGGGACTATTTCGGGCTGCGGTGTTGACGCTGCTGGTTGTTCTACTGGCTTTTCAGCTGGCGCTGTTGGTGTCACTGGTTTCGCCGGCTGTTTTGATTCAGAAGTACTCGTGCCAGGTTTTGGCTGTTCTTTAGAAGAACTTGGTGTGGTCGTCGGCGTGGTACTTGATTCAGTTGTACTTGTTGACGTAGAATCTGTGGTTGACTCTGTTGTACTCGTTGAGGTGGAGTCAGTAGTCGATTCTGTCGTACTTGTGGATGTTGAATCCGTTGTGGAATCTGTCGTTTCGGTTCCTGACGTTTCCGTGGACTCCGTGGTTGTAGATTCACTTGATTCGGTTGAACTTTCTGTTTCAGTTGTTGATTCTTCTGTCGCTTCTGTTGTTTCACTAGTTGCTGTCGTTTCAGTGTCTTCAGCAGTTGTTGCTTCTGCGGTTGTTTCTGCAACAGAACTATTTTCAGCTACCAAGTTATTACCTTCTGCAAATGCACCTACTGGCATTGATGAACCTAAAAGTAATAAGGTAGAGAACAGGGCAAATTGTTTTTTCATACTCATTCTCCTTTTTTATTTTTCTCCATTTATTTTTATGTACCAACATATATAATTGACATAGTTATTGTTTAAATGGCTCCTTTTTTAATAGTATACTGTTTCATAAAAAATTTCTAGCAAAAAGTTAAAAAAATAGAAGAAAATTCACAAATTCTTCTATCTTTTTTTGGTAATTTTCTAAGAAAAAAAAGAAAGGGCTTGAACAAACATCAATGTCCTCTCTTTTTCTCGTTATCCTTCAAACAAAATACTTTTTTTTCGAAGCGCCTCTTTGATTTCTTGGAAAGTTTCTTCGTCTGCACAGCGAATAGTATGCAGATGAACGCCTCCTGTTAAAACTGATAGTAATGTAGCATGCTCTTTTTGATACTTGTCCATAAATTTATCAATATCTTTCTCTGATTGAATGCGCAAACTGCCGATTAATTCCCCATAAAGCGGATGTGCAATACTCACATCTACCACTTCTCCACCTTTGGCAACAATGACTGACAATTCTTCTCTCGTTTGTTCAGGCGTATGTTGACAAGCAATTTTCCGTTCAATTCCTTCTAAAGGTTGTTCCAACATATACCCTCGAGCTGTTGCGACAATTTCGACCCCTGTCGCCCGTAATAGAGCGACATCTCCTACAATAATTTGTCTGCTGACATCAAAAGCTTTTGCAAAACGAGTGGCACTAACTGGCTTTTCGGTCTCTCTTAATCTTTTAACAATCTCTCTTCTTCTGATTTCTCCATCCACGACCTTCGCCTCACTCTCCTAAATGTTTTTCTTGGAAACGTTTAGAGGCGTCCATAATTCCCTGGAAAGTCTCAGATAATGTTTCTTCATACTCGGCATTTTCAACATGATTCAGAATAGTTTCTAATACTTGTTGTTCTCTTTCAGAATCAAAAACCGCATGACCTGCTTTCTTTTTCACTGCAGCAATCTCTGCGACGACGTCCATCCGCTGTTCTAATAAACGGACCAGTTCCTTATCGATTTGGTTAATCTTTGCTCGTTGTTGTTCTAAAGAAGTTGTTGGGGCGTCATCTTCAGTCAATTCTTTAATTATCCGTGCTGGATTACCTGCGATCACACAGTTTTCTGGGAACGATTTGGTCACAACAGCACCTGCTGCCACCACTACATTATCGCCTAATGTTACGCCAGGAAGGACAATCGCTCCACCGCCAATCCAAACATTGTTGCCAATGATAATTCGTTTCCCTGATTCCATTCCGCTATTACGCTTGGCCGCTTGTAATGGATGCTCGGCTGTATAAAGTTGCACATTGGGTCCAAACATACAGTTATCGCCAATTTCGATTGGACAAACATCTAAAAAAACGTTATTAAAATTGGCATAGAAATTTTTTCCCACAGAAATGTTGTAGCCATAATCAAATTGAATCATCGGTTCGATGTACGTCCCGACACCCACTTTTCCAAACGTTTCTTCTATTAATTGACGACGAATATATGTGTCTGGTTGTTGGTTAATTAACGCCATTTGTTCACGGGCTTTTTTGCGATCGGCCACTAATTCAGGATCTGAGGCAAAATATAGTGCACCTGCGATCATTTTTTCTTTTTCTGATTTAAATTCTTCCATTCCGTTACTCCTTTATCGTTAATTCTGCAAATATCGTTTCGGCTTTCGCTTCTAAAAAATAATAAGGTTGTTGTAAAAATAGCGGCGTTTGATTAATGGCTAAAATAGCTGCCGTTGGTTGTTTATAATGAATCAAATCGCAAAATGGATGCACTTGAAAACTCGTGCCGACAATCACGATTAAGTCGGCAGAAGCAACGGCCTGAATGGCTTTTTCGATTGCCCCTTCGGATAGTCCTTCTTCATACAAAGTAATAGCTGGACGGATTTGTCCATGACAGTCTGCGTGCCGATCACTAAGCAAATAGTCTTGCCAAGGAACCGTTGCACCACAAGTTTGGCAATAACATTCATATAAATTACCATGAAAGTCCACCACTTCTTGGCTACCTGCTTTTCGATGAAGCCCATCAATATTTTGTGAAACAATTTTTCCCCGTTTCATTTGCTCTAATTGGGCCATTTTCTGGTGAATGATATTAGGTTGTGCGTCTGGATGATAGAGCGTTTTAACGAATTGATAAAACTTTTCTGGCTCTGTTTTTAAGCAAGTCCGGCTCAATAAGTATTCCGGTTGCTGGATTCCTTGATAGACACCTTTTAAGGAACGATAATCTGGCACACCTGAGGCTGTCGAGATACCCGCACCTGTTAAAAATGTGATTTTTTGTTGGGTTGCCAACCAATGAATTGCCTCGGCTTGCGTGATATCTTGCATATCGATTCAGCTCCTAATCTTCTATATTATAACGTATTTTAACATTAGCACCAAAAGTTTTTCCACTTTTTGAAAACTTCTTACCTATATATTGATTTATCTTGAAAGAGTTTGTGACAAATTTCTCAACTCGTGGTAAAATATGCATGAGTAAAAGTGAGGTGAAACAACAATGGTCGCATTTATTATTTATTGGGCTGCAATTATTGCCTGCATCGCTTGGGGCGTTTTAAGCATTTGGTTCTCTGTTTTTTATCTTTCTCGTAAAGAAAACGGAAATCTTTGGGCTTTTGCGTTCTTCAACGTTATCGCTATTATCGCCTTAGCAATTGTTTTATTAGTTTACAAAACTTGGGATTTCGGTATCTTAACTTACTCAAGTCTAATTTATACAATTTTAGCTTCTTTAGGTGTATTGACTGTTCTTCAAGCTATTTTAGGTCGTGAACCAAAAGCTGTCAAAGCTTAAGTAAAAAGCAACTGTTCCTTTAGGAATGGTTGCTTTTTTCGTATTAGTTTCTATTTCGTAGGGAAAATGTTACGCTAATTTCATGGTGTTTGTGTCCTCTTGATAAATTCCTTTGCTGGAACATATTGACTTTCTTCTGGATTTATCCTAAAATTAATAACTGAATTTAATAACTGAATAGTGCCTCAAAAAAGAGGTAGAGGTCGCGGTTTTTATTACGCTTGTGGAGTGAGAGGACACTGGGAAGCAAGTTTAGGATCAATCGCCGAAATGCATAACGGAGCCTCTTCTGTTGTGTGTTGGGACGTAAGTTAAGAGCTTGCGGACTGTCTTAGTAGTGATGCTAAGTTGTGCTATGTTTCGTTGAGGAATTTTTTTCGACATTACCTAGCAACCTTACATCTGTTTGGTTGTTTTTTTGTATTCAAAAATAGGTTGTGACAGAAGTATTCTCCTTTAAAAAGACAGAATCGCTTTTGCTCAGCTGATTATCAAAGCTTGTTGATTGAAAAAAGACAAAACGATCAATCAGACAAGAAATTTAAAGGAGAGAAAAAGATGAACAAAAAAGTTTTTTCATTCAGTCTACTACTTGTCACGCTATTTTCGTTACTTGGCATGACAACCAACGCTTCGGCGGAGGAAAATGGTGAATTTCGTGTCGGCATGGAAGCTGGCTACGCCCCTTTTAACTGGTCACAGAAAAATGACGCACATGGCGCAGTGCCTATTCAAGGCAACTCTTATGCAGGCGGCTATGATGTTCAAATTTCTAAAAAAATTGCCGATGGTTTAGGTCGTAAATTAGTAATCGTCCAAACCAAATGGGATGGCTTGGCGCCCGCCTTACAATCTGGAAAAATTGATGCCATTATCGCCGGAATGAGCCCAACCGCTGAACGAAAAAAAGAAATTGCTTTTACAAACCCTTATTATGAATCACAATTTGTCGTAATTGTAAAAAAAGATGGCAAATACGCTAATGCAAAAAGCTTGAAAGATTTAGCTGATGCTAAAATTACAGCTCAACTAAATACATTCCACTACGGATTAATTGATCAAATTCCAAATGTCAATAAGCAGCAAGCAATGGATAACTTTTCGGCTATGCGAACAGCACTTGCTTCTGGCATGATTGATGGGTATGTTAGTGAACGCCCTGAAGGCATAACAGCAACTAGTGTCAATAAAGAATTAAAAATGTTAGAATTTCCAAAAGAAAAGGGCTTTGATGCTAGCGCTGAAGACTCGCAAGTAGCAGTCGGCATGCGTAAAGGCGATCCAGACATTGAAAAAGTAAACAAAATTTTAGCAGGTATTTCTCAAGATGAACGGACAAAAATTATGGACCAAGCAATCAAGGATCAACCTGCAGCAACAGATAGTGATGAACAAAAAACAGGACTTATTAACGATTTCAAAAATATTTGGAATCAATATGGCGACATGTTTTTACGTGGTGCTGGTTTAACGCTATTTATCGCGTTAATTGGGACAGTTGTCGGAACAACCCTTGGTTTACTAATTGGTGTCTTCCGTACAATTCCAGATTCTGAAAACCCAGTCGCTCGTTTCTTCCAAAAATTAGGAAATTTAATTCTTTCTATTTATATTGAAGTTTTCCGTGGTACACCAATGATGGTTCAAGCAATGGTTATTTTCTATGGTTTAGCTCTAGCTTTTGGCATCTCTTTAGACCGAACAGTGGCCGCATTATTTATCGTTTCTGTGAATACTGGTGCCTATATGTCTGAAATTGTTCGCGGAGGTATTTTCGCAGTAGATAAAGGACAATTCGAGGCAGCACAAGCGATTGGGATGACCCATGGACAAACAATGCGTAAAGTCGTTATTCCCCAAGTATTACGTAATATTTTACCTGCAACAGGGAATGAATTTGTCATTAATATCAAAGATACGGCCGTGTTAAGTGTTATCGGTGTTGCAGATTTATTCTTCCAAGGGAATGCTGCTTCTGGCGCAAACTTCCAGTTCTTCCAAACCTTTACAATTGTCGGCATCATGTACTTGGTAATGACTTTTGTGATCACACGAATCTTACGTGTTGTGGAACGTAAAATGGATGGCCCTTCTGCTTACGTTAAAGTAGAAGAATTAACTGAAGAAGGAAAAGAAAGCTAGGAGGCAAACAGATGAGTGCAATTATTGAAATTGAACATTTACGAAAAAGCTTTGGCGAAAACGAAGTATTAAAAGATATCAATATGAACGTCAACAAAGGAGAAGTTGTCACCATTATCGGTTCTTCTGGTTCTGGTAAATCAACGTTACTACGTTGTATTAATTTGTTAGAAAAACCAACAGATGGCAAAATCATCTATAATGGTAAAAATGTTTTAGAACGTGGTTATAGTTTGCCCAAATATCGGACCCATTTAGGTATGGTTTTCCAATCATTCAATTTATTTAATAACATGAATGTCTTAGAAAACTGTACTTCTGGTCAGATGACTGTCCTAAAAAGAAACAAAGAAGAAGCCAAAAAAATTGCCTTAGAAAATTTAGAAAAAGTTGGCATGGCTCGTTTTATTGATGCCAAACCTGCTCAATTGTCTGGTGGACAAAAGCAACGGGTAGCCATTGCTCGAGCATTATCAATGGATCCAGATGTTTTACTTTTCGATGAACCAACTTCTGCATTGGATCCTGAAATGGTTGGCGAAGTGCTAAAAACGATGAAAAATCTTGCCCATACTGGGCTAACAATGGTGATTGTAACACATGAAATGGAATTTGCGCGGGACGTATCCGATCGTGTTATTTTCATGGATAAAGGTGTCATTGCCGAAGAAGGGACCGCTGAAGATATTTTTGTCCATCCAAAAGAAGCTCGGACAAAAGAGTTCTTACATCGGATTTTAACGAAAAACTAGTAAAAAAGAGGCAGTCATTCTGGTTAGAGTGACTGCCTCTTTTGTTATTTTTTGTATTGACGAATCATTGGCGGTTCATAGGAATCAATAAATGCACCAATTTCTTCTAAGGAATCTGAAATGAAAATTTTAGCTCGATCCGCTTCTGTTAAGAAATTAGTTTCTACCATTTTATCAAAAAAAGCAGCTAGTAAATCATAGTAACCATTCACGTTGTATAAAATACAAGGATTCATATGTTCACCGACTCGGCCCCAAGAGATCACCTCGCTAATTTCTTCTAGCGTGCCGGGACCACCGGGTAAAGCTAAATACACATCTGCCAATTCAATCATCTTTTTCTTACGCGCATGCATATCACTGACTGTATGCATCTTTGTAATGCCATTATGTGCAATCTCTCGTTCCATTAAAAAAGTGGGCATGACACCAATTACCTCTCCACCTTCTGCTAAAAGCGTGTCAGCCACCGTACCCATTAGACCAACATTGCCACCGCCATAAACTAGATCATAGTGATTTTCTTTCATCCAAGCGGCTAACGCTACTGCAGCTTGCTGATAGATTGGCTCATTCCCCAGACTGGCGCCACAATATACTGCCATTTTTTTCACAAACATACCCTCCATTTAGATAGATTCTTTTTTACCATCTATCCTCTGGTAGCTATGGTAGCATATTTTGATTTTCTCGAAAAGGTGCAGCCATTTTTCTTTTCGTTTTAAAAGTATTTGAATTTTCAGACAATAAATGCTATAGTCTTTTTATATTTTAAAATTTCAGAAAAAGGAGCCCTATTATCTTGTCTACCTCACTCACTATTCGCTTAGTTGCCGAAGCCGATTGGCCCGCATTACATGCCTTGGATCAAATCATTTGGACAAAAAAGAATACCCCTGCCGAGATACAACCACTCTCGCTTGCGGCATATCAAGAAAAAATGAAAGATGAAACGATTTTTGTTGCCATCAGCGAACAACAACTCGCTGGATTTATTGAAGTCCATCCGCCCACTTCGTTAGCAGCTCATCAAAAGCAATGGCTACTAAGTATTGGCGTTTCGCCAGATTTCCAAGGCCAAGGGATTGGTGGTACTTTGTTGTCGTATGTCAAAGATATGGCCCAGATAAGCGGGATTCATAAGCTGAGTTTGCGAGTAATGGCTACCAATCAAGAAGCCATTCGATTCTATGAAAAACATGGTTTTGTGCAGGAAGCACATTTTAAAGAAGAATTTTATATAAATGGACACTATTGTGATGATTATCAGTATGCTTATTTCATAGAAAAATAAGAAAACCAATGTTTTCTATAAAAACTGGTTGCTCTCTGTTTCTTCTTCTGTTATTTTAAATAATAAGACAATATTAAGGAGTGTGAATCTATGCAAAAAAAGTTAGTTTGGCGTGATTATCTATACGTTGGTTCAATGTTATTCGGTTTGTTTTTCGGTGCTGGAAATTTAATTTTCCCTGTACATATGGGACAAGAAGCGGGGGCTTCCGTCTTTTTAGCAAACTTGGGCTTCTTAGCCACTGGAATTGGCTTACCTTTTCTTGGTGTCATTGCTATGGGTGTTTCTAAAAGTTCAGGTGTTTTTGACTTAGCTTCTCGGATTAATCGTCGTTATGCTCTTATTTTTACCTTACTATTATATTTAACGATTGGTCCTTTCTTTGCTTTACCAAGGTTAGCAACTACTTCTTTTGAGATTGGTCTTGCACCATTTGTTCCTAAAGACTTGCAATGGCTGGTTCTTGCTGGTTTTTCCGCATTATTTTTCTTAGCTGTTTGGCTCTTCTCTAGAAAGCCAAGTAAAATCTTAGATTATGTGGGTAAATTTTTAAATCCGTTATTTTTAGCATTGCTAGGAATTTTGATTGTTTTAGCCTTTGTAAAACCATTAGGTCATGTGGCCAGTGCCGCTGTTGGTGAAAATTATATTTCAAGTCCTTTCTTTAAAGGATTTACAGAAGGTTATAATACGCTGGATGCTTTAGCTTCATTAGCTTTTGGGATTGTTGTCGTTTCCACTTTACGAAATATGGGCGTCGAAAAACCAGGAGATATCGCTAAAGGAATGATTAAATCAGGTGCTTTCAGTGTTGTATTGATGGGGGTTATCTATACCTTACTTGCTTATATGGGAACAATGAGTATCGGGGCTTTTCCAATCAGTGAAAACGGCGGGATTGCCTTAGCCCAAATTGCCAATTACTATTTAGGCCTACCAGGGAGTATTTTACTGGCTTTTATCGTAGTTCTTGCTTGTTTAAAAACCGGTATTGGCTTAAGCACAGCCTTTTCTGAGACTTTTGAAGAAATGTTTCCGAAAGTTTCCTATCAAAAATTCTTGGCAATTGTTGTTATTTTACCAGCTATTTTTGCAAATGTCGGCTTAACCAACATCATTCAATTTGCCGTTCCAGTCTTGATGTTCCTTTATCCATTGGCGATTACTTTAATGCTTTTGGTAATCATCAGTCCTATTTTCAAACATCGACGGGAAGTCTATCAAGCAACGACCTATATCACATTGATTGCTGCTGTTTTAGATGCATTAAATAGCGCGCCTGCCTTTATCAAAGATACGGCGTTTGTAACAACGCTTTTAGAAAAAGCCGGCCAATACTTACCATTGTTCACTATTGGCATGGGCTGGGTCGTTCCAGCAACGGTTGCTTTTCTAATTAGTTGGGTTTGGGTCATGATTTCTAAAAAAGATCCTATTCTTGATTAATTCTTACCAAAACGACACTAGAAAAAATGCGGAAGCGCATCTTTTCTAGTGTCGTTTTTATGTATATTCGTTGTACCAAACTCTTGACTATGGTAAATTGAAGTTACCAACAAGTACTGGAGGAAATTGCCCATGTTAGTTACAACAACCGAGAGAATTAGCGGTCAAGAATATGAAATTATTGGAGAAGTTTTCGGGTTAACCACACGTTCTAAAAATATGTTTAAAGATTTAGGTGCTGGACTAAAAAGCGTAGTTGGCGGTGAAATCAAAGGTTACACTGATATGCAACGAGAAGCACGCGACCAAGCAATCGAACGTTTAAAAGCAGAAGCCTCTAAATTAGGTGCAGATGCCGTTGTGATGATGCGTTTTGATTCTGGCACAATTGGCACAGACATGCAATCTGTCGTGGCTTACGGAACAGCTGTTAAATACATCTAAATTTTGCAACTAAAAAGACGCAGACCTTTTCTTGTAAGGTCTACGTCTTTTTAGTTTTCATATTTCACTTCTGCTAAATACAATCCTTCTGGATGAGCAGTCGGACCCGCTAAATTTCGATCTTTGGCTGCGATAATTGCTGGAATCGCGGTTGGTTCCAGCCGCCCATTGCCGATTTTCAATAGCGTACCAACTAAAATCCGAATCATTTTGTACAAGAAACCATCGCCCCGAAAAGTGAATGTTAATTCATCCCCCGTTTCATTAACATGAACACTGGCTTCATGAATGGTTCGGACTTTATCTTCTACCGAACTTCCTGAGGCACAGAAAGAGGTAAAATCATGGGTACCTAATAAATCAGGCAAAGCTTGTTGGATTTTTTCGAGATCAATGGGATACGGAAAATAACTGGCATAAAAACGTCGAAATGGACTTCGCGGTTTGCCAATATCCACTTTAAATTGATAGGTTTTTTCGATCACGTGATAACGTGCATGAAAGTCTTCTGAAACACGTTCCACGCTTCGCACAGCAATGTCTTCTGGTGTTTGTGTGTCTAACGCAAAGCGCATTTTTTCCAACGGACGTTCCTGCGGATAATCAAAGTGAATCACTTGGCCCATTGCATGAACACCTGCATCTGTTCGTCCTGAACCAAAAACCGTCACGGAGCGTCCATTATTCATGCGTGCTAACGTTTTTTCTATTTCTTCTTGAACGGTACGTTCATTAGGCTGCTTTTGAAAGCCATGAAAATGAGTGCCATCATAGGCAATGATTGCTTTATAGCGGGGCATAATTTTTCTTCACCTTTTCTAAGTTCTTAATACAAATAAGCCAATGGTTAACAAGACAAAGCCAAACATTACTATTGTATCTCGTAGGTGCCAATGAAGAATGCGGTATTTTGTCCGTCCTTCACCGCCTTGATAACCTCTTGCTTCCATGGCAGTCGCTAAGTCTTCCGCACGATTAAAACTACTTACGAAAAGCGGAATCAAAAGTGGAACAATAGCTTTCATTTTTTGAAGTAAGTTTCCTTCACCAAAATCAACACCACGGGCACGTTGGGCATTCATAATCTTTTCCGTTTCATCCATTAATGTTGGGACAAAACGTAAGGCAATTGATAACATCAATGAAACTTCATGAACTGGAAATTTCACCACACGAAGTGGGCGTAACAAATATTCAATCGCATCTGATAACTCTAATGGTGCCGTCGTTAAAGTTAATAACGTTGACATGAAAATAATTAAAACAAAACGACAGAAAATAAATAGCCCATTCGTCACACCAAACTGGGTAATGGAAATAATTCCCCACTGAAAGTACACCTCTCCCCCTTGTGTAAACAAGGTTTGAAGAGCCACAGTAAACAGAATTAGCCATAATAATGGCCGAACACCGCGGATAAAGAAGCGGGCGCTGATTTTTGATAATGAAATAGCAAAAGCAGTAAAGGCTGCTATTAAAACATAACTCTGCCAATTATTTGCTAAAAAGATAATTCCAATAAAATAAAAACTAGCTAATAATTTTGCACGCGGATCTAAACGATGGATAAAAGAATCGCCTGGAATATAACGCCCAAAAATCAATTTATTCATCATTTTGCCTCACCTGCTTCCTGCATTTTTTTCAGAAGCTGATCGGCTAATTGATCGGCCGTTAATGGTAATTGCTCAAAAGAAAAGCCTTTTGCCACTAATTTTTCAGCAAATTCGGCTGCAGTTGGCACGCCTAATTGTTTTTCTTTCAGCCATTGTGTCTCTTGAAACACTTCTTGTGGTGCTCCCGCTCGGACGATTTGTCCTTTTTCTAAAACAATCACATGATCTGCGTAATTAGCCACGTCATCCATCAAATGTGTCACTAAAACGATGGTCATATTATGTTCCTTATGCAGACGGCTAAACATCTCCATCATTTCTTTACGACCCTTAGGATCCAAACCAGCAGTCGGTTCATCTAATACTAAGACTTCTGGTTCCATCGCTAGCACACCAGCAATTGCGACACGGCGCATTTGACCACCTGATAACTCAAACGGAGAATGTTGTAAGTATTTTTCATCTAAGCCGACTAAATCAAGCATTTTCTTAGCTAATTTTTTCGCTTCTTCGTCTGAAACACCAAAGTTTTTCGGTCCGAAAGCGATGTCTCGCTCCACTGTTTCTTCAAACAATTGTGCTTCTGGAAATTGAAAAACGATCCCAACTTTTTTACGAATTGGTTTTAAATTCTTATTATCAGTTTCTGGCGTAATTACACGCTCTCCAATTGTCACTTGGCCTTTAGTTGGTTTCACCAAAGCATTTAAATGTTGCAATAGCGTTGATTTGCCACTGCCAGTATGACCGACAATCGCTGTATAAGAGCCGTCTTGAATCGTTAAATTAATATCGAATAATGCCCGTTGCTCAAAAGGAGTATTGGGTTGGTAAGTAAAATCTACTTGTTTAAAACGGATGTCCATAACCAATCCACCATCCCTTCTTCTGTTAAATAATTCGTTGGCACAACAACGCCACGCTCTTTCAAAGCTACTTTTAATTTTTCAGGAAACGGTAAATCCAAGCCCATTTCAACAAGCGCTTCTCCTGCAGAAAAAATCTTTTCTGGTGTTCCCTCGTTTGTCAATTGTCCTTGGCGCATCACTAAAATACGATTCGCATTAGCCGCTTCATCAATATCGTGGGTAATAGAAATAACTGTTAAATTGCTTTCTTCTTTAATCTTTTGAATGGTAGCAATTACTTCTGCACGACCTTCTGGATCTAACATACTTGTCGCTTCGTCTAAAATAATAATATCTGGTCGCAAAGCAACCACACCAGCGATAGCTACTCGTTGTTTTTGACCGCCAGATAGCCGAGCAGGTTCTCGCTTGGCAAAATCTAACATACGAACCCGTTCTAAGGCATCGTGGACACGTTCGACCATTTCATCACGCGGAATACCTTGATTTTCTAAACCAAAAGCCACATCGTCTTCGACTGTTGAACCGACAAATTGGTTATCTGGATTTTGAAAAACCATTCCTACCATACGCCGGATATCCCAGACGTTTGCTTCATTTAATTCTTTGCCGCCAACTTTGATAGTCCCAGCAGCTGGCAGTAACAGACCATTGATCGTTTTGGCTAACGTTGATTTACCAGAACCATTATGGCCAATAATAGCGACCCATTCGCCTTGTTGAATGGAAAAAGACACATCTTTTAAAGCGGGAGAAGCATCTTCTGGTTGATAATTAAATTGGATATTATTTAGTTCAATGATTGGTTGCATCGCGTACTCCCTCAATCTATTTATTCTTTCTAACACTACCAAAAAAGTAGCGTTTTTTCAATCATCTGTTCTGATTCTTCACACTATTTTTTATTATACCAAAAGAACGGTCATTATGGGAGCTCTTATCTGTCTTGACAGGTCTATTTTTCATAAAAATAACTTCTTGTTCTCATAAAACAAGAAGTTACTGATTTTCTTTTAAAAATGTGTCTTCAAATATTCAAACGCATATTGGGCATATAACTCAGCACCCATTGCCATCGCATCTTCATCAATATTGAAACGACCATGGTGATGTGCCCATTCCGTATCTTTCTCCGGATTACCACTTCCCACTAAGGCAAAACAACCAGAAGCATGTTCAGTATAATAACTGAAGTCTTCGCCACCGGTTGTCGGCTCTTCTTGTCTTAAGGCCGCTTCACCAAAATTTTCCTTAATTAGTGTTTGAGCAAACAAGGCATCTTGCTCATCATTAATCACTGGCAACGTTCCATATTGATAATCTAACGAAGCCGTCCCACCGTAAATAGCGGCTGTTTGTTCCGCATAGCGTTGTAGCGCCTGTTCTACTCGCTTACGCGTTGCTACACTAAAGCAACGAACCGTTCCTTCTAAACGTGCATTCTCAGCAATCACATTAAAACGGGTCCCCACATCCATCCGTCCAATCGTGACAACTACTGGATCTAAAGGATCTGTCTCCCGAGAAACAATCGTTTGCAGATTCATCACGAAAGAAGAAGCTATGACTGCCGCATCAATACAAGCGTTTGGCATGGCACCATGGCCACCACGGCCTTTAAAATCAACAGAAAAAATATCTGCGGATGCGAAACTTGAGCCCACTCGACACGAAGCGGTTCCTACAGGCATTTGTGACCAGATATGTAAGCCAAATACATCATCAACACCGGTCATTGCGCCTTGCGCAACCATTGCTTTAGCACCTTGCGCATTTTCTTCAGATGGTTGAAAAATTAACCTTACTGTTCCCTGAAGTTCTTCTTGGATTTCTTTTAATACTTTAGCTGCTGTTACTAACATCGCGGTATGGGAATCATGCCCACATGCATGCATCTTGCCAGCTTCTAAAGATTTATAAGCTAAATCTTCATTTAATTCCTGTACAGGTAAGGCATCCATATCCGCCCGCAGCGCAACCACTCGGCCTGGTTTGCCGCCCACAATTTCAGCAATTAAACCCGTCGGTTCTGTTTTGCGATAAGTAATTCCTAATTGATCAAGAACTGCCGCGACTTTTTCTGTCGTTCGAAATTCTTCAAATTGTAATTCTGGATGTTGGTGTAAATCCCGTCGAAAAGCAATCATTTCTTGTGCATGCTGCATGATTAGTGCTTTGATTTTTTTCATACTTACGCCCCGTTTCTACAAACTTAATAAAATACTTGAAAAAATACCCGCTAAAATAACCGAAACAATGGTGACTGTTACGAAACCTGCCACTAACATCGGTGGCATTAAATGGCTCGTTAAAGCCGCCTGTTCTTGTTCATCTTCTGTCAATGATTGAATCACTTCATTAGTAATAATATAATCGGCTGGAAAGCCATATAAAGCTGTCAACGAAACAGCGAATGCCATCTCTTTACTCACACCTAATACACGACCAACAATTGCTGAAAAGATGTACATCCCGATAACACCAATCACAATAATCCCAATCATTGGTAAAAATAAATCCATCAACATTTCAGGTGTGGCTTGCTTTAAGCCATCAAAGACAAAAAGCATTAACCCTAAAATCGCAAAACCAAAGCTATTTGCTTTCTGTAATGGTTGCTTTTCTAAAAAGCCTAAAGACGTTGCAATCACGCCAAAACATAAACACAGCACAAAAGGACTAATCGTCACAAACGGTGCCGTCCACACAGAAACATAATAAGCAAGTGTGGCAACTAAGGCTAAACGTAAAATTCGTGAATAATCTGTATGATATCGTTTGGGTACTTTTTCAAATAGTTTAGGCACATCTGGTTCTGCTCCTGTTTCTTGCCCCTCTTGTTCATGAACCGGCTGCCATGTCCCTGCTCGATATTCTTGAAGCTTCCGCTTTCCTTCTTTTTTTAGAACAATTGAAGTTAAGGGATAACCTGCAAACCCTTGAATGACATAAATTAAAATTGCCAAAACCGAAAGTGAGGCTAAACCAGCTGATTGAGCCGCTTCTGACATTACTAATGAAGAAACTAAACCTCCTACTAACGGCGGGATTGCAACTAAAACTGTTTTTAAGTCAAAAACAAAAGTCCCTACAGCTAACAACAAGGCAATAATGCCCAGAATACCTGACAAAGCAATCACAATCGTTTTCCATTGATTAACCAATTCTTTAACAGAGAGCAGAGTACCCATATTAGTAATCAACAGATACATTAATAAAGTGGCAACCACTGTAGGAATCCCTGCCACTTCCACAATATTTTGTGGAAAAATAGTCCAATAACCAAGAATAAATAAAACACCACAAACAAAAACGGATGGAATCCAAGCTTTTGTTTTGATAGAAACTACATCACCAATGTATAAAATAACCATCAGCAACGAAAAAGCAAACATTTGCGACATATAATTCCCCCTTCTACTAACTCAGATGTTTAATTATCTGAAAATTCCAATTAATAACCAGTATAACAAACCGGAAAAGCTTCTGCAATGCTTTTAAGAAACAAAAAAGCTTTGAGAAAACAGCGTTTTCCCAAAGCAAAAAAAAATCACCTTTATATGATGAGTGCTCCCCTGCTAAAGCCATCTTTAACAGGGAAAGCAGAGCTAGACTCGGAGTCGCCTCCAACATCATAACACTCTAAAAGAAACATCTATAAAGTGATCGGTTTATTAATTATTTAACAAATTCGATAACTACCATTGGTGCTGCATCGCCGCGTCTTGGTTCTGTCTTCAAGATACGAGTGTAACCACCTTGGCGTTCCGCGAAACGAGGTCCTAAATCGTTAAATAGCTTTTGTAAAGCTGATTCAACAACGATAGACTCATCTTCTTCACGAACACTAGCAACTTCATTACGAACGAAAGTAGCTGCTTGACGACGTGCATGAAGATCTCCACGTTTACCTAAAGTAATCATTTTTTCTACAGTTGAACGTACTTCTTTCGCACGAGCTTCAGTAGTTACGATGCGTTCGTTGATGATTAAATCAGTTGTAATATCACGTAGCATAGCTTTACGTTGGCTTGATGTGCGTCCTAATTTACGGTAACTCACGTTGGGTTCCCTCCTTCGTTTCTGTTCTCACGAGCCACTGCTGTTAAGCAGGACTGGAAACTTCGTAAAAGTCTTAATCGTCCTTACGTAATCCTAATCCTAGATCATGCAATTTAAGTTTTACTTCTTCAAGAGATTTACGACCTAAATTACGTACTTTGATCATTTCTGGTTCAGATTTGTTTGTAAGTTCTTGTACAGTATTAATGCCTGCACGTTTTAAACAGTTATATGAACGAACTGATAAATCAAGTTCTTCAATCGTCATTTCTAGCATTTTCTCTTTTTGAGTTTCTTCTTTTTCCACCATGATTTCAGCGTTTTTCGCTTCGTCAGTAAGGTTTACAAAGATATCTAAATGCTCAGTCATGATTTTCGCAGCTAAACTTAGTGCTTCTTGAGGAATGATTGAACCATCTGTCCATATTTCCATTGTTAATTTGTCGAAATCATCACGACGACCAACACGTGTATTTTCTACTTGGTAGTTAACACGACGAACGGGTGTGTAGATGGAATCAACTGGAAGTACACCGATTGGCATATCTTCTTTTTTGTTTTCGTCTGCTTGAACATAGCCACGACCAGGTTTCACTGTTAAGCGAGCATGGAAAGTAGCTCCTTCAGCAACACTACAGATAACTAAATCTTTATTTAGGATCTCAACATCACTGTCCACGATAATATCGCCGGCAGTCACGGTAGCGGGTCCTGTAATATCGATCTCAAGGGTTTTCTCTTCTTCAGCATATAATTTCAATGCTAAGCCTTTAATATTCAAAATAATTTGTGTTACGTCTTCTCGTACACCTGGAATGGTTGAGAATTCGTGTAAAACACCATCGATTTGAATATTCGTAATTGCAGCTCCTGGTAAAGAAGACAATAAAATACGACGTAGAGAGTTACCTAAAGTAGTTCCGTAACCGCGTTCTAATGGTTCAACGACGAACTTACCATAATCTCTATTTTCATCAATTTTTTCGATTCTTGGTTTTTCAAATTCAATCATTCTTATCTATACCCCTTTCAAAACGAAAAGTGTCTTGTTCAATGACGTTCCTAATTCAAACTCAGAATGAGTGGCGCTCATTAAACACGACGGCGTTTTGGAGGGCGGCATCCATTATGAGGAACTGGAGTCACGTCACGAATTGCAGTCACTTCTAAACCTGTTGCTTGTAATGAACGAATTGCTGCTTCACGTCCAGAACCAGGTCCTTTAACTGTTACGTCTACAGTTTTAAGTCCATGTTCCATTGCCACTTTAGTTGCGGCTTCTGCAGCCATTTGAGCGGCAAAAGGAGTTGATTTTTTGCTTCCTTTAAAGCCTAATGATCCTGCTGATGACCATGCTAATGCATTACCATGTGTATCAGTAATCATTACGATTGTATTGTTGAATGTAGAATGGATATGTGCTACACCTGATTCTATATTCTTTTTGACACGGCGTTTACGACTAACTTTTTTTGCTGCCATGAAGTTCTAACCTCCTTCACTTAGGAATTATTTTTTCTTGCCTGCTACTGTTTTAGTAGGGCCTTTACGAGTACGTGCATTATTTTTCGTGTTTTGTCCACGAGTTGGTAATCCACGACGGTGACGGATTCCACGGTATGAACCGATTTCCATCAAGCGTTTGATGTTTAAGTTCACTTCACGACGAAGATCCCCTTCAACTTTTAACTTATCAATTTCCGCACGAATCGCATCTGTTTGTTCGTTTGTTAAATCACGTACACGAACATCTTCAGATACGCCAACGTTTGCTAAAACTTTTTTAGCTGTAGTGTTACCAATACCATAAATGTAAGTAAGAGAAACTACTACACGTTTGTCACGAGGGATGTCTACTCCTGCAATACGAGCCATTATTCGTTACACCTCCTAATTATCCTTGACGTTGTTTATGTTTTGGATTTGCTGGGCAAATAACCATAACACGTCCTTTACGGCGAATTACTTTACAATGTTCACACATTGGTTTTACTGATGGTCTTACTTTCATGATAATACCTCCTGTGGTTTTACGGAGTACAATTATTTAAAGCGATAAGTAATACGGCCACGCGTTAAATCATACGGTGATAATTCAACTGTTACTTTGTCACCAGGTAAGATACGGATGTAGTGCATACGGATTTTACCTGAAACAGTAGCAAGAACTTGGTGTCCATTTTCTAGTTCGACTTTAAACATTGCATTCGGCAAAGTTTCGACGACTGTACCTTCGACTTCAATCATATCTTCTTTTGCCACGCACAGTACCTCCTTGTACTTGTTTCGCGTTTTCACACGATAAAACGGCGGAAACTCCAGCTCCCACCTAGAAATTCTCAACTAACTTCGTTATTCATTTTGATGTCACAAAACTGTAGAAGTCGGACTGATATATTCTACCATATTTAGTTATGTTTTGGCAAGAGAAACTGAATACAACAACAGGGTTAAACTGCGGGCAATTGGAAATTAGTTTTCGTCAATGATTTTTTTCACATCAGAAAAAACAGTATCGATTTCGCGATTGCCATCGATTGTATGCATCAAGCCTTGTTCTTTATAGAAAGCTAAGATTGGTGCGCTACTTTCAATGTTGACTGCCAAACGATTTTTAACCGTTTCGGGCTTATCATCTTCTCTTTGGTAGAATTCATGTCCGCCACAGCGATCACAAGTGCCTTCAACTTTTGGCGGGTTGAATAATTTATGATACGTTGCGCCACATGTGCGACAGATGAATCGTCCAGCTAAACGCTCGATTAATACATCTTCTTCTACATGGATGTCAATGACAGCATCAATTTTTTTGTTTAATTCTTTAAGCATTGTATCTAATGCTTTTGCTTGATCCAGTGTACGTGGGAAACCATCTAATAGGAATCCTTTGTCTGTGTCTGGTTCAGCAAGGCGTTCTTTAACAATTCCGTTTGTTACTTCGTCAGGAACCAGTTCACCTTTATCGATATAAGATTTCGCTTCTAGGCCCAAGGCAGTTTCATTTTTCATTGCTGCACGGAACATATCTCCAGTAGAAATATGTGGAATGCCATACGTATCAATGATTTTTTCTGCTTGGGTGCCTTTACCTGCTCCAGGTAATCCCATTAAAATGAGGTTCATATATTCTCCTCCTAATTTTAAAGACCGGCTTATGAAGCTAGCCATATGTGAGAATGGTGCTGAGGTAAAACCTCAACACTCGATTCTTACTTATTGATAAAGCCGACATATTGACGTTTCATCATTAATCCTTCTAATTGTTTCGTTGTTTCTAATGCAACCCCGATAACGATTAGTAAACTTGTTCCACCTAAACCGATTGATTGAGGTAAGTTCCAAACCATTTGCGCAATGATTGGAAGTAAAGCAACAAGTCCTAGGAAAATTGAGCCGACAACACTTAATCTCATTAACACGCCAGATACATATTCTTCTGTACCTTTACCTGGTCGCACGCTTGGAATGTAGCTTCCTTGTTTTTGTAAGTTTTCCGCTAATTTCTCAGGGTTTACTTGAACAAATGCATAGAAGAACGTAAACGCAACGATTAGGACAGTATAGATGATTGCCCCTGGAACTGTGTTATAACTGAAGATTTTTGTCATAATGTCATACCAATTTTCACCAGCGAATTTTGATGAGAAAGCTTGTAAAATGGCATTTGGTGTTGCAATTAACGAGCTGGCAAAGATAACTGGAATAACCCCAGCAGCATTTACTTTTAACGGTAAATAACTACTTGTTGGTGCACCAGAAACACGTTTTGTATATTGGATTGGAATCTTACGTTCTGCTTGTTGGAAGAACGTTACGACTGTAACAATCACCAAAATAGCAATAACTAAGATTGCAATGAAAATAACAGATTGCCAAATACGAGAAGACTCGATATTGACGAAGTAATCTTCATAGATTTCTTTGACTGCTCCTGGCAAACGAGAAATAATCCCGGCAAAGATAATCATTGAAACACCATTTCCGATTCCTTTTTCTGTAATTTGTTCACCCATCCAAGTCACAAACATCGTCCCAGCAGTTAAAATAACTGCAATCATCACAAAGGTACCTAAGGTTGGATTGTTGACAATCCCAGTTTGACTTAAGCTATTAAAACCAGCAGTGATCCCCATTGACTGAGCCACACCCAAGACAATCGTTAGATATCTTGTAGCTTGATTTAATTTCTTACGCCCAACTTCCCCTTGTTTTGACCATTCTACAAATCTAGGTACAATATCCATTTGCAATAGTTGAATAATAATAGAGGCTGTAATGTATGGCGAAACCCCCATCGAGAAGATAGAGAAGTTTTGCATGGCACTACCACTCACCATATTCAACATATTCAAAAAGGGTAAGCTACTTAAATCAGACAATCCCTTTGCATTCACCCCGGGCACAGTAATGTGCGCACCTAGGCGAAATACAAACAAGATTAAAACTGTAAATAAGATTTTTGATCTAATGTCTTTGACTTTAAAGGCGTTCTTTAATAGCTTGAACAATTAGATCACCTCGATTGAACCACCAGCAGCTTCGATAGCTTCTTGTGCTGATTTCGAGAATTTAGCTGCTTTCACAGTTAATTTTTTCGTTAACTCACCATCTGCAAGAACTTTGATTCCCGCTTTTTCGTTTTTAACGATTCCTGCTTCTTTTAGGACAACAGGAGTTACTTCTGTTCCATCTTCAAAACGGTTTAAAGTATCTAAGTTCACAACAGCGTAATCTTTACGATTAATGTTTGTAAACCCACGTTTTGGTAAACGACGGAATAATGGAGTTTGACCCCCTTCAAATCCTAAACGAACACCACCGCCTGAACGGGCTTTTTGCCCTTTTTGTCCACGGCCAGCTGTTTTACCATTACCAGATGAAGTACCACGTCCAACACGGTTACGTACTTGGCGTGAGCCCTCAGCAGGTTTTAATTCATGAAGTTTCATAGGTTTGGCACCTCCTTAAGCAATCTTCTATTACAAATCTATAAATCTTAAACTTCTTCTACGTCCACTAAATGTGAAATAGTGTTAACCATACCTTTGATTGCTTCATTGGCAGGTTTTGTAACAGTACTATTCACTTTACCTAAACCTAACGCTTTAACTGTAGCACGTTGGTTTTGAGGACGTCCGATAACACTGCGTTTTAAAGTAATTTTTAATTCAGCCATTATTTTTGTCCTCCTTAACCGATAATTTCTTCTACAGATTTACCGCGAAGTGCTGCCACTTCTTCGGCACGTTTTAATTGTTTTAGACCTTCAACAGTTGCGCGAACAACGTTAATAGGTGTGTTTGAACCTAGTGATTTAGATGTAATATCTGCTACACCAGCTAATTCCAATACGGCACGAACTGGTCCACCAGCAGCTACCCCAGAACCTTCTACTGCAGGTTTCATAAGGATACGGCCGCCACCGAATACGCCAATTACTTCGTGCGGGATAGTAGAACCAACCATAGGCACTTCAACTAAGTTTTTCTTCGCGTCTTCGATTGCTTTACGGATAGCTTCAGGTACTTCTTGTGCTTTACCAGTACCGAAACCAACGTGTCCGTTTTTGTCACCGACAACAACTAAAGCTGCGAAACGTAAACGACGTCCACCTTTAACAACTTTTGTTACACGGTTGATCGCTACAACGCGGTCTTCTAATTCCAAATGTTTTGGATCAATATAAACCATGAATGGTGTTCCTCCTTCTCCTAAAATTCTAGTCCATTTTCACGAGCAGCTTCAGCTAAAGCTTGCACGCGGCCATGGTAAAGGTATCCACCACGGTCGAAGACTACTTTTTTGATGCCTTTTTCAGCGGCACGTTCAGCAACTAGTTTACCAACAGCTGCAGCTGTTTCTGTTTTTGTTCCACCTGAAATTTCTTTATCCAAGGCAGAGGCACTTGCTAGCGTCACACCCGCTACGTCATCAATGACTTGCGCGTAGATGTTTTTGTTAGAACGGAAAATGTTCAAGCGTGGGCACTCAGCAGTACCAGAGATTTTGTTACGTACACGACGATGTCTCTTTTGACGTGTTTTGTTTTTATCTGGTTTTGTAATCACAATTTTCACCTCTTTGATTTAATGTTTACTACTAATATTTCAAGCAGTCAGCAGATTACGGAAAAGAGAAGCTGGCAGACAAGACAAAAGCATTTTATTGGAAAAATCCCATAAAATGACAGTTGCTTGTTGTTGACTTCTGTTTTCTACACAGCTGTTATTATTTACCAGTTTTACCTTCTTTACGGCGTACAAATTCACCAACATAGCGAATCCCTTTGCCTTTATAAGGTTCTGGAGGACGAACGCCACGGATGTTAGCAGCTAATTCACCAACAACTTCTTTGTTGATGCCTTTAACGATAACTTGTGTGTTCGCAGGTACTTCAAATGTTACGCCTTCTGGTGCTGTCATTTCGACAGGATGAGAATAACCAACGTTTAAAGTTAATTTGTTGCCTTGTACTTGGGCACGGTATCCGACCCCGATAAGTTCAAGTGCTTTTTGGAAACCTTCAGAAACACCAACAACCATGTTGTTGAAGTTTGCACGAGTTGTTCCGTGGATTGTTTTCATTTCTTTTGAATCGTTTGGACGAGTGAATGTCACTTCGTTTCCTTCGATGTTCATTTTGATATCAGAAGAAAATTCGCGTGTTAATTCACCTTTAGGTCCTTTAACTGTAATGTTGTTTCCGTCTTGCTTGATTTCAACACCAGCAGGAAGAACAACAACTTTATTACCAATACGGCTCACTTAGAGACACCTCCTTGTGTATTTTTTAGAATTACCATACGTAGGCGATTACTTCGCCGCCGATATTTTTCGCTCTAGCTTCTTTGTCAGTAATTACACCCTCTGATGTAGAGATGATTGCAATTCCTAGACCGTTTAATACTTTTGGTACTTCGTCAGCTTTTACGTATGCACGTAAACCTGGTTTAGAAATACGTTTTAAGTTTGTGATAACACGTTCTTCGTTTTTACCATATTTTAGGAAAACACGGATTACGCCTTGTTTGTCATCTTCGATGTATTCTACGTCGCGGATAAATCCTTCACGTTTCAGGATTTCTGCGATATCACGTTTGATTTTTGAAGCAGGTACTTCTAAAGTTTCATGTTTAACCATGTTCGCATTACGAATGCGAGTTAGAAAATCTGCAATTGGATCTGTCATGACCATTGAACTATTTACCTCCTTTATGCGAGTTTACTTGTTTACCAGCTAGCTTTCTTCACGCCGGGAATTTGACCTTTATAGGCAAGTTCGCGGAAGCAAATACGGCAAAGATGAAATTTACGATAAACTGAATGTGGACGTCCACAACGTTCACAACGAGTATAAGCTTGTGTTGAATGTTTAGCAGGACGTTTGTTTTTAGCAATCATTGATTTTTTAGCCACGTAGTTCGCCTCCTTATATTATTTTTGGAATGGCATACCTAATTGTGCCAACAATTCGCGAGACTCTTCGTCAGTGTTCGCTGTTGTAACAATTACGATGTCCATACCGCGTACTTTATCTACTAAATCATAATCAACTTCTGGGAAGATTAATTGTTCTTTAATACCTAAAGTATAGTTACCACGACCATCGAAAGCTTTTTTGCTGACACCGTGGAAGTCACGTACACGAGGTAAAGAAACTGTTACTAATTTATCTAAAAATTCGTACATTCTTTCGCCGCGTAGCGTTACTTTCGCACCGATTGGCATTCCTTCACGTAAACGGAATCCAGCGATAGATTTTTTAGCTTTTGTGATAAGTGGTTTTTGACCAGTGATTAATGCTAATTCTTCAACAGCTTTGTCTAAGTTTTTAGCATTTGATACTGCATCACCCACACCCATGTTGATAACGATTTTATCAACTTTAGGTGTTTGCATAACTGAGCTGTAATTAAATTTTTCCACCAATGATGGTGTTACTTCTTTAATATATTTTTCTTTCAGGCGGTTCATTCAGTAAGCCCTCCTTCCGCAATTTTTATTTATCTAAAACTTCACCTGTTTTTTTAGAAACGCGGACTTTTTTGCCGTCGACTTCTTTAAACGCAACTTTAGTAGCTTCTCCGTTTGAAGGATCAATCACCATTACATTAGAAACATGAATTGGCGCTTCCACTTCAAGGATTCCACCTTGTGGGGCTGCTTGGTTTGGTTTTTGGTGTTTTTTAACGACGTTGACACCTTCAACGATAACTTTATCTTGTTTAGGAAACGCTGCTAAGACAACGCCTTCTTTGTTTTTATCTTTACCAGTGATAACTTTTACTTTATCGCCTTTTTTAACAAACATTACTGTTTCGCACCTCCTTTAACGTGGGCTCGAGATTATAATACTTCTGGTGCTAGAGAAACGATCTTCATGAAGTTGTTTTCACGTAATTCACGTGCAACTGGTCCGAAGATACGTGTTCCGCGTGGGCTTTTATCGTCACGGATAATTACCGCAGCATTTTCATCAAATTTGATGTAAGAACCGTCAGCACGACGAGCGCCAGATTTTGTACGAACGATAACGGCTTTAACTACTTCACCTTTTTTAACAACCCCACCTGGCGTTGCTTGTTTGACAGTAGCAACAATAACGTCACCGATGTTAGCAGTTTTACGACCAGATCCGCCTAGGACTTTGATCGTTAAAATTTCACGTGCGCCAGAATTGTCAGCGACTCTTAAACGACTTTCTTGTTGGATCACGATGTGTATCCCCCTTTCAGATTTTGTGCTTCAATCTATTAGGAAATTCTCGTTTTATTAGATAATAACTGCTTCTTCGACTACCTCTAGTAAACGGAAACGTTTTGTAGCTGATAATGGACGAGTTTCCATGATTTTTACGATGTCTCCAACTTTCGCTGTGTTGTTTTCATCATGCGCTTTATATTTTTTAGAATATTTCATACGTTTGCCATAGATAGGGTGGTTTTTCTTTGTTTCAACGACAACTGTGATTGTTTTATCCATTTTGTCTGATACCACACGACCTTGGTAAACTTTACGTTGATTTCTTTCTTCAGTCATACGCGTTTGGCCTCCTTCCACTATTAGTTAGCTTGTTCACGCAATACTGTTTTGATGCGTGCAATCGATTGACGTACTTCTTTAATACGTGCAGTGTTTTCTAATTGACCTGTTGCTAATTGGAATCTTAAGTTGAACAATTCTTCTTTTAATTGTTTTTCTTTATCTAGCATTTCGGCAGTGGTTAATTCTCTGATTTCTTTAACCTTCATTCGATTCACCACCCATTTCCTCACGTTTTACGATCTTAGTTTTTACCGGCAATTTGTGAGATGCAAGACGAAGAGCTTCACGAGCTACTTCTTCAGGAACGCCTGCGATTTCAAACATGATTTTACCACGTTTAACTGGTGATACCCAGCCTTCTGGTGCCCCTTTACCTTTACCCATACGTACGCCGATAGCTTTACTTGTGTAAGACTTGTGAGGGAAAATTTTAATCCATACTTTCCCGCCACGTTTCATGTAACGAGTCATTGCAATACGGGCTGCTTCGATTTGACGGTTAGTAATCCAGTGAGATTCAGTTGCTTGTAAACCCCATTCACCAAATGCTACTTCTTTTCCGCCTTTAGCTTCACCGCGCATTTTTCCGCGGAATTCACGACGGTGTTTTACACGTTTAGGTACTAACATGATTATTTCCCTCCTTTCTCAGTGTTTTTTTTCGTTGGAAGAATTTCTCCACGATAGATCCACACTTTAACTCCTAGTTTTCCGTAAGTAGTGTCCGCTTCTTCCCATGCGTAATCAATGTCCGCACGTAATGTGTGAAGTGGTACAGTTCCTTCAGAGTATCCTTCTGAACGAGCGATATCCGCACCGTTTAGACGACCTGATACTTGAGTTTTGATTCCTTTAGCACCAGCACGCATTGCGCGTTGGATAGCTTGTTTTTGAGCACGACGGAAAGCAACACGGTTTTCTAATTGACGTGCAATTCCTTCGCCTACTAATTTTGCATCTAAATCTGGTTTTTTGATTTCAACGATGTTGATGTGAACTCGTTTGCCAGTTAATTTATTTAATTCTTTTCTTAGGTTTTCGACTTCAGATCCGCCTTTACCGATAACCATACCTGGTTTAGCTGTGTGAATTGAAATGTTAACACGGTTTGCAGCGCGTTCGATTTCAATTGTAGATACAGCAGCATCAGCAAGTTTTGTTGCGATAAATTTACGGATTCTTAAATCTTCGTGTAAGAATTCAGCATACTCTTTTTCAGCATACCATTTCGCATCCCAGTCGCGGATGATGCCTACACGCATTCCAATTGGATGTACTTTTTGACCCACTGATTGTCCCTCCTCTTAAATGTTTAAGCTCTGTTTTCATAAAGAAAACAGCCTATTTCATGAGACTTATTTCTCTGTTACAACTACTGTGATGTGACTAGTACGTTTGTTGATTGGTGAAGCTGAACCTTTTGCACGAGGACGGAAACGTTTCATTGTTGGTCCTTCGTTAACAAATGCTTCAGATACGACTAAGCTTTCAACGTCTAAGTCAAAGTTGTTTTCTGCGTTAGCAACTGCTGACATTAAAACTTTTTCAATGATTCCAGCAGACTTGTTCGGTGTGAATTTCAAGATTGAAATTGCATCCGCAACGCTTTTCCCTCTGATAAGATCGATTACTAAACGTGCTTTACGAGGTGAAGTGCGAACTGTTTTTGCAGTTGCTTTAGCTGATGTAATTTGTTCTGACATTTGCATATCCTCCCCTCAAAATTAGCGTTTAGTTTTTTTATCGTCAGCAACGTGGCCACGATAAGTTCTAGTTGGTGCAAATTCACCTAATTTATGTCCTACCATGTCTTCTTGAATGTAAACAGGGACATGTTTCCGTCCATCATATACAGCGATTGTGAAACCTACGAATGATGGAAAAATTGTAGAGCGGCGAGACCAAGTTTTAATTACTTTTTTCTTTTCGGCACCTTGTTGTGCTTCGACCTTTTTCATCAAATGATCATCGACGAAAGGTCCTTTTTTTAAACTACGACCCATGGTGAACCTCCTCTCAAAATGTACGACACATGGTCAAAAAAATTATTTAGTACGACGACGAACGATAAGTTTGTCTGATTTAGCTTTTTTATTACGTGTTTTGTATCCAATTGCTGGTTGACCCCATGGAGATACTGGCGCTTTACGTCCAATTGGTGTTTTACCTTCACCACCACCGTGTGGGTGATCGTTAGGGTTCATTACGCTACCACGAACAGTTGGGCGTTTACGCATCCAACGAGAGCGGCCAGCTTTACCAATGTTGATTAATTCGTGTTGTTCGTTACCAACTGAACCGATTGTTGCACGGCAAGTTGCTAAGATCATACGAACTTCGCCAGAGTTTAAGCGGATTAATACGTATTTGCCTTCTTTACCAAGTACTTGCGCGCTTGTTCCAGCTGAACGAATTAATTGTCCACCTTTACCAGGTTTCATTTCAATGTTGTGGATAACTGTACCAACTGGAATGTTTTCCAATGGTAATGCGTTACCTACTTTAATATCTGCTTCTGGACCAGATACTAGGCGCATGCCTACTTCTAATCCTTTTGGTGCTAAGATGTATGCCTTAACCCCGTCTTCGTAATGAACTAACGCGATGTTAGCAGAACGGTTTGGATCGTACTCGATCGTTTTAACAACCGCTGCGACGTTATCTTTATTACGTTTGAAGTCAATCACACGGTATTGACGTTTGTGACCGCCACCTTGGTGACGAACCGTAATGCGACCGTTGTTGTTACGACCGGCATTGTTTTTTAATGGCTGTAACAATGATTTTTCTGGTGTTGAAGTTGTGATTTCAGCGAAATCAGAACTTGTCATGTTACGACGGCCATTTGTGGTAGGTTTGTACTTTTTAATCGCCACGTCTTATTTCCCTCCTACGTTGATATTGTTCAGGACTGCTTATTCAGCAGCTTCGAATAATTGAATTTCTTTTGAATCTTCAGTTAATGTAACGATCGCTTTGCGACGTTTTTTTGTATAACCTGCATATTTACCCATGCGTTTGAATTTTGGACGCACGTTTAAGATGTTTACGTTTGCTACTTTAACATCGAATGCTGATTCAACAGCTTGTTTTACTAAAGTTTTGTTTGCGCGAGTGTCCACTTCGAAAGTATATTTCTTTTCGTCCATAGCTAACATGGATTTTTCAGTGATCACTGGGCGTTTGATTACGTCTAGTAATTCCATTATGCAAGCACCTCCTCAATTTGAGTAAGAGCTGTTTGTGTTGCCAAGACTTTGTTAGCTGACACAACATCTAACACACTAACGTTATCAGAAGTTACTACAGAAACGTTTGGTAAGTTACGAGCTGATAAAGCTGCAAAGTCGTTACCATTTTCTAAAACAACTAATACTTTAGTATCGATAGACAAGTTAGCAAGAACTTGTTTGAATTCTTTTGTTTTTGGTGCATCGAAGCTTAAACCTTCTACTGCTACCAAGTTATTTTCAGCAACTTTGTCTGATAATACAGATTTCATTGCTAAGCGACGAACTTTTTTAGGAAGTTTGTAGCTGTATGAACGCGGTGTTGGTCCAAAGACTACGCCACCTCCACGCCATTGTGGTGAACGGATTGAACCTTGACGAGCACGACCAGTTCCTTTTTGACGCCATGGTTTGCGGCCACCGCCACGAACAGCGCTACGATTTTTAACTGCGTGTGTTCCTTGTCTTAATGAAGCACGTTGCATGATGATTGCATCATAGACAACACTTTCATTAGGTTCGATTCCGAAGATTTCTTCATTTAAAGTGATTTCACCGTTTTGAGTTCCATCTTGTTTGAATAATGCTACATTCGGCATTCCTTAGTTCCTCCTTTCCCTACACTTATTTAGCTTTCACAGCTGATTTGATTGTGATTAAAGATTTTTTCGCTCCAGGAATGTTTCCTTTGATTAAGATAACATTTCTTTCTACGTCCACTTTAACAACTTCAAGGTTTTGAATTGTTACGCGGTCGCCACCCATACGGCCGGCTAGTCGTTTATTTTTAAATACACGGTTAGGCGCTACTGGACCCATTGACCCAGGACGACGGTGATAACGAGAACCATGAGACATAGGTCCGCGGCTTTGGCCGTGACGTTTGATTGCCCCTTGGAATCCTTTACCTTTCGTAGTACCTGTAACATCAACAACGTCTCCTGCTTGGAAAACATCTACTTTGATTTCTTTACCTACTTCATATTCTCCTAGCTCAACATTCTTGAATTCTTTAATGAAGCGCTTAGGAGCCGTGTTTGCTTTTGCAACATGACCTTTCGCAGGTTTGTTTGATAAAACTTCACGTTTGTCTTGGTAACCAACTTGGATAGCTTCGTATCCGTCAGTTTCAACAGTTTTTACTTGTAAAACTACGTTTGGCGTAGCTTCAACTACTGTTACTGGAATTAATTCACCAGACTCAGTAAAGATTTGTGTCATTCCCACTTTTTTCCCTAAGATTCCTTTGGTCATGAGTACACCTCCATCTTAATTTTATAGTTTGATTTCAATATTAACACCAGACGGTAAGTCAAGCTTCATTAGAGCGTCAACTGTTTTTGGTGTTGGGTTCACAATGTCAATTAGACGTTTGTGAGTACGCATTTCGAATTGTTCGCGAGAATCTTTGTATTTATGAGTCGCACGAATAACTGTGTAAAGTGAGCGTTCTGTTGGTAATGGAATCGGACCTGATACGTCAGCTCCAGTTCTTTTTGCTGTTTCCACAATTTTATCCGCTGATTGATCTAAAATACGGTGTTCATACGCTTTTAAACGGATACGAATTTTTTGTTTTGCCATCTTGTTCCCTCCTTCGCCTATTTTAAAAGTAGACATAGCTCCACGAAAATTTATCCGGCATGCTCGTTCATGGCAAAGCGTCCGAGCGTGTCGCAACCTCTCGCTTCACAGCCGGCAAATCAAATCGTTGATCTACCAATGCTTTTTACACTCCTGTAAACAGCACCTTTTTGATTATACTATGAAAGGATAGTGTTAGCAAGGATTTTCTGCGTTTTTTCGAAAGAATTTTTTCTTGTTTTGAAAAGCATTTGTTTTGTTTTTCAATTCTTTTCATCCTATTTTTATAAAAAAAGAATTTGGGATTCCTTTTTTACCAGAATCTCAAATTCTTTCTTTTTTATTCTATTAACCAATCCGGCGCATTGGAATATCATTGTTATCTGGATGAACCAATAAATATTGAATAACATCAATATTGCTTGCTTGGAATGAGGCTGCACATGCTTGCAAATATAAGTCCCACATTCGATAGAAGCGCTCCCCTTTTTCGTCAACAATTTCTGTTTCTATATTATGGAAGTTTTTTGTCCAATGTTCCAACGTCAATTGATAATCTCTGCGCAAACTTTCCAAGTCAATCACTTGCAAGTCATTTTCTGTCATATGGCCGACTAGCTCAGTGACACCAGGAATATAGCCACCAGGGAAAATATAACGATTAATCCAAGCATTTTTAGCCCCACCTTGTTGGCGACTGATACCATGAATCAACGCCGTACCTTTAGGCGCTAAGTTTCGTTGAACGACGTCAAAATATTCATGTAGATTTTCTGCACCGACATGTTCAAACATCCCAACACTCGTAATATGGTCAAAAGACTCTCCTTTTAAATCACGATAATCCATCAATTTGACAGTCATTCGATCTTGTAGGCCTTCTTTTTCTATAATATGGCGAATATGATGAAATTGCTCTTCACTTAATGTAATCCCAGTTGCTTTGGCTCCATATTCTTTCACCGCAGTTAAAATTAACGTGCCCCAGCCGCAGCCAATATCCAGTAAAGTGTCGCCCTCTTTGATAAATAATTTATCTAAAATATGATGAACTTTATTCACTTGCGCTTGTTCTAATGTATCTTCAGGCGTTTTAAAATAAGCACATGAATACGTCATTGTTTGGTCAAGCCATTTTTTGTAAAAATCATTTCCTAGATCGTAATGGCTGTGAATATCCTCTTGCGAACGTTTTTTTGAATGACTTTCTTTAGGAAGCCATTTAATAAATTTAGCATTGTGTAAAAAGCTATCCTTTTGGTTATACACATCATAAATCAGCGCTTGGATATCGCCTTCGATTTCAATTTTGCGATCCATGTAGGCTTCCCCTAAAGTTAACGAAGCGTTATTCAGTAAATCCTTCACAGGAATTTTTTCATTGAATACAATTTTAAAAACCGGATCCCCCGACCCTTGCCCATACTCTTTGACGGTACCATCCCAGTATGTGACTTGTGTCTTTTTTGAAAAAGACCATTTAAACAGTTGACTGTACGTTTCTTTTTCTAACATTGCATTCCCTCCATTAAATACCATTTGAAGCCAAAACAAAAAGAAGTCGCTTTCCGGTAGTTCGTCAAAACAAACACCACAGTCCGTTCTAAACTGAAGCACAGAAAAGTTATCACCCCTTCTATGTTCCGCTTCTTTTTTTGCAATTACAGTTCTATTCTACTCCTCTTTTAAAAATTTGAACATTCTTTTAACGTAATACCTACTATTGTTATTCTTTATCACAAAAAAACTAGAGCCAGTCCTTGACAGACTCCTCTAGTTCTAAATATTATTCTTTCTTACGCATCCGTTGTTCCGCATGAGTGTATGCGCCATGCCACACGTGCCCCACATAAGGATTAACTTGAATACCGTGTTTAATCGCCGCTGCTACAAATTTTTTTGCTAAAGTTACTGCTTCTAACACCGAATAACCTTTTGCCAAGCCAGCTGTGATTGCCGCTGAAAAAGTACAACCTGCACCATGATTATAATCAGTAGGATATAATTCATTTTCCAAAAGATGCGCGGTGTGACCATCGTAAAACAAGTCCAGTGCTTTTTCACCAGCTAAGCGATGTCCCCCTTTAACCACGACATGTTTGGCTCCCATTTGTACAATTCGTTTTGCCGCTTCTTCCATCTCCGCCACGGAAGAAATTTCGCCTAAACCAGATAAGATGCCCGCTTCAATTAAATTAGGCGTGGCAACTAATGCTAATGGCAGTAAATCGTTTTTTAGGCCTTCCACACTTTTGGGTTGCAGAATTTGTGCCGTTCCCTTACAAGCAATGACTGGGTCAATCACGACTTTTTGAATTTTCTCTTGTTTAATGTACTTACTAGCCATTTTAATATTTTGTTCATTACCCATCATCCCTGTTTTCAAAGCCGCTACTGGACCGCCTGCAAAAACCGAAATCAATTGTTTTTCTAAGAGCGTTTCTGGCAATTCAGTTACTTCATGCGACCAGCCTGTCGTAGGATCCATCGTCACAATCGAGGTTAAACTTGAAAATCCAAAAACTCCATACTCTTCAAATGTTTTTAAATCTGCTTGAATCCCTGCCCCTCCAGTTGAATCGGAGCCTGCAATCGACAATACTTTTTCCATTAAATCACCTAACCTTTTTCTCCAAGTATACTGAAGAAACAAGTCTGCTAAAACAGCCAATTGGCTTATTTTTTAGCCAGCCAATTTCTAAACAAAAAAAGACCAGAGAATAAATTCTCTGGTCTTACGTCCGAATACCCCAGTTTTTTACGCTGGTTAAAGCTATAGTTAAAAAGTTAATTATTTAACGATTTCAGTAACAACGCCTGAACCTACAGTACGTCCGCCTTCACGAATAGAGAAACGAGTTCCGTCTTCGATAGCGATTGGGTGAATTAATTCAACGTCCATAGCAACATTATCACCAGGCATTACCATTTCAGTACCTTCTGGCAATTCTACAACACCAGTAACGTCTGTTGTACGGAAGTAGAATTGAGGACGGTAGTTAGTGAAGAATGGAGTGTGACGTCCGCCTTCTTCTTTTGATAATACGTATACTTCAGCTTTGAATTTTGTGTGTGGAGTGATTGTAGCTGGTTTAGCTAATACTTGTCCACGTTCGATATCTTCACGTGCTACACCACGTAATAAAGCACCGATGTTGTCGCCTGCTTCAGCGTAGTCTAATAATTTACGGAACATTTCAACACCTGTAACAGTTGTTTTAGATGTTTCGTCTTTAATACCAACGATTTCAACTTCGTCACCAACGCGAACTTCACCACGTTCAACACGGCCTGTAGCAACAGTACCACGTCCAGTGATTGAGAATACGTCTTCGACTGGCATCATGAATGGTTTGTCAGTATCACGTTCTGGAGTTGGGATATATTCGTCAACTGCAGCCATTAATTCTAAGATTTTTTCTTCATAAGACTCGTCGCCTTCTAAAGCTTTCAAAGCAGAACCTGCGATAACTGGAACATCATCGCCTGGGAAATCGTATTCTGATAATAAGTCACGAACTTCCATTTCTACTAATTCTAATAATTCTTCGTCATCAACCATATCCATTTTGTTTAAGAATACAACGATGTATGGTACACCAACGTTACGTGATAATAAGATATGTTCACGTGTTTGAGGCATAGGACCATCAGCAGCAGAAACTACTAAGATAGCTCCGTCCATTTGAGCAGCACCAGTGATCATGTTTTTAACGTAGTCCGCGTGTCCTGGGCAGTCAACGTGTGCATAGTGACGAGTTTCAGTTTCATATTCGATATGAGAAGTGTTGATTGTGATTCCACGTTCTTTTTCTTCTGGAGCGTTATCGATAGAATCGTAGCTTTGTGCTTCCCCGCCACCGTGTTTTGATAATACAGTAGCAATTGCAGCTGTTAATGTAGTTTTACCATGGTCAACGTGTCCGATAGTACCAATGTTAACATGGGATTTAGAACGGTCAAATTTTTCTTTTGCCATTTTGAATGTTCCTCCTAAAAATATAAATTTTATTGTTTGTTTTATATGTGATAGACGTTACTAAAAATCGTCTGATCATCATAAGCTATTTTACACGAAATCTTGAAAAAAGGATAGTTCTAAAAACAAACCTTTTATTCTCAAGGAAAATTATGCGTTGCCGCCGTTTTTCTTGATGATTTCTTCTTGAACAGACTTAGGTACGTCTTCATAGTGGTCAAATACCATCATAAATGTACCGCGTCCTTGTGTTGCTGAACGTAATGTTGTAGCATAACCAAACATTTCAGCTAAAGGTACCATCGCATTAACGATTTGAGAGTTACCGTGTGCTTCCATACCTTCAACACGTCCACGACGACTTGTTACGTGTCCCATGATATCACCTAAGTAATCTTCAGGAACAGTAATTGTAACTTTCATCATTGGTTCTAAAATAACTGGGTTTGCATTTTTAGCCGCAGCTTTCAATGCCATAGAAGCAGCTACACGGAAGGCCGTTTCATTTGAATCGACATCGTGGTATGAACCATCGTAAAGTTTTGCTTTGATATCAACTAATGGATAACCAGCAAGAACACCGTTGTTCATAGAGTCTTCTAACCCTTTTTCAACTGCTGGGATGTATTCACGAGGAACCACACCACCGACAATTGCGTTTTCAAACTCGAAGCCTTTACCTTCTTCATTTGGTGTAAATTCAACCCATACGTGACCGTATTGTCCTTTACCACCAGACTGACGAACGAATTTACCTTCTGCTTTAGTCGCAGCACGGAATGTTTCGCGGTAAGATACTTGAGGAGCACCTACGTTAGCTTCAACTTTGAATTCACGTTTCATACGGTCTACTAAAACGTCTAAGTGCAATTCACCCATACCAGAGATAACTGTTTCACCAGTTTCAACGTTTGTTTCAACGCGGAATGATGGATCTTCTTCAGCAAGTTTTTGTAGAGCCACGCCCATTTTATCTTGGTCAGCTTTTGATTTAGGTTCAACAGCGACTTGGATAACTGGATCAGGGAATTCAATAGATTCAAGAATAACTGGTGCATCTAATGCACATAATGTATCACCAGTTGTTGTGTCTTTTAGACCAACAGCAGCAGCGATATCACCAGAGTACACTTTGTCAATTTCTTGACGAGTGTTGGCGTGCATTTGTAGGATACGACCGATACGTTCTTTTTTGCCTTTTGAAGCGTTCAATACGTATGAACCACTTTCAAGGACACCAGAATAAACACGGAAGAAAGTTAAACGACCTACGAATGGGTCAGTCATAACTTTAAATGCTAATGAAGCGAAAGGTGCTTCGTCATCAGCTGGACGAGTTGTTTCTTCGTCTGTTTTAGTATCGATCCCTTTGATAGCATCGATATCTAATGGAGATGGTAAGTAATCAAGAACAGCGTCCAACATTAATTGAACCCCTTTATTCTTGAATGCTGAACCAGCTAATACAGGGAAGAACTCAACGTTGATTGTTGCTTGACGGATACCAGCGACTAATTCTTCTTCAGTGATTTCTTCACCTTCAAGATATTTCATCATTAAGTCTTCGTCAGTTTCAGCAACAGCTTCAACTAATTTTTCGCGCCATTCTTGCGCTTTTTCTAAATAATCTTCAGGAATATCAGTTTCTTGAATATCTGTTCCCAAATCATTTGTGTAGATTTCAGCTTTCATTTTAATCAAGTCAATGATTCCAGTGAAGTCTTCTTCAGCTCCGATTGGAATTTGAATTGGATGAGCGTTTGCTTGTAAACGATCATGTAATGATTCTACTGAATAGAAGAAGTCCGCACCGATTTTATCCATTTTGTTACAGAATACAATACGAGGAACTTTATATTCAGTCGCTTGACGCCAAACAGTTTCTGTTTGAGGTTCTACACCTGATTGAGAGTCAAGAACTGTTACCGCACCATCTAATACGCGTAGAGAACGTTGTACTTCAATTGTGAAGTCCACGTGTCCTGGAGTATCGATGATATTTACACGGTAGCCTTTCCACTGTGCAGTTGTCGCAGCGGATGTAATCGTGATACCACGTTCTTGTTCTTGTTCCATCCAGTCCATTTGTGAAGCACCTTCATGGGTTTCACCGATTTTATGGATTTTACCAGTGTAGTACAAGATACGCTCAGTTGTTGTTGTTTTACCAGCATCAACGTGGGCCATGATACCAATGTTACGAGTTTTTTCAAGTGAAAATTCTCTTGCCATTTTGTATGTTTACTCCTCTCTTTATTTAAATCGATTGTAAATTGACTTTCTGCTGCCACTTTACGCGACAGACAGAGAGGATCTTACCAACGATAATGAGCAAATGCGCGGTTTGCGTCTGCCATTTTGTGTGTGTCTTCGCGTTTTTTAACAGAAGCGCCAGTGTTGTTAGCAGCATCCATGATTTCTTTCGCTAGACGTTCTTCCATTGTGTGTTCACCACGTAGACGTGCGTAGTTAACTACCCAACGTAAACCTAAAGTTGTACGACGTTCTGGACGAACTTCAACTGGTACTTGGTAGTTAGAACCCCCAACACGACGTGCTTTAACTTCAAGAACAGGCATAACGTTTTTCATTGCTTGTTCAAAAACTTCCAATGGATCGTTACCTGTAGATTCTTTGATGATATCAAATGAATTATAGATAATGTTAGCAGCAATCCCGCGTTTACCGTCAACCATTACACGGTTGATTAAGCGAGTTACTAATTTTGAGTTATAAATTGGATCTGGTAAAACATCACGTTTTGCAACAGGACCTTTACGAGGCATCCGTAACTCCTCCTTCCGAAATATGATTTTTCAAGTTGTTATTGTCTTATTATAATTAAGCTTTAGGACGTTTTGTACCGTATTTAGAGCGGCTTTGTTTACGGTCGTTAACACCGGCAGTATCAAGCGCACCACGAACGATATGGTAACGTACCCCTGGTAAGTCTTTTACACGTCCACCACGTAATAATACCACGCTGTGTTCTTGTAAGTTGTGACCGATACCTGGGATATAAGCTGTAACTTCGATTAAGTTTGACAAACGAACACGGGCATATTTACGTAAAGCTGAGTTCGGTTTTTTAGGTGTCATCGTACCCACACGTGTACAAACTCCACGTTTTTGCGGAGAGTTAACGTTTGTTTGAGTTTTCTTAAAACTGTTATATCCTTTGTTTAAGGCTGGTGAATCAGATTTTTCTACTTTAGATTTACGAGGTTTACGTACTAATTGGTTAATTGTAGGCATTCCTTGTTCTCCTCCTTCCTTACTTCGCTTCTAGTTCCACACATCCAGGTGGTTCTTTTTTCGCGATAAAAAATAATGCAATCTCTGCACTCTTTATCAAATATGCTTTGATAGACAGTCAGCACGTCCCTATAAGGAACCTGTAGATAAAGCACCTTTGTTAGGATACCACGATAAGTATCAGCTGTCAACCCTCTTCTTTCGCCTTTCGAAAAAAAGCTTTTCCTTCTATTTAAACGCACTTTTCCTTTAAAAATTTTTATGACTTTTTCAAAAACTTTCTATCTTTTTTAGTTAATTAACGGTACAATATCTTTGACTATTGAAGGGGGCGGAAAACAGCGATGAATCTGAAACAAATGGTAGGAATCGAAGCTGCAAAATATGTAGAAGACGGCATGATTGTCGGTTTGGGTACTGGCTCAACAGCAAAATTTATGGTAGACGAAATTGGTCGTCGCGTAAAAGAAGAAGGATTGTCAATCGTAGGGGTTACTACTTCAAAAGAAACAGAGAAACAAGCCTTGGCCTTGGGCATTCCTTTAAAAAGTATTGATGAGGTTCCGTATGTAGATCTTACGATTGATGGCGCCGATGAAATCAGCGCTGATTTTCAAGGAATCAAAGGCGGTGGCGCTGCCTTACTTTTTGAAAAAATTGTGGCCACTTATTCAAAGAAATGTATTTGGATTGTGGATAAATCAAAAATGGTGGACGATTTAGGGGCTTTCCCACTTCCAGTTGAGGTTGTTCCTTATGGCAGCCGCCAACTAGTGCATTTATTTGAAGAAAAAGGCTATCACCCAACACTTCGTTTAAACGCTGCTGGCGAAACATTAATAACAGATGGAGGCCACCATATCATCGATTTGCATTTAGAAAAAATTACAGATCCAGAAGCTTTAGGTTCTTATTTAGACAACTTGGTTGGCGTCGTTGAACACGGCTTATTTTTAAATATGGTTTCTATGGTAATCGTCGGTTATGAAGCTGGACCGAAAACCTTACATGTTCCCGCACGTTAAGAATGTGTGAAAAAAGATTATTTATATAGGAAGGATAATATATGAAACGAATTGGTTATGCACGCACAACTATTATTGAAGACGATTTAAAAAATCAACTAACCACTCTCCAATCGTTTGGTTGTGATGATATTTTCCAAGAGACATTTGATCCTCAAGCGGAGATCAGTGTCTTAGACGAAGTCGAAAAACTTCTTTCTGCTGGGGATACACTTATTGTTTGTAAATTGCACCATTTAGGTAAAACAACCCGCCAATTAACAGACTTTATGAAAATGTTAAAGAAAAAACAAGTTGATTTTGTCAGCATTTCAGAAGGAATTGATACTCACCTTCCAACAGGTGAAGCCTATTTCCAATTAATGGAGAGCTTATCTGCGATGGAATGTGCACTAATTAAAGAACGAACACTCGTTGGGCTCCACAAAGCTCGTGAAAACGGAAAAGTAGGTGGACGTCCAAAAATTGATGGACGTACCGTCCGCAAAATCCGTGCATTATATTATGAAAACAAAGAAACAATCCAATTTATTTCTAATAAATGCGGCGTTTCGGTGGGCACTTGTTATAAGTACATCAATTTACCTGAGACAGATGTCGAGCGGCTGTATTCCTAAGAATAAAATTACTAAAAGAATGATTTTAAGCTTTTGATAAATCCATCTAGTCTCTCAAAGCGTTTTAATTTATTTCTACTCGTTTATTTTAAGTTTTAGAGTTTGAGGTCTGGACAGAACTGTTTAACTCCGAGAAATAAGAAGAAATTTCCGAAAAATTTTCTTTAATTTTTGAAGAATTTTGACTTATTTCTCGGAGTTGGTTCTGTTCCCGCACTCAAACTTTTTATTTTTTTATTAATTTAAAAATAATTGAATTTATTTTATACAGTTCCCCCTCTCCTCAATCACTTGTAAGACCCCTCATTTTTATCCCTATTATCTTCACAAATTATTAATTATATGTTTTTTTATTTAAATTTTATTTAATTTTTTTATTCAAATTTTGTTGTGCAACAGTTCTTGTTGTTATATAATTTTAATGCGAGGTACAAAAAAAATGATGAAAAAGGTGGTTTTTTTATGAAAAAATTAGTAGTAAAAGCTGTAGTTTCCCTAAGTGTTCTATTGTTCACTATTGGTGTTGGTAGCACTGTCGCACAAGCAACTATCGCTCGCCCTCATCCAACTTATTATGATACTTGGAATTACGGAAGAAGCGGTAATCACGGTTGGTCTTATTATTATTTACAAGCTCCTGTCAGACTCGGCTCTTCTTCAGCTGTCAAAAATATGTTTGGTAGAGTAAAAGCTAGATCTGCTGCAAATTATGGTTGGGCTAGAGCTGATGCTACAAAAGCTTGGAACGATGTTCGTTTAGATGCTTTTTATGGTTGGTATGCATTTTAAAATGAGTTAATTCAAAAAGGAGTACCTCGCACTTTTTATAAAGAAAGGACTTGAGGAATGAAAGCACGTGGTATCTTACTAATCTTTGCTTTATCAACCTTCGCATTGATTGGCCTTACGCAATTAAAAGAAATTGCCGATGATATTAAATTCCCCGCTAAATATCTGATTCAATTATCCAGCGACACAGAAAAAATCAGTTCCCATACAATTTACCAGCTTTTAGCAGAAAATAGTCAAAAGAATCAGCAACAACTCTTTCGAACCTATTTAAATGATCAAGGGAATGAAAGTTACTTTGCTTTCCTACCTACTCTTGAAAATAAACAAAAATTTGAAACAAATCTCAAAAAATTAGCGAATGTTTCCTTCGAAAGTAGTTATTATTCCGATAAGGCTTTTACTGAGGAAACGCTCCAACAGTTAAAAAACAAAGGCGTTCAGCCGCAAAGTATGGAATTGCAGTGGTATCTCGCAGGCCCAGCTCTTTGGTCTGACGGCATTCGTGCAGTTGGTTTATGGAGCCTAACATTGGCACTGTTTTTTGCTTATTTTTCGATTCTCTACTTATACCGTAAAAAAACCTATGTGGCACGCTTTATGGGCAAAGGAGCCATTTTTGCTTGGAAAAGTTGGTTAACCGATTGCTTAACAATCATAGTGAGTTCCGTCAGTCTATTTGGCGTATTTCTGCTAATCACCCAAAATAATTGGCTTTCTATGAGCGCACTTTCTCTACTCTCCATCCTACTAACTAATGCCATCTTCTTACTTTTATTAATTACCCTTGGCAGCGTCTTATTTTATCAGTTGACCAAATATGGCAATATTTTAGCAATTTTAAAAGGCAAAAATATGCCTATATTAGTAAATATTATTTGGTTTTTTGGAATTGTTGTTACACTCTTAGTGATTCCACTGATTTTAAATAAACTGACCAACGAGCAAGCTATTTTAACACAACATATTCAAGGATTAAAACCTTGGCAACAATTAAAGGATTATCGCACGCTTCTTGTTGAATTCCCTAGTGATCAACAACAAGTAAAAAATGGATTTATCGATGTCAGTGCCGATGAAGACTATGGCAAAAAATTTATGAATTACTTTTCAGAAAAGGATTATATTTTCGCCCAACAATCAGCAATTATCATCCCTGAACAGTTGTCTAGTCAGCAAAAGCAAGAAATACTTAAAAATTATGCTAAAGATAAGGTTAAGCCAGAAGTAACTAAACATATTACTTATATGAACAACAACGCGTATCAAATCAATCGGCAATTACAAAATGAAACAACAGAAAATAGGCAATCCAAAGTTCCTGCTACCATGTATGTTCCTCATAAATACAAAGCAGACATCGAAAGTGTCAAAAACGCTACATATATGGAATTTTTTCGTGACTCCGATATCAAAAGAAGTGAATTTAAGATAGTTTTTGTGCCAAATGGTAGAAAAACATTTCTATTTGATTACCAAGGAGCAGAATTAACTCGCTTCGATAAAAGCCGGACTCAATACAACCTAGATGAAATTATAGTCGTTTTAAACATGGAAACGGTCTTAGCCATCCCTTCTGCCGTTTCAACTTATAACAACATCACTAATGGTCTTTTTTCTGCCAATGCTCTTGCTCGTTTAACAGCAGATACTTCTTTAACGAAAAACATTGCCGATGTTATTAGTCCGTATAAATCTATTCAACTTAAAATGAATCGGCTGGTTGATCGAATCAACAGTGCCAAATTAGCTGTTGGCGTTTTAGTCATGGTTCAATTTATGCTCTTGCTCCAATTTTTTACAGGTATGTTAAAACAGCACTTAAAAGAAATTAGTATTAAACGCTTGTTAGGCATCAATCTAAATCAAGTGCTTCTGATGACTTTTAGCTATTATTTGGTTTTATTACTGCTAACATTTATTGTTGCCTTTTTAATTACCAATCAAGCGCTAATTAAATATCTACTTCTATTAGGTAGCATCGTTGAAATCGTACTCGTTTTTTTCATTTTAAAAAGGATTATTTCAAAAAGAACCAGCGATTTCTTGAAAGGAGATTTTGAAATTTGACCATCTATGTAGCGAATTTATCACAAAAATACCAAGAAAAGGTAATCTACGAAAACCTTAATTTACAATTTGAACCGAATAAAACCTATGCCATTATTGGGCCTTCCGGTTCTGGAAAATCAACGATTCTTAATTCCTTAGCAAGAATCATTCGACCAACACAAGGACAAATTTCAATTGATAACCAAAACATTTGGAAAATCAAAGAACAAAAATTTTTCAAAGAGTATCTCGGCTACGTTTTTCAAAATTATGCTTTAATTGATGAAAAAACCGTTGCTTATAATTTATCCCTCGTAAATAAGAATATCGACCAACAAATAGAAGCGCTTTCAGATTATGGATTAGATTCAGACTTACTAAAATCCAAGATATATGAACTATCGGGAGGACAAGCACAACGTGTTTCAATGGCTAGAATGGCATTAAAAAAACCAAAAATTATTTTAGCAGATGAACCTACTGGAGCGTTAGATGAAAAGACCGGTGCGGATATCATTGCTCGTATATTAGATTTAGCAACACCAGAAACTTACGTGATCATCGCTACTCATGATCCACATATTTATAATCAGGTAGATGTTGTTATAAACCTAGAAAAACTATTAGCTGGAGGAAACAATAATGATTACGAAAACTAAACTATTAGTCCCACTCTTTTTGATACTGGTTTCGTTAGGCGGTTACTATTTTCTCTTTAAAAAACAGACGGAACAGCCTCAACTAGCCCTTTTCAAACAAAAAAATAACCCTGGACAGGAACAAGTGCTTTCTAATAATACTTCTAAAAACAAAAACATGTCCCTAGAAAAAACAGGGATTTATGAAATCTCGACAACTGCTATGAAAGATACTTCAGCGGCTTCTGCTGATTCTATGATTCCACCCATGGGCAAAACTTTTACTGGTGTCTATTTAACTAACGATGATTCAATTGAAATTCCCGCAAATACAACCGTCCAATTCACACCGGTACCGTTTAAGCTATTAGGCAGCAAAGAAGCTTTTACTCTAACGAAAATAGGGACATATTATGTTGGCAGTCAAATAGCTTCTGGAAAGTATCAGGTTACCTTTACTGCTTTACAAAAGGAGCAACGAATTCAGTTAATTCAAAGCGATAATCAAAAGAATGAACAACTGAGTGAATTAAATGACGAGCAACAAACACTTGACATTGACTTAAAAAAAGGAAGTTTACTTTTACTAAAGTCAAACTCATTTGATGTCAAAGTTTCCTTTGAAAGAACCAATTAATATTTCTATAACTACTACTCCATAAATGTTCAAACTAAATAGAGGTATCCATCTTTCTATCTTTTCAGCAACTTTCACGTTTTTTTACTATTTTCCATTGGAAATCTTGCGCAAAACGGTGTACAATAAACGTGGAAATCTTATTTTCAGAAAACTAAACTCAAAGGAGAGCTTATACATGCCAAAATTAGTTTTTTCTCGTCATGGACTTAGCGAATGGAATGCCTTAAACCAATTTACTGGATGGGCTGACGTAGATTTAGCACCTGAAGGTGTTGAAGAAGCAAAAGAAGGCGGCCGTAAAATTAAAGAAGCAGGCATCGAATTCGACGTTGCTTATACTTCTGTTTTAACTCGTGCCATCAAAACTTGTAACTATTTACTAGAATACTCAGATCAATTATGGGTACCTCAAATCAAATCTTGGCGCTTAAACGAACGTCACTATGGTAAATTACAAGGACTAAACAAAAAAGAAACTGCTGAAAAATACGGAGACGAACAAGTCCACATCTGGCGTCGTTCTTACGATACTCTTCCTCCATTAATGGAAGCAACAGATGAAGGTTCTGCAGCAAACGACCGTCGTTATGCAATGTTAGACCAACGCGATATTCCTGGTGGCGAAAACTTGAAAGTTACTTTGGAACGTGCATTACCATTCTGGCAAGATGAAATTGCGCCAGCTTTAAAAGACAACAAAACTGTCTTAGTAGCGGCTCATGGTAATTCATTACGTGCTTTAGCTAAACACATCGAAGGCATTTCTGATGAAGATATTATGGATCTTGAAATCCCAACAGGTAAACCATTAGTTTATGAATTAAACGATGATTTAACTGTGAAAGAAAAATACTACTTATAAGAACCTGTTTCTTATTAACAAAAGCGGTTTGCCAAGGCAAACCGCTTTTTTATGGATTAAATAAATTGACTTTCGGTTAAACAATCTTTATAAATCGCTACTATATCCGCTGCATCCAATGGCACATAAGCCTTTTCGGCAATTGCACTATGGTCCACAGCTTGTTGTGCCATTTCTTCAAATTTATCTGCTTCGATGCCAACTTCTGGTAATGTCATTGGAATGCCACAAGCCACAAAGTAATCATATAATGCTTGAATACCTTTTTTCGCTGCTACTTCCTCTTCTTGTTCGACTATTCCCCAAACATTTCGAGCAAATTGCGCAAACTTGCCTACGGTTTGTTCAGACAAAACGTAATTCATCCAACGAGGCGTTAAAATTGCTAAGCCAATCCCATGCGTAATGTCATAAAACGCACTTAATTCATGTTCCATTGGGTGACAAGACCAAACACCTTGTTTGCCGCGCCCTGTTAAACCATTTAAGGCTAAACTGCTTGCCCACATTAAATTAGCACGTGCATCATAATCTTCTGGATTTTCTAAAGCAATAGGACAATTTTTGATAACCGTTCGCATTAAGCCTTCTGACACAAAATCTTGGACGTCCGTGCCTGTCGAAATACTAAAATAGTTTTCAATCAAATGACTGAAAATATCCGCTGAGCCAGCTGCTGTTTGATTTTGAGGAACCGTAAAAGTATTCGTTGGATCCAAGAACGAAACTTTTGGAATCATATTCGGACCACCAAAGCCTAATTTTTGATTGGTTTCTAAGTTAGAAATGACAGCACCTGCGTTCATTTCACTACCTGTCGCTGCTAAAGTCAAGATGGTCACGATTGGTAAAGCAGGACCTGTATACCCTTTTCTGGCTGCAATGACTGTCCAGATATCTTCTTCCGAATAAAAGCCCGCAGCTATTGCTTTGGAACAGTCAATGGTTGAACCACCGCCAACTGCTAAAATAACATCGACTTGGTTTTCTTTACACAACTCAATTCCTTTTCTAACGGTTTCAATGCGCGGGTTTGGTTCGACACCGCTCAACTCAATCAATGTATGCCCGTTTTTTTGGGCCAAATCAGTAATTTGTTGGTACAAGCCATTACGTTTGATACTACCGCCACCATAAACAAGTAAGACATTTTTGCCAAATTGATCTAACACAGCAGGTAATTCGTCTAAACGATCTTTCCCAAAACGGATGTCTGTTGGTACATAAAAATTAAAGTTTTCCATTCTTTCATCCTCCATTCAATGCTCTTACGCATTTATCATACTATTTTTTCAAAAATCCGCCAATCAAAAAGCCGAGCAAATGACAGTTGCTTTCACAACGACCAATTGACCCAGCTTTTGATTCTTTTTTATAACGAATCGCTTGTTTTGATTAACAAATAAAGAAAATAAGGCGCACCGATGATCGCAACAATAATCCCTGCAGGCATTTCTCCATTGCCAGGCAATAGCCGACCAATCGTATCACTAACCAATAAAAGTAAACTCCCAAACAACGCCGCCAATGGCAATACCTGTTTTTGTTGCGTAAAACCACATTTGCGAGCAATATGTGGCGCAAGTAAACCTAAAAAATTAATTCCCCCTGTAACGGAAATCGCTGATGCCGCCAACATCACCGCTAACAGCAACGAAACGATTCGTTCTTTTTTCACAGCAATACCTACAGAAATAGCTGTTTCGTCCCCCAATTGTAAAATATCCAACAGACGATGACGCTTCATCGCAAAAAAGAACCCGATGACTAGCCAAGGCAACAAAGCGCCCACAAAGAACCAATTACTACCCCAGATACTGCCTGCTTGCCACATTGTAACAAAACGGTACTTTTCAGTGTCAATTTTTGATGTAATTAATAAGGTGAGTGCTGAAATACCCGTACTCAAAATGACACCCGATAAGACCATTCGAACTGGCGTCAATCCTAAACGATGATGATACGCGATTACTAAAATCCCAACAGCCGCTAGCAAGCCGCCAACTAAGGCCACGAGCGGAAGTGCAAACGTTGTGATACTTGTCGTCTCAACAAAACTAATAAACAAAATCACTGCCAAACCCGCACCCGCATTAATGCCTAAAATCCCAGTATCTGCTAACGGATTCCGAGTAATCCCTTGAAGAATAGCGCCGCTTAAGCCTAAAGCTGCGCCCGAAAGGACCGCTAGCACAATCCGTGGTAACCGAAAATCCCAAACTAACAGTTGTTTGGCCTGACTTCCCTGTCCCAAAAGAAGGGCTTTTAAATCCATGACGGAAACAGATAATTCCCCTTGCGTTAAACTGATACAAGCAGTTAGGATAATCCCAACTATTAAGACAGCCACCCAACGGGACACTTTTTTCTGTGTCATCCTAGTTGCCCTCCTTTACGAAATAAATAAAGAAAGAATGGGATGCCAATTAAGGCCGTGATAATCCCAAATGGTGTTTCAAAAGGCGGATTCACCATTCGAGCGATTAAATCTGCCACCAAAACGAGGAGCGCACCGCCTAACGCCGAGAACGGAATCAAGCGACGGTAATTTTCTCCAGAAACTGTTCGCATCACATGAGGCACCACCAAACCAACAAAACTGACCGAGCCAACCAGCGCCACAGACAATCCTGATAAAAGCAAAATCGTTATACTGGCAAACAACCGAATACGCTGCGGATTTCGCCCCAAACCAATTGTTGCATCATCGCCAAACCGTAAAATAGTCATCGACGGACTAATCAGAACTGCTAATGCAAATGCGCCCAGAAAGATCGGGACGACTATTTTTAATTGTGCCCAAGAAATAACGCTGACGCCGCCAAGAAACCAAAACGTTAACTCTTGACTCAAATTGAACTGAATGGCTAAGAATTGACTAAATGATAAAAAAAGGGCACTAATACCAGCCCCCACCAAGGTCAGACGCATGGGGCTTGCTCCTCGAATTGAATGATTAGAAAGATAATAAATCAGTGCCACACTCACGCCGGCACCAAGAAAAGAAACAACTAAAAGCCACCAATAACTTGCCTGAGGGAGGAAAGCAAAAACAAGCGCTAAGCCCAAGCCAGCCCCAGCATTGATACCCAGCAAGCCAGAATCTGCCAATGGGTTTTGCGTAATCCCTTGCGCTAACGCCCCACTCACCGCTAAACTTGCTCCCACAAAAGCGGCACCTAAAATCCGCGGCAACCGAACCGTTTGGATGACTTGATGCGCTTGATTGGTCGCATCGAAGTGCGTAAATGATTCAATAATCGTTTGAATCGAAACCGACGTCGCACCAAACATCAGCGACAGAAGCATTGTCCCCAGCAGCAAAAAAAGACAGACAAGCAACACTTGCCATTGGTGTCTATAAAATCCGCTTATGCCTTTCATCCATCCAGCTCCATTTCCATCAACTCATAAGAAAGCACTAGTGGCCGCTGTGTCTGACTATGATAACTAATTTCTGCTTGAATAGCGAAAACATCTGCTAAGCCAGTAACAGTAATCACTTCTTGCGGTGTTCCCTCATTGATAATCTTTCCCTCTTTCATCGCAATCACGCGATCAGAAAAACGAGAAGCTAAATTAATATCATGAATCGTCATCACGATAGTTTTCTGATGTTCTTGATTGATTCGTTTTAACACATTTAAAATTTCTAGCTGATGCGCAGGATCCAAATAGGTGGTCGGTTCATCTAAAATTAAAATATCTGTATCCTGCACTAGCGCCATAGCAATCCAAACCCGTTGCCGTTGTCCACCTGATAAAATTGCCACAGACTCTCTAGCTAACTCAGTTAAGCCTGTTAATTCTAATGCCCATTGTATGTACTCTTGATCTTCTGTGGTGACACTTTTCCAGCCCGATTGATAAGGATATCGCCCGAAAGAGACGAGGTCAAAAACAGATAAATCGATTGTATTTTCTGGCGTTTGTGATAAAATCGCTAGTTCTTGCGCCACTTCTTTTGAAGAAAAATGTTGAAGTTCTTGGTTCTTAATGAACACCTTGCCTTTCTCAGCTGGCAAAATACGCGCAAGTGTTTTTAACAAGGTCGATTTGCCACAACCATTTGGTCCAATAATACTTGTAATAGTTCCCGCTTCAAATGAACAGTTCAGCGCTTCACTAATCACTTGACGACCATATCCTGTAGTTAAGTCCTCTGCCTCTAAATAATTCATAACCATTCCTCTTTAATTTTTTTGTCGTTATTTTACATTTATTGAGAATCGTTCTCACTCATTGTTCCTTGATTATAAAAGAGCCTTCCTTAAAAAGCAATGTTTCTTCCAATCAAAAAAACGAATTATCTAAAAAATGCAACTTATTTGCTCAAAAAAGCAAGCGATGATTGACAAACCGTCGTTTTTAACTGATAATGAGAATCGTTATCAACTAAAAATAAAGGAGTTACACAATGAAACTTTTAAAAAAGACGGTCCTAATTGGTACCACCCTTCTTCTTGGTTCATTCTTACTCGGAGCTTGTGGTAATACGAATAAAGAAGCCAATAACGCTGACAAAACACATGAAGTAACAGATACCTTAGGCAATAAAGTAACCGTCCCCGCGAAACCCAAACGGATTATTGCGAGCTATTTAGAAGATTATCTAGTTGCACTAGGAGAAAAACCAGTGGCACAATGGACAGTTGGACAAGGCAGCATTCAAGATTATTTAGCGAAAGAATTGAAAGATGTCCCCACTATTTCCTATGACTTGCCATATGAAGCGGTTCTAAAATTTGAACCTGACTTATTATTAATCAGTTCATCTGCTCTAGTTGAAGGCGGTAAATACAAAGAATACAGTAAAATTGCGCCAACTTATGTAGTCAAAAACGGCGAAAATGTCACCTGGCGTGATCAATTGGAAGATATTGCCACTGTTTTAGATAAAAAAGAACAAGCGAAAAAAGTGTTAGAAGATTATGATACCTTAACCAAAGGCGTCCAAGAAGACCTTGGCAAAAAAGATGCTGGCAAATCTGCGGCAGTCTTATGGGTAACCAACAACCAAGTCTTTATGGTTAGCGATAATCGCTCAAGCGGAACTGTGCTCTATCAGGACTTAGGCCTCCAAGTTCCAAAATTAGTGGAAGAAATTTCTAAAAACGCTACTGCGGATTGGAATCAAGTTTCTTTAGAAAAATTAGCTGAGCTTGACGCAGACCACATTTTCCTTGTAAACAGCGATGAATCAACACCTCTTTTCCAAGAAGCAATTTGGAAGAACTTACCTGCTGTGAAAAATAACCAAGTTCATACCTATGATAAAAAAAGTAGTTGGTTATACAACGGACCTATTGCGAATACTCAAATTGTTGAAGATGTAAAAAAAGCGCTCTTAAATTAAAAAAAATGCTTGGATGAAAATAATCATCCAAGCATTTTTTTAATTAGCAATTGCCGTTTCTAAACCAACTTCAATCATTTCATTAAACGTCGTTTGGCGTTCTTCTGCCGTTGTTTCTTCGCCTGTCACCAAGCTATCACTCACCGTCATAATCGCCAATGCTTCTACATCAAATTTTGCTGCTAAATAATATAACATTGCCGCTTCCATTTCAATCGCTAATACCCCGTATCGACCTAAACGAAAGACATCATCTAAGCTATCTTTGTAAAAAACATCATCTGACAATACGTTACCAACATGGGTAGTAAAGCCTTTTGCTTTAGCAATTTCGTAAGATTTGAGTAAAAGATCAAAGCTCGCAATTTGTGGAAAATCATATTTAGGAAAATCATTGCGAATCGCGGAAGAAGGTGTCGCTGCTGCTTGTGCGATAACTAATTCACGAACGTTGACTTTTTCTGAAATAGAACCACACGTACCAACACGAATTAACTTCTTCACATTGTAAGAGTTAATTAACTCATGGGCATAAATACCTGCTGAAGGCATCCCCATCCCTGTTCCTTGGACCGAAACACGCTGTCCCTTATATGTTCCTGTGTAACCTAACATTCCACGAACTTGATTATAGCAGACAGGATTCTCTAAAAAAGTTTCCGCAATATATTTTGCTCTGAGGGGATCCCCTGGTAGTAAAATTTTATCGGCAATTTCACCTGGTTTTGCTTCGATATGCACACTCATTCTGGTTTACTCCTTTTTTATAAAGCTGCTAGTGTTGCTTTCACTAACTCTTTGAATTGTCCTTTAACGCGTTCAGTTGTTTCAACTACTTCTGCATGATTTAAACTACTTTGCATACCAGCTGCTAAATTCGTAATACAAGAGATGCCTAGTACTTTCATGCCACTATGCACAGCTACAATGACCTCCGAAACAGTTGACATGCCAACTGCATCCGCACCCATCGTCCGTGACATCCGAATTTCTGCAGGCGTTTCATATGTCGGGCCAGAAAAGCCCATATACACGCCTTCTTTTAAATCAATATTTTGTTCCGCAGCCACTTTTTTTGCCACTTCCCGATATTCTTGCGTGTAAGCATGACTCATATCTGGAAAACGCGGCCCGATTTCTTCATCATTTTCACCAATTAACGGATTATCGCCTGTAAAATTAATGTGGTCATTGATTAACATCAAATTCCCCGGTGTATATGTTTCATTTACGCCACCAGCTGCGTTGGTTACAATCATTGAATGAATGCCTAAAGCAGCCATCACACGAACGGGATAAGTGACCGTTTGCATCGAATGTCCTTCATAATAATGAAAACGTCCTTGCATCGCCAAAACTTTTTTTCCAGAAAGCGTTCCGTAAACTAATTGTCCAGCATGTCCAACGACTGTTGAAACAGAAAAATGGGGAATTTCAGAGAAAGGAATAGCAATCGCATCGGTTATTTCATTAGCTAATTCACCTAACCCAGAACCTAAGATTAGACCGAAGTCTGCTTGTTGCACCCCTTTTTCTTTCAAAAACTCAGTTGTTTCGTTTAAATGGTTCGTTAACGTTGTCATGTGTTGCCTCCTCGAATTATTGTAATTGATTTAAAAAGCTTTGACCGTTTTCCGTTGCAGGAACTTCAAAGTTTTCAGCAATCGTTGCTGAAATATCTGAATAAAATCCTTGTGGCAAGCTGCCTTGTTTTGTCATTTTTTTACTATAAGCCAATAAAGGCACATATTCACGTGTGTGGTCTGTTCCTGGGAAAGTTGGGTCATTCCCGTGATCTGCTGTAATTAAAAGCAAATCATCTTCGGCCATAGCTGCCATAATCTCTGGCAAACGACCATCAAAATCTTCGATGGCTTTTGCATAGCCCTTCACATCACGACGGTGGCCATACAGCGCATCGAAATCCACTAAGTTAGTAAAACTTAAACCTGTGAAATCTTTCTTCATGACCGTTAATAATTGATCCACCCCATCCATATTGCTCTTCGTGCGGATAGCTTCAGTAATTCCTTGTCCATTAAAGATGTCGTTAATTTTCCCAACAGCGATCACATCATTGCCGTTTTCTTTCAACGAATCTAAAACAGTATGGCCAAAAGGATCTAAAGCATAGTCATGACGGTTACTGGTTCGAGTGAAATTACCTGGTTCACCAACATACGGGCGAGCGATAATCCGACCAATCATATAAGGTTCGTCTTTCGTAATGTCACGAACATATTGACAAATTTTATACAATTCTTCTAATGGAATAATGTCTTCATGCGCCGCAATTTGTAAAACAGGGTCCGCTGAAGTATAAACGATTAAATCCCCTGTTTTCATTTGATGTTCGCCGTAATCATCAATGACTGCTGTCCCGCTATATGGTTTGTTACAAACAACTTTTCGCCCAGAAAAATCTTCAATTTGTTTCAGTAATTCTTCAGGAAAGCCGTTTGGGAATACTCGAAAAGGTTTTTTGATGTTCAAGCCCATAATTTCCCAGTGACCGGTCATAGTATCTTTTCCAACAGAAATTTCTTCTAATTTGGTGGCATAGCCATCGTGGTCTGCCACTGCTTTGACACCTGTTAAAGGAGCAATAGTTCCCAATCCAAGTTTTTCTAAATGAGGAATGGTTAGTCCCGCTTCTTTGGCAATATGACCCAGTGTATCACTGCCGACATCTCCAAATTTTTCAGCATCTGGTGCTTCACCAATACCGACTGAATCTAGTACGATTAAATGAACACGTTTAAACACACTTGCTTCCTCCTCTAAGGTCGTAAATACGTCAAGAATGACAATTATTTTACGCTAGCCTTTTAAATAGTCTCGAGAATCAAACAGAATAATCTATTTATTCTCAGCTCTTCAATTATACCATGAATCCGCTATTATTGCCTGAAAGAGCATTAAAATTTTCACTGATTCCTTCGATTTTAGCAGGGCTTAAAAATTGAAAGAAAAAAAGTCTCCCACCGTAATTAGGAAACTTTTTTATTGTTTTTTTCGAATAGCCTGCTCTTTAAAAAGAACACGACTCTTTATACAATCGAAACTTTTAACACTCCAAGCGGTCTCCCTCTTTTGGCACATTTAAATACCAGATAACCGCTTCTGATAAAATCACACCAATGCCAATGGGCGGATAAAAATAAATGCCGATATATCCGATTGCGAAAAGACAAAGATGAATGATTTTTGTTGCCTTACTATAAGATTTCGATTTTCTTAACTTAGCTGCACCTTGTGGATCTTTCACTACATTGTCTTCATAAATGATCCTTGTTAGCAAGAAGTAGGCAAAATCCCAAACCGTATACACAACAAGATAAAAATAAACAGGTGCCCGCATCCACCAAAATTCACTCACCCAAGCAGTTGCTACCGGAATGAAGGCCATGGAGAATAACCAAAAATTATTTGCCCAAAACGCTTTTTTAGAAAACCAATGAGTTACGGACATTATGTAATGATGATTGTACCAAGCGATACAGATAAAAATAAAACTGACAATAAACGATAAAAAATATGGGATATTTTCTATCAAACCTGCCAAAACACCCACTTGAGGAGTCTTAATTTCTAAAATCATGATGGTCATGATGATGGCAATGACTGCATCACTAAATGCTTCTACACGTGTTTTATTCATTGAACGTCCTCCACTTTTCCTATTCTTACTACAAACAAAAGTATAGCAGAAAAACCAACGATTTTTGAAAAAAAAGCTGCTAGACTTGTTGGTTTTTTTCAAAATTTCGACACTTCCTTCGAATTGTAAAAAACAGCCAAAAGAAAAAAGAAAAGTTACCTTTATCAACTCGCTTTTTTGCAGTGAAGCAGTACCTAATGTCGCTTGTGTTCAACTGATTATCCTAAGAAAAGAAATGGCCCCCCGTCGCTTTGACGGAGGGCCTATTTCTTTTCTTATTTCGTTTTGACGTAATTTTTCCCGTTCGCTTTTGGTCCCGATGATTTTCCGAAGAACACAACTAGGACTAAAATGGTCAATACGTATGGTGCTGCTTGTAGATAAACTTTTGGAATTTCTGAAATAATTGGTAAGTTTTCCCCAGCAATACTTAAGTTTTGTGCAAAACCAAAGAATAAGGCTGCGCCCATTGCCCCAAGTGGATTCCATTTACCAAAGATCATTGCGGCCATTGAAATAAACCCTTGTCCTGCAATTGTGGTAATCCCAAAACGACCCGCAATACTTTGAGCAAAGACAGCTCCGCCCATACCGCCTAAGAAGCCGGATAGCAAGACGCCAGAATAACGCATTAAGTAGACATTAATTCCCAATGTATCTGCCGCTTGTGGATGTTCTCCCACAGAACGTAACCGTAAGCCAAAACGTGTTTTATAAATGACAAACCAAGCTAAAATCGCAATCAAAATTGCTACGAAAGCTGGCAAAGAGGTTTTTGCAAAGAATAGTTCACCAATCACTGGAATTTTTGACAATCCTGGGAAAGAAAAATAACCAAATGATTGTGTAATCATATCTGTTTGTCCTTTTTGATAAATAACTTTTACTAGGAAAACCCCTAGCGCCGGTGCCATCAAGTTAATGACAGTACCACTGATAATATGATCTGCTCGTAAGTTAATAGTTGCAACGGCATGTAAGAGAGAAAAGACAATCCCGACAACGCCTCCTACTAAACAAGCAATCCATGGTGTCGCCGCGCCAAATGTATCAGCAAACGTCAAGTTAAAAACGACCGAACTGAAAGCGCCCATTACCATAATACCTTCCAAACCAACGTTAACCACACCACTTCGTTCTGAGAACGTTCCGCCTAATGCTGTCAAGATGAGCGGAGTTGCATACACTAATGTTTGCGTGATGATTGAGGAAATTGTTGCTAAATCCATTAGATGTCTCCCCCCTCTTGATTGTTTTTGTCTGGCGCCGCTTCAATTGTTTCTACAATCGCTACTTCTTTTTTACTACCAGACGCTTTCGCTAACAAGAAACGAATTAAATAACTAATTCCCACAAAGAAAATAATTGCTGCAATAACAACATCAACTAATTCGGTTGGTACACCAGCTATCAACGGCATTCCTTGTCCACCAAGTTTTAACATTCCAAACAGTAATGCGGAAAGTAAAATCCCGATTGAGCTACCTGCTCCTAATAGAGACACGGCCATACCATCGAACCCAATGCTCAACGATGTGTTTTGAATAAAGAAGTTTTGGAAAGTCCCCAATCCTTGGACCGCACCACCTAAACCAGCCAGCGTTCCTGAAATCATCATGGATAAAATAATCGTTCGCTTGCTGCTCATTCCAGCATATTCAGAAGCAAATGGGTTTAACCCCACCGACCGAATTTCAAAACCAAGCGTTGTTTTTTTCATCAAGAACCACACAAGAATAAGGAAAATGAAGGCCAAGAAAATGCCGATGTTCAAACGAGAGCCATCACTGATACTTGTTAAAAACGGTGAGCGTAATGATGCATTCGCACCAATCATTTTGGTAATCCCTTTATTCGCCATAATACTTGGTTTCATGACATTATTAGCAATATGATTTCCTGTGTATAATAAAATATAATTCAACATAATCGTAACAATAACTTCACTCGTCCCAAAATAGGCACGCAAGAAACCTGGAATGGCTGCTGCTAAAGCTCCTGCAACTGCCCCAACAATAATCGCCACCGGCAACGCAATCATCCGGGGGGCATCAGGCATGGATAAAGCGACCCAAATACTAGCCACCCAACCACATAAGGCTTGTCCAGAAAGCCCGATATTAAAGAATCCAGCCGAATTTGCCACCGAGAATCCTAAAGCGGTAAAAATCAACGGTGCTGCGGTGACAAAAATCTCACCAATACTTTTCTTTCCTTGGAAAGCTGTTTCAAACATCGCTTGATACCCAGCCACTGGGTCATAGCCAAAGATAACCATAATAATTGCCCCTAAGAGGAAACCCATAATAACAGATAACACAGGGACTAAAATATTTCTTATTTTTTCAGAACGATTATTCAACAGTTTCACCTGCCTCTACTTTTGATAACTCAGCACGGGCTTCTTCCAATGAGTAGCCAGCCATTAACAAGCCCAATTCATTTTCTGTCGTTTCTTTCGGATCAACAATTCCGACGATTTCCCCCGCATGAATAACAGCGATACGATCAGAAACGTTTAAAATTTCGTCTAATTCAAAACTTACTAATAAAACAGCTTTATTTTTATCTCTTTGTTCAATTAGTCGACGATGAATGTATTCAATAGCTCCGACATCTAAACCGCGTGTTGGTTGAGAAACAATCAACAAATCTGGATCGCGGTCAACTTCTCGGGCAATAATCGCTTTTTGCTGATTCCCACCTGAAAGCGCCCGAGCTGGTACTAATTCATTAGGAGTCCGTACATCATATTCTTCAATTAATTCACGGGCATGTTTGTTAATCATTCGATAGTTTAAAATACCTGTTGAACTGTATGGTTTTTGGTAATACGTTTGTAGGCCAATATTTTCAGCCAATGTCATCTCTAATACCAAACCATATTTATGTCGGTCTTCAGGAACGTGGGCGACACCCATTTCCGTAATTTCCCTAGGTTTGCGATTAGTAATCTCTTTTTCATTCAAATGAATGGAGCCTTTTTCGACTTTCGTTAATCCTGCTAAGGCTTGGATTAATTCTGTTTGTCCATTGCCATCAATCCCCGCAATCCCAACAACTTCCCCTGCTCGGACATCTAAGCTAAGATTTTTCACCGCATCTAAGCCGCGGCTTTCTTTCACTACTAAATCTTTAATTGATAAAATTGTTTCTTTCGGTTGCGCTGGTTTTTTCTCTGTTTTGAAAGAAACAGAACGGCCCACCATCATATCGGCTAACTGTTGCGAAGAAACGTCTTTCACATTGACGGTGCCAATACTTTGCCCCCGGCGAATGACCGTACAACGGTCCGCCACTTTTTTAATTTCATCTAACTTATGTGTAATTAAAATGATCGATTTGCCTTCATCGGTTAGTTCTTTCAAAATAATCATTAATTCATCAATTTCTTGTGGCGTTAATACTGCGGTTGGTTCGTCAAAAATTAAAACGTTCGCCCCGCGATATAAGGTCTTTAAAATTTCAACCCGTTGTTGCATACCCACAGAAATATCGCGAATATAGGCATTGGGATTTACATCCAACCCGTATTGCTTAGACACTTCTTCAATCTCTTTTTTCGCTTTTTTCCGGTCTAAAATACCGCCATGGGTAGGTTCACTACCTAAGATAATATTTTCAGTCACAGTAAAGGCTTCAACTAACATAAAATGCTGATGGACCATTCCGATTCCTAAACGATTGGCTGCAGTAGGACTTGTAATGTTGACTTTTTCGCCATTCATATAAATCTCACCTGAGGTCGGTTCCAATAGCCCTGATAAGATATTCATCAAGGTCGACTTGCCTGCACCATTTTCACCTAGCAGTGCGTGGATTTCACCAGGTTTTACTTGTAAATCAATTTGGTCGTTGGCTTTGAACGTCCCAAATTCTTTGGTGATTTTACGCATCTCAATTACGTTTTCTTCTTGAGACAAGGTCTATTCACTTCCTAACAAAATTATATTGGCAATACTTTAGAGGGTAATTTTGACCCTTAACTAAGTAGTTGAAGAACCTCAACTATTTAGTTAAAAATCCAAACATCATAAAGGGTTTCCTTGGCAGCCGTCGCTGCCAAGGACCACTTCATTTTTAGAAGGAACAATAATGAGCCCTTCTTTTTTCATTTAGGAGCTTAAATTATTCTGGTTTTTCTGGGACTTTTACGTCACCTGAGATTACTTTATCTTTTGCTGTTTTAACAGCTTCTTTTGTTTTGTCGTTTAAATAGCCGTCTGTTAAGTCAACGCCACCATCTTTTAATCCATAAACTAAATGTTCGCCACCAGGGAATTTGTCTTCTAACGCACGGTTGGCAATATCTTGAACCGCTGTGCCGACACCTTTAAGCGTTGAAGTTAACGTGAAGTTGTCTTCTTTGCCGTCTTTTGTTTTGTACTTGCCATCAGCATCTTGATCGCGGTCAACACCGATTACCCAAACTTTGTCGCCAGAACCTGATTCATTCAAGTCTTTTGCTTCTTGGAAGACCCCTTGTCCAGTCGCACCAGAAGCATGGAAGATGATATCAACGCCGTTTTGGTACATTGCAGCAGCTAAAGCTTTCCCTTTGGCAGGATCAGCAAATGAAGCCGCATATTTTGTATCAACAGTAATTTCTTTACCTAATTCTTTCGCAGCATCAGCCACACCTTTTTCAAAACCAGCTTGGAAACGGTCAATTACGACCCCTTCTTCACCACCAACAAAACCGACTTTGTTCGTTTTTGTTTCGTTTGCAGCAGCAACACCGGCTAAGTAAGCTGCTTCATTATCTCTAAATGTTGCAGAAACGACATTCTTTTTGCCATCGATTTGATCATCGATTAAAACAAAGTTTGTATCAGGGTTGGCATCTGCTGCAGAAGAAATTGCATCTTTTAGCAAGTAGCCAATACCAAAGATTGTGTTGAATTTACTTGATACCGCTTGGTCAATATTTGTTGTATAGTCAGCTGCATCATTCGATTGAATATATGCATACCCTTTTGAACCTTCTGGTAAATCATGTTCTTTACCCCAAGCTTGCAATCCTTCCCAAGAAGATTGGTTGAACGACTTGTCATCCACGCCGCCTGTATCTGTAATGATTACAGCACTATGCGCTGCATCCCCTTTGCCACCGCCGCTTTCAGCGGTTTTGCCTTTGCCACCACCACATGCTGCAAGTGAAACTGATAAACCTAATGCAATCAAACTAAAACCGAATAATTTTGCTTTTTTCATTTCTGTAAAGCCTCCTAAAAATAGTTTAATGTATTTAAACAACTAAGTTGTTTCTAAGGTTGGTCTGGGACTTTTACGTCACCAGAGATGATTTGTTCTTTGGCTTCTTTAACTGCCGTTTTGGCTTGATCGCTTAGGGCTTCTGTTGTTAAATCAACACCGCCATCTTTCAATCCATAAGTTAAATGTTCGCCGCCAGGGAATTTATCTTCTAATGCAAGATCAGAGATTTTTTTCACAGCAATATTTACCCCTTTAATGGTTGAAGCTAACGTTAAGTTATCATCCTTGCCATCTTTGGTTGTATATTTACCGTCTTCGTTTTGGTCACGGTCAACACCAATCACCCAAACTTTATCTTTTGAACCTGTTTCATTTAGCGCTTTGGCTTCTTGGAAGATTCCTTGTCCTGTAGTCGCCGCTGCGTGATAAATAATGTCGGCACCTGCTTGATACATAGAAGAAGCTAAGGCCCGTCCTTTTGAAGCGTCTGCAAATGTCCCTGCATAAGTAGACGTAATTTGAATATCTTTTCCTAATTTTTTGCCAGCATCTGCTACACCTTTTTCAAAACCAGCTTGGAAACGGCCAATAACAGGTCCTTCAACCCCGCCGATAAATCCTACTTTGTTGGTTTTCGTAGTGTTAGCTGCTGCCACACCTGCTAAATACGCAGATTCATTATCTCTAAATGTTGCAGAAGCGACGTTGTTTTTCCCATTAACTGTATCGTCGATTAGAACGAAATTCGTTTCTGGGTTGGCGTCCGCTGCATCTACTACTGCATTTTTTAGTAAATACCCAATGCCAAAAATCGTTTTAAATTGACTTGAAATGGCTTGGTCAATGTTTGATGTATAATCAGATGCTTCATTTGATTGAATATACGCATACCCTTGAGGTCCTTCTGGAAGTTTGTGCTCTTTGCCCCACTCTTGCATTCCTTCCCACGCAGATTGGTTAAAAGATTTGTCATCAATGCCGGCTGTATCTGTGACCATTACGACACTATGTTGTGGATCACCTTTTGTGTTGGCGTTCTTTTTGCTATTGCCACCACATGCAGCTAACCCAATGGTTAAGGCAACTGCTGCCAATCCTAGACCTAAAAATTTTGCTTGTTTCACTTTCCGAAAAGCCCCCTACTATTTTATCTATTATTTCATTCGCATTTATGCTATTGAAATCTACTTTGAGCCCAACGAAACCTTATGTCCTTTTTTTAAAAATCTTTATCTGTAAATGAATAGGGCAATAATGCCTCAACTGTCATTGTTTTAGTCGCGCCATCTTTACCAACTAGCGTGACTGGCATTTGTGGATCAAAGAATTCAGCCATTACTTGACGACAAGCGCCACATGGAGAAATGGGTGCCTCTGTATTACCTGCTACAACTAAATGTTGGAAGGTCCGTTCATCTTCTGAAATGGCTTTAAAAATCGCCGTTCTTTCTGCACAATTTGTTAAACCAAAGGAGGCATTTTCAATGTTGACTCCTTGATACATTTTTCCGTCTGCAGTCACTAAGCAAGCGCCCACAGGAAAGTTAGAATACGGTACATAGGCGTGTGCCAATGCTTCTACGGCACAATCAAGCCATTCTTGTTTTACTGTCATCTTTTTCGCCACACCTTCGTTTAATTTGAAATACGAATTAATACCCTTCGCCAGTTGCGCCAGAAACAATTGCTACACCCGTACTTGCACCGATACGTGTTGCCCCCGCTTCAATCATTGCTAGCGCTTCTTCTGCATTATGCACGCCACCAGAAGCCTTAACGCCCATGTCAGGACCAACTGTCTCACGCATTAAACGAATGTCTGCTACTTTAGCGCCGCCTGTTGAGAAGCCAGTAGATGTTTTAACGAAATCGGCACCTGCTTCTTTGGCTAATTCACAAGCTTTAACTTTTTCTTCGTCTGTTAATAATGCTGTTTCAATAATCACTTTGACTAACGCTTTTCCTTTGGCTGCATCTACTACGCCTTGAATGTCTTGACGTACGTAATCGTATTGTTGTGATTTTAATGCACCAATATTAATCACCATATCCACTTCATTCGCACCATTTTTAATTGCATCAGCTGCTTCGTATGCTTTAACTTCTGGTGTATTCGCCCCCAAAGGAAAGCCAATAACGGTACACACAGCGACGTCGGTATCAGCTAATTGCTCGCTAGCAAAAGCGACCCAACAAGGATTGATACATACAGAGAAGAAGTTGTACTCCTTAGCTTCGTCAATAATTTTTTGGACAGCGGCTTCTGTCGCTTCTGGTTTCAAAATAGTGTGGTCAATCATGCGGTTTAATTCCATGATGAGAATTCCTCTTTTCTTTTTGTTTTATTCCGTAATAATATCGTGAATCAAAATAGGCTCTTCGCCGGTTGGTCCAATTTCAATGTTTTTATAAAGCAATTGTTCGACTTCTGTCACGTCTTCACGATTGGCATAAATGGTTAGTAATGATTCGCCTTTTTCAACTGGGCTCCCTACTTTTTTGTGAAGTTTCAAGCCAACTGCAAAATCAATCGTATCTTCTTTCGTAGCCCGACCAGCGCCCAGCAACATTGCGGCAACGCCAATTTCATTGGCAACGATTTTTTGTACCACGCCTGTTTCTTTGGCAGGTAAATCAAATTGATAAGTTGCGGTTAATAATTTTTCTGGCTGGTCAACAACGGAACTGTCGCCGCCTTGATTTTCAATCATTTCTTTAAATTTTGCGAGCGCTCGACCGCTTGTTAAAGCTTCTTCTAATAAAGCCCGTGCTTCGTCTAACGTCTCGGCTTTTTTAGCTAAAACGACCATCTGACTTCCTAAGACATAGCACATCTCCACTAAATCTTCTGGCCCATTTCCTTGCAAGGTCTCGATTGCTTCAACGATTTCTAAGCTATTTCCGATGGCCTCCCCTAAAGGTTGTGACATGTCTGAAATTACTGCCATCGTTTGGCGATTTGCCAGTTTTCCAATGCGAACCATTGTTTCCGCTAATCGACGAGCACTTGCTAGGTCTTTCATAAAGGCCCCTTCACCAGTAGTCACGTCTAAGACAATCGCATCTGCCCCTGCGGCAATTTTTTTACTCATAATGGAACTTGCAATTAATGGAATTGAGTCAACAGTGGCGGTCACATCACGTAACGCATAAAGTTTTTTGTCTGCTGGTGCTAGATCACCTGACTGACCAATTACTGCCACTTTTGTATCGTTCACCAATTGAATAAAACGTTCTTCTGTCAATTCAACTTTAAAACCAGGAATCGCTTCTAATTTATCCAACGTACCGCCCGTATAGCCTAAGCCACGACCAGACATTTTTGCTACATTGACCCCGACACTAGCAACTAATGGCGCTAAAATAAGCGTCGTAGTGTCGCCTACGCCACCTGTAGAATGCTTGTCGACTTTGATTCCTTCTATAGAAGAAAGATCCACAATTTCGCCTGAATGGACCATTGCTAACGTCATTTGTGTAATTTCTTCGTCTGTCATATCTTGGTAAAAAACAGCCATTAAAAAGGCACTTACCTGATAATCTGGAATTGAACCATCTGTGTATCCGTTGATAATAAATTGAATTTCTTCGCTTGTTAGTTGATGCCCGTCACGTTTCTTTTCAATAATGTCTACCATTCTCATGAATTCGTTCCCTCCGATTTCCCGATAATGTATTATACAACAAAATCGTTCAGCTTTAAACCATTTAGTAAACCAGTTTACTATTATTTTTTTCTTGTGAAAACGCAAACAACACGAACATTCCATTTCTAAGCTGTTTTTTAAATCGGTTTTGTGCTTTTTCTAGCAATAAACGTCGCATCAAAAACTTTATTTGGAACTTTCCCTGTTGGATCTGCAATAGCTTCCACCAAAAATTTTGCTGCATAATAGCCAATATCAAAACTCGGCTGATAGACGGTTGTTAAACTCGGCACCAAATATTCGGAAATTTCCAAGCCATCAAAGCCAACCACCGAAATATCGTCAGGAATTTTCTTGCCCGCTTCTTCAATGGCTTGATAAGCTCCCATCGCCATTTCATCATTACCACAAAAAATTGCTGTGATTTCTTCATTTTTCAAAACTTCTTTCGCCGCAGCATAGCCGCCATGCAAGTTCAATTCCCCAGCACAAACATAATGCGGACGAAAAGGTAAATTGTTGTCCTGTAACGCATGCTGATACGCCGTCACTCGTTCCGTTAAACGATAATAGCCGTCACTTTCGCGCAACATACCTATATGCTGATGCCCTTGTTGGATCAAATGATGGACCGCTTGATAAGCACCTTCGTACTCTTTAACGATTAGTCGTCCGCTATCTCGTGGATTAATCCCACGATCGACAAGAATGACAGGAATCGGATGTTCTCGTCGGTCTTTTAAAATATGATTTTCTGGCAAAACATTCGGCGTGGCAAAAATAATGCCATCCACCGACCGATGAATCAACTCGCTAACATATTGCATCGCTTGCTCGGAATCATGCTTTGAATTGCATAACAAAATCATGTAGCCTAACGAATTTAAATATGTTTCCACACCTTCAATCACTTTTGAGAAAAAGAAATCCGTCACATCTGGCACAATCATACCAATGGTTTTGGAATGACGGTTGATTACATTCGAAGCAAAGTAATCTGGTTTGTAATGATTTTCAGCGACTACCGCCAACACCTTGTTGCGGGTTTTTTCACTGAAACGACTCCCTTTATTATTCAGAATTTGTGAGACGGTTGTGACAGAAACACCAGCCATATCAGCAATTTCTTTAATCGTTAGTTTCATCGCGCCCCTCCCAACGTCTCCTTTTGCATTGACAGACATTTGTAGACGTGTTACAGTCTTCAAAATACTTATCGAATCTTTTACATTTTAACAAAAAAAAGACAAAAGAAATAGACTAAAAAGATTAAAAAACAAAAGAAAATGGAGGCTATTTTTTTCATGGAAGAATCCCGTGTCCGTCAATTACCAAAAATCGAGCTGCACTGTCACTTAGATGGGTCGATTCGACCAACCACTTTACGCACCATTGCTGAAAAACAAAACATTCCATTACCCCAAGACGAACAAGCCTTGAAAGAGTTAGTGGTTGCCCCTGAAAAATGCACCGATTTGAATGATTATTTAACTCGGTTCGACTTCGTGCTAACCTGTCTACAAACAGCTGAAGCTTTGCAAGCAGCGGCGTATGACGTGATTAGCCAAGCTGCAGAAGATGGCGTGGCTTACATAGAGGTGCGTTTTGCGCCTTCCCAACATACAGAAAAAGGCTTACGGTTACCTGAAATCGTGACTGCTGTTTTAACTGGCTTAAAACAAGGCGAAGAAGATTTTGGTGTAAAAAGCAATGCACTGTTATGCGGCATGCGGCATGACCAACAACAAGCCATAGAAAAAATCGTTCACTTAGCGCATGATTTCAGAGAGACAGGCGTTGTCGGCTTTGATTTAGCTGGCAATGAAGTCGATTTCCCTCCATACACATTTGAAGACGTATTAGCTTTAGCCAACCAATTGTCAATTCCATTAACACTCCACGCTGGGGAATGCGGCTGTGGCAAAAATGTCGCTGATGCTGTCACTTTAGGTGCTACTCGGATTGGTCACGGTATTGCTTTGAAAGATACACCCGAATATTTGGCGCTCTTAAAAGAAAAAAAGGTTCTTTTAGAAATGTGTCCAACTAGCAACTTCCAAACAGGCACCGTCAAAACATTGGCTGAATACCCTTTTCAACAATTTATAGAGGCTGGCTTAGCCGTCTGCATCAATACCGATAATCGCACTGTTTCAGATACTACGTTAACGAAAGAATTCATGAAATTGGCCACTTGGTATCAATTAAGTTATGACGAAATGAAGCAACTCACTAAAAATGCGCTTGCAGGTGCTTTTTTATCGCCAGACGAAAAAAAACTGTTGAACCAAAAAATTGATCAAGCGTATCTATTCTAAAAAAGAACCTCCACTAAAGTGGCGGTTCTTTTTTACTCTGCTTCTTTAACACTTCGTAAAATATAATAGCCTTTGTCTTTTGTCACAATTTCAACATTGCCAAATACTTCAGCCATTTTCTTTTCTGCACTAGGTGCACCTTGTTTCTTTTGAATAACTACCGTTAGTGTGCCACCAACTTTCAACAACGGAAAAGCCCCTGTTAAAATGCCATGGACAACTTTTTTGCCTGCACGAATGGGCGGATTGCTAACAATCGCCGCGTAGGTCGTTTCGTTTAAGGTTTCATACACATTGGAAGAATGAATATCCACAGTAGTAATTTGGTTGCGTTGGGCGTTCATTTGAGCTAGCCCAACTGCCCGTTGGTTGACATCTACCATTTCCACCAGTCGACCAGTCGCCGCTGCTAAGGACAACCCAATTGGTCCATAGCCACAACCAACATCTAACAAACGGCCTGCTGGTAAATTTTCCCATTCAAAGGCATCAATCAACACACGAGAACCATAATCCACTGTTCCTCTTGAGAAGACCCCGCTATCGGTCGTAAACTGAAAGGTCCGACCACGTAATGGAAAAGACCAGCTTTCTAAATCATGTGCTAATTCTGGATTTTCTGTATAATAATGATTCGCCATTTTGTTCTTCCTATCTATGCTTGTTTTGGTTTTAGTCTACCTTTTATTTCTCGAACAATCAAGGCACCTAATAATTCATAGCCCACTTGTGAAAAATGCAAACCATCCGCTTGTAAAAATTCATCCGTTCCAGGATAAACAGTCATCGCTTTATACAAATCAATAACTGGCAAGTTATGTGCCGCTCCGACTTCTTGTGCAACCTTGACCAATTCCTTGATACGCGTTTGTGGACGTTCTGGACGTCTGCCACTATCCGCATATGGTGGCGTAATTAAAATCACCTTTTCTGAACCAATTTCGTGAATCATTGTTTCAAGGTTTTCTCTAAACGTGGTTACTGTTACCTTTCGATCCAGTGACGCATCATTGGCGCCAAAGAAAATCACCACTTCATCAGGTTTCTCAATCAGTACTTCTTTATTTAATCGTTTTAAACCATCCTCTGTTGTATCGCCAGGCATTCCAGCATTAATAACGGCCACTTCTTCTAGACCCATCGCAGCAATATCCCGTTTCACTAAGTCAACAAGAACAGGTGAGACGGCTTCGTCTAAATAACCAGCAGTAATGCTATCACCAAATAATACAATTTTTCTCATGGCTTTTCCCCTCTTTTCTAACAGTTTTCTCTTTTCATGATACCATTTTCATCATAAATTGGCGAAGAAGGGAATTCTTTTGTAAAATCCTGTGTTTCCCTTGTGAAATTATGGTAAAATGTACAAAGATTGAACAGGGTTTGGTGGAGGAACAATGGACGATAAAATGAATTACTACCCAATTTCCAGAGAAGAATGGCATGGGTTTTATCATGACGGCAAAGCACCGTTAACCGAAGCAGAATTGGATAACATTAAAAGTGTGAACGACCAAATTTCACTAAAAGATGTACAAGAAATTTATGTACCCTTAACGCATCTTATTCATTTATACATGAAAGAATTTGAATCGCTAACACTTAGCAAAGGATTATTCCTACATGAATATGTCTCTGTACCACCATTCATCATTGGAATTGCCGGCAGTGTCGCCGTTGGTAAAAGCACCACCGCTCGTCTTTTGCAAAGAATTCTGGCCCGAACGTTTAAACGAAGAAACGTTCAACTCATTACAACGGATGGATTTTTGTATCCCAATAAAGTGTTAGAAGAACAGGGAATTATGGACCGAAAAGGGTTTCCTGAAAGTTATGACATGGAGAAGCTAATTAATTTCTTAAACGAAGTCAAAAGCGGCAAAGACGAAATTAAAGCACCCGTCTATTCTCACAGTGTCTACGATGTTATCGAAGGCGAATATGAGTTGATTCAACAACCAGATATTCTGATTGTTGAAGGCATTAACACATTACAGTTACCCGCCAATCAACAAATTTATGTGAGTGATTTTTTTGATTTTTCTATTTTTGTGGATGCCGATCCAGCCTTAATTGAAAAATGGTACCTAGAACGTTTTGGGGCCTTATTAGATACGGCTTTCTTAGATCCTAATAATTATTATTACCAATATGCAATTGGCAAACGAGAAGATGCTTTCGCCATGGCACGGAATGTTTGGAAAACCGTGAACTTGCCGAACTTGGAGGAATATATCTTGCCAACGCGCGGACGTGCGGACATTATTTTGCATAAAACGGAAAATCATTTGATTGACCAAATCTATCTACGTAAATATTAAGGGTTGACGAGCTAAGAAATATCCTGTATCTTTTGTAGAAATATCCTTGAAAATTTTCAGCAGAATGCATGACTTTCAAGGAGTAAAATGTTTTAATAAGTATAGCTAGACAAAGAAGAGTACGGAACAAAAGTGAACCACTTTTTAACCGCCTGATTCTCGGCTGTTTAAAAGTAGCCCCTGCGGAATTAAGCCAAAATTTTCTAAAAATCGTAAAACAATTTTTGAAAATCCTTTCTTAATTCTTGGTGCTGACCACTTTTTAACCGCCTTTTCTTTAGATAAATTTAAATGGATAAGGGGTAATAGACGTGACTAACGTTGCCGATTTGACATCTGTCGAAAAAATTATTGTTTTAGACTTTGGTAGTCAGTTTAACCAATTGATTACTCGTCGTATTCGTGAATTTGGCGTATTCTCTGAGTTATTAAGCCACCGAACTACGGCAGAAGAAATTCGCAAAATCGCGCCTAAAGGAATCATCTTCTCAGGTGGACCAAACAGCGTGTATGACAAAGATGCTTTTAGCATTGATCCAGAAATTTATGAGTTAGGAATTCCCATTCTTGGCATCTGCTACGGTATGCAATTAATGACTCATAACTTAGGCGGAAAAGTAGAACCTGCCGCAAACCGTGAATACGGAAAAGCAGAATTAGAAATCCTTGGTGATGCGACATTATTCCAAGGAACACCTGCGAAACAAACCGTTTGGATGAGCCACGGTGATTTAGTAACAGAAATCGCTCCTGGATTCGAAAAAGTTGGGACAAGCAACGATTGTCCAATCGCTTCTATCGAAGATGCCAACCGCAAATTCTACGGCGTACAATTTCACCCAGAAGTTCGTCATTCAGAATATGGTAACGACTTATTACGTCACTTTGCTTTTGATGTGTGTGGCTGTACTGGTGACTGGAGCATGGAAAACTTCATCGATATGGAAGTCGCTAAAATCCGTGAACAAGTAGGCGATAAAAAAGTCTTACTTGGTTTATCAGGTGGCGTTGACTCAAGTGTTGTCGGCGTACTTTTACAAAAAGCCATTGGCGACCAATTAACTTGTATCTTCGTTGACCATGGATTATTACGTAAAGGTGAAGCAGAGCAAGTAATGGAAAGTTTAGGCGGTAAATTTGGCTTAAACATTATTAAAGTAGATGCGAAAGAACGCTTCTTAAGCAAATTAGCAGGCGTTTCTGACCCTGAACAAAAACGTAAAATCATCGGTAACGAATTTGTGTATGTTTTTGATGACGAAGCAACTAAACTTGCTGGGGAAGAAGGCGTTTCATTCCTAGCACAAGGAACTCTTTACACAGACGTCATCGAATCTGGTACAGAAACTGCGCAAACAATTAAATCACATCACAACGTTGGTGGTCTTCCTGAAGACATGCAATTTGAATTAATTGAACCTTTAAATACATTATTCAAAGACGAAGTTCGTGCCTTAGGAACTGAACTTGGCATGCCTGATGCAATCGTTTGGCGCCAACCATTCCCAGGACCAGGATTAGGTATTCGTGTGCTTGGTGAAATTACAGAAGATAAATTACAAATCGTTCGTGATTCAGATGCTATCCTACGTGAAGAAATCGCAGCAGCTGGCTTAGATCGTGACATTTGGCAGTACTTTACTGTCTTACCTGGCATCCGCTCAGTAGGCGTTATGGGCGATGGCCGTACCTACGATTACACAGTCGGTATCCGTGCTGTGACTTCTATCGACGGCATGACCGCTGACTTTGCCCGTATCCCTTGGGATGTTTTACAAAAAATCTCTGTGCGCATCGTGAACGAAGTTGCACATGTAAACCGTATCGTGTACGATATTACTTCAAAACCACCTGCAACTGTGGAGTGGGAATAATAAACAAACCGCTAGAAATGCCTATATAATAGGTTTTCTAGCGGTTTTTCTTTTTCATTATCACACTTTTATCACACTTATTTTTTTACTCCTTTAGTAAATTGATTAGTAACTTCTGAAGCCATATTACGTTCAGTAAACTCAACATTAACTATTCCCTTCAATTCATTAGCTATTTCAGTGGAGCTACTTGGATATAAGTGTCCATAAGTACCTAAAGTTGTCTGCACATCTTCATGACCCAATCGTTCTTTAATTAACAAAGCATTAGTACCCATACTTATTAATAAAGACGCATGAGAATGTCTTAAAGCATGAATCCTAATATCATGTACCTCTGCTAATTTTGCATGACGTTTAATAATATGTCTTACTGTATGTTTTTGAGTAGGAACTGAATTATAAGATAAAACAAATTCAATTCCTCCAACATCATCTTGCCTTTTTTTCCAATCTCTTAAATAGTGAACTGTATCTTCATCTAAATAAATCGTCCTAATACTGGCTCTAGTCTTTGGAGATACAAATTCATAAGTTTGTGCATTTTTATAATATAGTGAATTTTTTACTGTTAAATATCTTCCATCTAAATTCACATCTTTCCAAGTTAAAGCAGTAGCCTCACCTATTCTCATGCCTGTCATAAATAATAACCAGATACAAATAAAAGAAAAATTTTGATAATAATCTTCTATATAAAAAGTCTTAATAACTTTTTCAAATTCTTCTTTTGTCCAAAAATCAATTTCTTTCTTACTTTTTTTCACATTACCAACGATTTTTGCTGGATTTGAAGAAATCATTCCTAACACAACAGCTCGATCTAAAGACATTTGAAACAGTCCATAAATGTTTCTTACATACGTGTTTTCATACTGTTCCAAAAGCTCATTCTGCCACTTCTGTATATGAACAGGAGCTATACTTTTCAACTTCATTTTAAAAAAATAGGCAAAGGTATTTTTTATCGTACTAAGCCTATTATTATAAGTTCTTTCTTTAACTCGTCCCTTATAATATGGCAAAAAAATAGTATAAAAAAATTCTTCATACAGCATTGTACTGTTTGAAGAATATGCTTCTTTACCAAAGTTACTAATTATCTCAGCATAAGCTTCTCTCGCTTCTTTAATCGTGGAAAAACCCGAACGCATTTTTTGAATCCTCTTACCAGTTACTTCGTCAAAACCCAAACTAGCAGTAAAATAATATTTTCCTCTCTTATCCTTTTTAAACTTAACCAACTGTTTCAACCTCTTTTGCTATAGACCCTAATTCTATACCTAACACACTCTCAACAGCCGAAACAGGTACTCTTCCTAAACGTTTGTTTAAATAATACGAATATCCTTTAGATACCATTGTTGCTTTTGCTTTTCGAATTATATCCTCTGCTTGATATTTGCCATATCCTAAATTCATTAACTCTTCTTTTGTTACAATTAACATTATTTCCCCTCCCAAAAATAAAAAGAGCAACGCTCTATGCATTGCTCTCAAACATAAATTTATTTATCTTAGTTCAGATTCTATTTAAATTTCCCTGATTTATACACTACTTCATAGTTACCTTGTGATTTAACATAATCAAATGAATCTCCATCAAAAGGTTCTGACTCTAATTTTTTATTCTCATTATATAAATATTTCTCTTCAATGTCATTCGATTTCCCTTCATAAGGAATCCATGCTTCAGCTAAATAACGATTTGTATCTTTATCCTTATAAATTAGAAAGCTAAAATCTGATTCTTTATAATCTTTATTATCTAAATCAGAATTCTCTGCAATTATTGCTTTTTTAAATTCTTCACCTGTTTTATCTAATTTAGAACCATTACATGCAGTTAATGTGAAACCTGCAACAACCATCAACAAAATTGAAACTACCTTTTTCATTTTCTCATCTCCTCACTTATACATACATTATACCATTAACTAAAGTACAAATCCATATATATCAAGGTTAATACTCTTGTTTCACTGAATTATAGGTCATTTCCACTACCTTATTTCCTTGCACTTTTGCCAGTAAAAGTACTCTTGTTTTTGTTCCGTTTTGTTCACAATCAAGTAAGACTGCGTATTCCTTTTTATCATTTTGATATATTGCGCTTACTTCACCTTTACTTTCCAATTTTGCGCCAGTTTTCACATCAATACCATTTTTCTTTACACATTCAGCAGTCATTAATTTCTTTAATTTTTCGTTACGATCATTGATACTAGAAAAATTAGCATAAGCATTTCCAAAGTCCTCTACCAACTGGTAAGTATCAGATACTTTTTCTTCTGCTAGTTTATCTTTAATCTGCATAGGTTTAGTACTACTTTTTTCAGTTACTTCACTTCCTTTCGTAGAAGTCATATCATCAACTGGTTTCATATCCACAGAGGCAGTTGCTGACGAAACCACCGTTTCATGACCTTTAGTATTCCCGCCACATGCAGTAAATACTAATCCAGCACCTAATAATAAAACTACTAAACTTAACTTTTTCATTTTCTACCTACTTTCTTTGAAATGCGTTGTACTTCTTTAACATACACAATCTTTGAAAAAATCCCCTCAGAAAATTTAACACGATACTCTTTATTATTCACAGCTACTAAAAAACCATCTTGATACTTTTGAACTGCAAATTCATTTTTTTTACAGTTAAATCTCGAACAAACTTCTTTTATCTGACGATTGGTTAATCCACTTCTCTTATTTAAAAACATTTTTAACTTCCTCCTTAGCTTAAATTATCTTGGCTATCTCTGTTTTCATATCTAAAAGCATTCTCTGAACCGTTCGAGAATAATTTTTACTTTCAATAGACATCAAAAATTTTTTTAAATCCTCTAAGACCAATTGTATATAATTATTTTTTTCTAGCTCTGTTAAATTTCCCATAAAATCAGCTAAACTTATAAATAATTCTAAATCTATTTGTTTAAATTGCTTTTGATAGACAGGAAAATTTATCTCCCTCATTCCTAAAAAATAGCTATTGATAATATTTAATGAAACAACTTCTGATTTACAACTTACCATTCATAGCCCTCCTATTTTCTTACTAAACTCGTTACATGTGGGAAATCTAATCCCCAAGTTCGAGAATACTTAGCAACAATTTGACCTTGTTCCGCATTTTGCTCGTATGTTGTAAATTTTCCTTTACCTTCTACGCCTGCAACAACACCAGTATGCCCATAAATACTAGTAGCCACACCACCTTGACCAAAATTAATGACATCTCCTGCTTTAATATCTGAATAATTTGGATTCTTTATCACTTTCCAACCTATTGACGGCCAATTGTAATCATTACCAATCTCACTTGCGAACATATGCCCTGTACCCATCATTTGAAAACCTCCTTGTTTTTCAACAAAAAAAGCAGATAAGCCATAACATTGACCACCATTAATAGTTTGTCCCATTACTTTTTCCAAGACATCAATTTTTCCACCACCAATATTGGCTGAACCTCCACCCATGGAACCTGTAGAAAGTCGTTTATACCAATTGTTAGCACTAGTCTTTCTTTTTACTTGTTCTACAGGATCATCTTTTGTTCCAGCTCGTTCCCACAACTTCAAAATATCTACCGCAAGTGTATTCACATCTTTTGATTTAGACATTCTTTTAAGTAAGTCACTATCAGAACCATCCTTATTCCACGCAAAATCCATTTGTAAAGCTACTGATTTCCATTCCTTTTTTTGACTTTTTGCAAAATTTAATAAATTAACTCTTCGTCCTGAATCCCATTGTCCTAACCCAATTCCATAACCGCCTAAACTAGCGTTATAAGCAATAGAAGGATTAAAAGCCAAATCACTTTGAATTCTAGCAGGATTTAATCCACTTTCATGTTCCATATTGCCAATCCAAGCGGAAGCAAACTGCAACGTTCCACCGTGTGACGTCACGTAGTTAGAAACTTCTAATGCTACTTTTTCCTGTGGTGTAGCAGGCTGAAACTGGGAAGAATCTCCGCTTTCACTAGAAGAAAATACACCTAAAAATAATAAAAAAGGAAGAATAAAAATAAAACAACTAACAATTAAAACCTTGCCTAATTTCTTCATGATCTCTCCTTTCAATAAAAAAGAAGGCTGATAATCATTTCATCAGCCCTCTACAACATCAAAATTATATTCTTCCGTATTCACACTACCAAAAAATTGTTCCTCTGTTTGTTCTAAATTATTAAAGTTTTCTTCTGTTTGGTAAAATGAATAAACGTTATTTAATGAATCATTATTGTTTGTGATTAACTCGCTATCCTCTCCACCATCAAAAAATGCACGTTCTTCACGAGCAAATGCCAACTCATCGAAATTATCAACCCTAACATTCAAATTGTCCGCTATTTCTTGCTCATCAAGTTCTTGAATTGGCTCTTCTCTATCATTTTCACTTGATTCTACACTTGAATCTAAACTATCAAGTTCATTTTCAATAATTGGCTCTAATTCAATATTATTTTCATCAGCTAAAGAAGTATCAGTATCAAAATCAGATACATTTTCATCTAATACAGGAACATCAAATTCTTCTAAAGAATTATCCATTTCATCATCTGTTGAATCTTCAAAATTATCCACTTCATCAGTTAAAGCTTTATCTTCTATTTCTTCTAGTTCCTCATTATCAACATTGGTTGGCTCTTCTACTTCCGCAATTTCTTCTTCGGGCAACATATCGTCTTTAAATGGTTGTTGTTCTTCTTGAGTAGAACGATTCAATAATGAATTCAATCCTGTTTTAACACCAGCAAATTGCCCATTATCGTCAATAAAATGGTCTTTGGCTAAGTTCAATGCCTTGTCATGTTTTGGCATTAAATGACTAGCACCATCAGCAGCCAACGCTAAATTTCCAGTGGAAGCACCTATTCCTGCTTTTACTGCTCCAACACCAATTTCACCTGTACGCTCAACCGTTTCTTTTGTTTTTTCATTCATTTTTGATTCAAAAGAAGGTTGTTGAACTTGACCATCAGAAAAGAATGATAATATTTTATATCTGCTTTTCCAAATTTTCCGATACAAAATAATTTTCACCAATGCAGTAACAATTAATGTGCCTAAAAGAAAAACACCACCAGACATCACCATTAATAAACTACTACTTACTTTATCCATCAATCCTAAAAACGCTTGGTCAATTAACTTATTGATCCAAAATAACACAGACAAAAATATACCGAAAACTACAGGTAAAAATAAAATGCCAATTAATGATTTAAAAAATTTAAACATCATCATTTGACACCGAGGGAAGAAAGACACCAACGCAATAATCGGAAAAACAAGAATGAGTAAATCAACAATGATTTGAATTACATTGAGCATAATATTAATATACGTGACAGGCACTGCTAAGACTGCTAAATTGACTACACCCACACCAACGCCAAAAGCTTTTTCCATTGTTTTTGCTCCGTCCTGTGCGAAGTATGGATTATCATCAACTACCTTATCTATATATTTTTTTCTATTTTTTTCAAATTTTTCTTTCTCTTCCTTAGACAATTTAGGCTTTTCTAGTAGTTTACTTTCATCTAATTTCTTACCATTCTCCATTTTCCCATCTAGAGAACCACTATTCACAAAATTAAATGTTTGTTTTACTGTTGCATCAAAAATTGGACTTTGATATACTTCTCCATCTTTAGATCCTTCTGTTCCTAAATTAGCACTTGAAGTAAATGTACTTTGTACTCCTTTAGCAATTGCGTTTGTTGATTGAATCAAGAACGTTGAGCCACTTGTTGTGCCTGTTGACGTTGATACAGAGCCAAACCAAAAAACAAACAAAACAACAACTGCTAAATAATGAAGGAATACTTTTGAAAAGCTTCTACGACTGGAAAAGAAATGATAAAGCAGATAATATGCACTAATAAGAATCGCTAATGCAAGTAAAGAACCGCCTCTAAATCCCTTGCCACCAAAGCCACTTAAAACATCTTTTGACATATTCAATACCGTTTCTTGTTTTCCTTCAAAGAAACTAGATTGGTTTAAGACGTTCTCACAAAAAAGGAAAAAAGAAGCAAACATTCGTAAGATAAAGAATGGTATATCTACAAAGAACCAATTCACTACTTGCCATCCTTTATCCAACAAACCACCATCAACCGTATACGCACTATAACTGTCAATTAGATACTGCATCTTCTCACTTCCTTCCTATGCAACAAACCGGTTCTCCATTTTAGAAGCTTCTGTATCATCAACGGTTTTGAACAGTTCCAACCATTCCTCAAAAATCACATGAACAACAATTCGATTAGTCTGACCAAACATATCTTTCATTAAACACTGACCTTGAACCATATTTGAGACCCATTTCATGTTAATTTCGTTCACTGGTAAATTGAGATATTTCAAAACACCTTCTCGATTTTGAACTTCATCAAAACAAATCACTGTACCAAAACCAGTACCATCTTCACTATCATCCAAATCATTTGTTGATTGTGTAATCAATACTAAGAAATTATTAAACGAACGACCAATACGTTTCATTGATTTTAAAATCGCTTTACCTTCTGGCGAAGATTGAAAAATCCAAGATTCATCAAAGAACGTCACTGTTTCTTCTTTTGGATTTCTTGAACCAAACTTCGAACAAAACGTTCCTAAAGCAAACATCAATGTAACAGAAAGACGTTTATTTTCATCTAAATTTTCATTTTTATCAGTTGGTAAGTCTAAGTCCTCAATTTCTAAAATTGTTACTTTCTTATCGAATGATAGACCCTCAACATCACCATGAGAAAAAGCTAATTCTAAAACTGAACCTTTAACAGTCGACAAAATAAATCTACCCATATCTTTCACGTCAGAAATTTCACTTTCCGCTAATCGCTCAATTACATGCCAAAACCCAACCTTTTTGCCTTCTTTCCGTTCCAAAACAACTTTCGCAATCGCTTCATTAATTTCTGTTTTTTGCTTTAAATTCCATGTTCCTTCGTATATATTGGTTAACATTGCTTTAGTTGTTGCAATCGCTTCTGTTTCATCAAACAAAACAATCGGATCCAGTACCCCATGATTTTTCGTGTCACGAACATCTAAAGTGACGAAATTAAAGGACTTCACAAAATCAACATCTAAAGGATATTTCTTTTGATATTCAGGATCATTGATTGTATACATAAATTGCTTTCGCATTTCTTTTTTTGGATCAATGTATAACACTCTGTCTTTTAAAAGTGCCATTTGCATAAACAATGTTTTAGCTGTAACCGATTTTCCGTTTCCAGTATCTCCAGTTAAAGCCCAGTGTGGATTATTGGTTTTCTTACCATCAACATTTTGTTTATTCGCTAGTAACATGTTCATAAAAATTAGATTTTTTGAACTAGAAATAATAGATTTTCTATCTTCTTTTTCTTCCAAAGTTGTATCCACTCGTCCAAGGTAAAAGCCTAACTTCGTACCTGCATGAAGTGAAGTAAAGAAATTCAACTCGGCAAACGATTCAATCGTTGACGTGTGTTGCCAACGAGAAGTCTGCATGCGGATAAAATTACCAAACAAAGTGGATTGAAATAAATAAGGATTATCAAACGTTGCTTTAATAAGTGGAATATCTAAACTATCAAAACGATTGATTAAATATTTTTTTCTTGCACGCATTTGTTTTTTCGTGCTACCACTAACAACAATCACTGCTTTCCAGTCAATAATATCCACATCATCATCAATTTTTTGGTCTAAATCGTCTAGTGATAATTGACCTTCAACAATCTTTCGTTTTTGTTTAGAACCAGCTAAGTGTGCTTCCTGCATGATATTCTTAGTGCGGGTTCTTGCACGTGACGAACGCCCAGACAGTGCTAATTGCCCTTTACTTTCTGCAAAAGTCGCTTGAATCTTCACTTCGACTGGGAAAGGCATTTTTTGAACGACCTCTAAAAAATGATTACCATCAAGAAAAACACCTACATCTCCCATTGGAAGATAGGATATATAGCTTTCGCCATAATCACAATTCAAATGCAATCCCCCGCCAAATAATGGTTTAATTTTTGTTGCCATTAAATTATCTAAATTTTGACTAGAAAGAACATCTTGTCGCTCATGAGGAATATTTTTCAAGAATTGGTACGCTTGGTAATAATACAATTCATCTTCTGTTAATCGTTCAATTAACAATTCAGATAGATTTTGGTAAACTTCTAATTCTTGCTCTCGATAATCTTTTTCCCAATCTTCTGCTAGTTCTACATCAAAACCTAAGCCTTTGACAAACTTTTCCGATACGTTACTAATTGAGTTAGTAACGGTTTCTTTTAAATCAACAGCCAAGTCTTTCTTGATTAAAGGTACACCAATTACCCATGTATATTCGTAAACCATGCCCATTTCTTGTTCTAAAACCATTGCCGTTTTCATCAATTTATCTACGCCTACTTCATAATTATTAGAATCAATTAAAGAACGCATAGCACCCATTTTTCCTCGAATGTCGGCATTAACTGGCAAAAGGTTAATTTCAAATCCATCATTAGCTTTTAAACGATTTAACGCACGAGAAACTTTCCTTTTCGTTTTTAATTTCTTTTCAACATCAGTCAACATTACAGTTTCAGAGCGAACACGATAGTAAGCTATCGCTGTTTTTTCTTGTGTTAAAACAATATTTCCTTTCATATGATTCGTTAATGGATATTCTAATTGCATATTTTTTCCTTTCTTATTGATTTTATTTTAGTAATTAACATTAAAAATGATTTTTCAGAAATTTCTATATATTATTGGACAACTTTTTTTCATTCAGTTATTATAAAATAAAGCTATATTTAATATAGCTTTTAAATAATAATTGGAAAGAAGGAAAGTGTATGAAGAAAAAAGTTTTTTTAGCTTTAACTATTTTCGCAATGGTAACACCTTTTATTTTTAGTTCAGAAGCTAGTGCCAGAGAAGCTGAATTTGGTAGCTCTTGCCCTGGTGGTTTTTATTTTAAAAAAGGTGGTTGGTCTACAGGTGGAAAAAATATGAGCGGTGGTTATTGTGTTCCTTTAGGAAATATGGGAAATATGAATAACAAAATTTGGTAATTAAAATGAGAAAAGAAAATGTTATCAAATCCTTTTTATACATTTTAACTCCTATAATCATAGGTACCATTATTTCACTTTTCACCAACGCTCCTATTTTCCTTATAGCGGGAATTATATATATTATTTTATTACTGTTTTTACTTCCTACTTTAGACTTTGGAATTACTGATTTTAACGCCAAACAAATTAATCCTAGCTATAGACCTGAAAGGAAAATAAATAAAAATGAAAGTATTGTTACTGTGCTACTTTTAGTCATTGGAATAATAGTCTGTGCAGTCATGCTTTATTTAAAATATAAAAATTCATAATTTAGACATAAAAAATAAGGAGCTAATGCTATGCGCTCCTTGTTTTTTTATATTCATAGATATAGTGCGCTTTTTGTACTAACGTTTAAATGAAAACTCTTCTATTTCTTTTACTCGTTCGAAAGCTACAATTGGTCTACTATCTAACACATAATTTTTCACATAGACAAAACCATCTTTTAAAAAACCAAAGCCTGTTTTTCCTTCGAATTCCTTTTCGGAATACCAACGAGCAACTTTATTCGGCACCAAAACCATGATTAACAAATTTAAGTTAATTCCTAAAATTTGTGGTAATGGTACTTCTTTCCAAAACAAACCAGTTAACACAATCCCTAAGAATAGAATTAGGAGATAGGATAGGCTAACAGGTTGTGCAAATACCCACACCACTTGTCCTTTAGGCGACTTAATAACTTGCATTGAATAAGGGGCTTTTAAGCCCCTCGAATAATCGTAATATTTCATATACTCACCTACATCTTAATTCCAACTAAACTTAAGAACCATTTAACAACCGCAAAAATATTTTTTCCTTGATTCGTTGCAAAGTCCTGTAAGATTAAGGCAATGACAATTACTGAACCAATTTTTGCCCATTCAGCACCTTTCCAGTGTTTTAGAATCAAAATAATTACACCAGCCGCCATAATTGTAATAAAACTTGTACTTAAAAAATTACTCAAATTTCCTGTATTCATTAGTCATTTCCTTCTTTCTCTGTAAAGTAATGTTTCATCGTATTAATAAAATAAGAATTCTCCGTTTTAGATAACCAAAGCGAAAAATCCTCTGTATGCGTTAATTTTGTTGTTTTATCTGAAAAAGTAACAGATACTTGAACCCCTGTTACATCTTTCTGCTTTGTATCAAAAAATTTCATATCACCAGAATCTATTGAAACAAACGAGTCTTGACCTGCTGTCGTTGTTGGATTTTTCATTAACAACATTAATTCTTGTTTGTTCCCAACTGAATATTTTGTAAAAAACATCTTTAAAAATTTCTCTACAGATTGTTTTTCTTTCCCATCAACATCTATTGAATTTTCTGTCTGTTTTAAAGGTACTGTTTTCCCTTGTGGTAAACTACTTGCTACAAAATAAGGACGTCCTACAATTGAAAACAAATTGTCTTTTACTTGAATTGGTAAAACCATATTCTGTGTCACATTTTCAGTCTTTTTATCTTTCTCCAATTCATAATTCACATTTAGATAAACCAAATAACAATCTTCCATTTTCTCTATACGTGATAAAGACGTATTTTTAAACGTACGTAAGACATTCCCTTGTAGATTTTCTGTTTCATCAACATCTTTTACATCTAGTGATAAATATTTAGATAATCGATCAATACGAGCCTTTTTCGCTTCATCACTAGCTTTCGAGTTATAATTCAAATACTCTTTCGCAAAATTTTCTACATAAAAAGAGAGGGCTGAATAATCAAGCTCCTCTCTATCAACTTTATTCTTTTTTGATTGTTCACTTAATGTATCCACTTTTGAATACAAATTATCTACATTACTTGCCATCACATTGGCTCGAAGCGCACCAACTCCTGACATCACCAGTAAAACACTAGCGACAATTAACACAACCCGATTCGCTTTCTTTTGAGAAAAAGTTTTAACCCTTGGTGTTTTTTCTTTCTTCTCTTTCTTTTTAATTTTCTTTAAATTCATATTCCCCTCCTACTCTTAATAAGCCCAAACAACTTTCAAACGTTTTTAAAAAAGTAGATTTAATCGCCTTTTCAACATAAACTCTCTCTCTAACATGCCCCTTATGTGTTTGAAAGCCTTCTTTATACAAATAAAAATAATACGAATTGTACATTTTATCCCCGTTAGGCTTTCTCAAATATTGACCTTCTGCCATCAAACTAGTTATACCGCCATGAAAAACGTATTGCGCAACAAATTCCTTCTTAAAAGGTACTTCATCAATAATAATCCCCATTTTAAGTAAAGAATTTTTATATTCTTCCATATAAACAATATCTGCTTCATCAATTGGCATTTCATCAACTATGAATCCATGCAAGCGAAGCATTTCAGGAACTGGTACATTTGAATACCTTTGGTAAAATTTACTATGCTCTCTAAAAATTGGCATAATATGTTGATTCATAAAATACAACTCCTTTCCATTTTTCTGTAATATTTATGGTATCTTTCCATAAATTCTCCCCTTAACTCTTCCAAGCCTTGGGTAACTGCTTGTTTAGAACGACTTATCATTAGTTCTTCATAACCCATAGGAAAATCATCATGTGCGATAAAATAATTAATAGCTATCTTCTTTTCTCGTCCTAAAATATAAGATAAATCATCGGATCGATACTTTTCTAATGGCATTTGCTGTTTGACCATTTGTACGTGTAGACCACAAAATTTTTCTTCACTAATCACATCATATTCCACTCGAAATAACTTTAAACGGTCAAGGAAATTTCTTTGAACAATCCTACCCAGTTCTTTTTCATCAGGCGGATACCCCTTCATTCGTTTATATGTTTCATAAAATAATACAGCGATTTTCTTTTCACATTCCAAGAGTTTTTCTTGTTTAGCTGTTATTTTTTCAGGATTATTGGATTTGAAAATTAATGACTTAAAATCAAACATGTACTGATTGACAAATTCTTCTTTTGACAATTCCCTTATTTTTTCAACCAACTTTTTCCCTCCTCTAAACTAATTCCGCAATCACAATAATTCTTCCTGTTGTTTTTGTGGCTTGGTCACAAGTTATTAAAGTTAATGTTGGCTTTCTTGTTAGATTCAACATAGTTGTATCAGTCATATCAACATGCTTTTGCTCTTTTACCTTATATGTGAACGAATGTCCTTCACGATCATTAAGTTTGACCAAATCTCCTACAGAAACTTTATTTAACGAGGTAAAAAGTAATCCTTCATATCCAGCATTGTGAGAAGCTAAAGCATAATTTCCTTTTCCCATCATTTGTTTTGATAAAACAGTACACGCTCCATAAAGCATATTGTCAAAACTATCACCCATTAAAATAGGCAATTTTAATTGAATAGAATCAATTTCAATAGACCCCAAAACAGAATCCGACACTTCATTAAAATTTACTTGGGCACTTTGAATCGTTTTAACAGACGGACGTTCGCCTTCGGTTAAAGAAATCACTGTTGGAATAGGTGTTTCTTCTTGTACTTCCGTACCAGTAATAACATCTACTTGATTACTTTGAACAGTTTCACTAGATTTTGTCTCTACATGTTTTTTTGGCTTTTCTGCTTCCTCTAAACCACTTGATACCATTGTATTTATAGCTTCTTTCACTTCTTCTTTTTGTTGGTTTTGAAAAAGAAGGAATGAAAAAAGAGCAATGAGAATAACTCCAATTGCTCCAACAAAATATTTGTTTTTTTCAATCCATTTTTTCATTAATTAGCCCTCTTTGCTATCTTTTTGTCGTTTCACTGCTACGACCACACCAATTAATGAAATTGCAATCACTGTAGCTACACCTGCACTTGTTCCAAAATCCATATTAGTATTTGGCAATACTTTTGGTTTTTCTTGTGGAGTTGTAACATTCACTTTGTTAGAATCTGTCGGTTCATCATTAATCACCAATTGTGCCACGTTTGGAATCATAATATTCCCTTTATCATCGACATATTGAGAAAAATCTGCGTCTTTCAATTTCCCTTTAATGTACACAAACAATTGTTTTTCTTTTAATTTGTTTGGTTCATTGGCAGCCCAAGAAACTTTTTGTGTTTTTTCATCAACACTAATTTTTCCTTGATCCGTAATATCTGTCCCATCTGAAAGAGTGACTTTCACTTCTTTATTCGCTTCTAAAACATCTTCTAAATCATCTTGAATGACTAAAGAAGTCATATCTTTGGTGTTTGGTACTTGCACATCTAATTTGAATGTCACTTCATCGCCCACTTTGGCACTGGTCAAATCCACTTCTTTATCGCCTTCAAGGATTTTCTTCGCGATAGACGGGTCTTTTGGTGTGACAGTGGTTGTTGTTTCATCAGTTGGGACTTCTTTGTTGTTTTGGATAATTTTTGCTTTATTTGGAATTTGTAACTTGCCATCAATAAGGTACTTATCTAAGCTGGCACCTTCACGAATTTTTGTTTGGAAATTGAATTTATATTCGTGATTATAGAAATCCGCTGTTTTTAATACGTCAGCCTTTGCAACCATACGTACTAAATTGCCTTCATGCTTCGCTTCAAATTTATTGGTCACGTCCTTTCCTGCTTCGTCCGTGACTTTCACATCAGACACACGTTCCAATTCAGGAATCAGTTCGTCTTGCATTTCATAGTTGCTATAATAAAATTCTTTCATTTCATCAGGAACTTTATGTGTGATCGTATAGCTATATACTTCGCCTAATCCTTCTAAGGTATTCTTATCAACATTTGTTTCATCACTATCTGTCACCGTTTTAGTAGGAATCATCGGCGCTGTCCGAACTGGTTTTTTGGCACTATAGCCAAAATAACTATACTGGTTATTATTTTTTGGCGGTAAAGGGTACCCTAAATTCTTTTCACGTGTCGCGAAATCTTCACTGTACGTGAAATCAAATCGAGAACGATTAGAATACAAGAACGTAAAATCACCACGGTTATCACCATCGTCTAATGGAATATCGTCAGAATCGTAAAAAGTTTTTCCACCATCTTTTTCTTCTTTGTATTTAATGATTGTATCTTTCGTTGGAACGTACAATTTATCGATTGCTTTGTAAGAATCTTTGTCAATCGTCATTCCCTGTAAATTATCTACGTCAATCCATGAATAGTAGCCTGAAACGGGCTTTTCTTTGTCTGTTCCATGTTCTAAATACGTCCATGTTTGTTTCACCCAGCTAAACCCACCTTGATAGGTAGCAATCGCACTAACATTGTTAAAGGCAACAATATTATTTGACACCATATTTTGTGCATTTTTGTATTGTTCCCAGTCTTGAATGGTAATTTTTAAATCAATTGGTGTCCCATCATCAGCTGTACCTACATTGTTGTAACGAATCCACGATTGCCCTTTCTTCGTTTTCGTTACATCAAGACCGATTTTTCCGTCCCATTTTTGTGGAGGCATATTAACGTAAACATCATTCGTCCACCCATCACCACCTGTTTCAACCGTAGTGACACCTTTAATAAATTTTGCAATAAAGCTATACTTTGAACCAGCTTCATCATCTGGTGTCACTACAGAAGCATTCGGCGCATTAATGATTGAATTAGCGCTTGCACGTTGGAAAAAATCTGCTTTCACTGTTTGTGGTACTTGTCCGCTTTCTTGTGCTTGAACCATCATTGGCATTGCCATGCCTGCTAAAATTGTTACAGTTGCTAATCCTTGAATAATCGTTGTTTTCTTCAAAATATTTCCTCTTTTCATTATTAATTTTTTGTAGTTCTATTTCATTTCTCCTAGATTTTGCATAAAAAAATAGGAGAGCCACGAATCTTCTTCATTGGTTCACCTTTCCACAGTTATTCACTTAAAAAGTTATTTGTATAAACTATATAGCGTAATACAGGAGCTTCTTGATTCTTTTTATTCTGGAATTCTTCTTTAAAATTTACATTTTCATATACATACTCCTCAACAACTATACAACTTTTCTTTGCTATACTAGCATTAAAAATCAACTCATTTTCTAAAGAAATTTCTGAAAGAACAAAACCTTCTTTCATTGAATCTGCATGCTTCAAACTATCTCCCTTTAAATAGAGTTTCTTTTCATAAAAAAGTAATCTATCCCTTACTCTATCAACAACTACAGGATACAATTCTTCTAACTCTCGAACATCTCTTATTTTCCATACTCTCGGTGCAAATTCTCTATAATTATCACGAGATAAAAAGCCCATATATGGTAAAAGTATCAAACCTACAAAACAGAAACCACTTACCCAACCTATGTTAAAATACAAACCTAAAAAGAATAAAAGTAGTGCTAACAGTGTATAGGAAAAATATCTTACCATATCCCGAAAATAAGAGCTGTGTGAATCATAATTATTTTCTAAACATGCCAATTGCCAAATCTTTTTCACTACAAAATGTCCTCCTTTAATTTCCCTTCCACAACTTCAAACTCAAACCATTCTGCAAAGTCTTGCTTAAATCCATCTACACTGTACAATTCTTGTAATCCAGCTTCTTCTCCATCAGTTGGATCTAAATAAGTTGGTTTATCTTTAGGTCTAGCATAAACGCCAATCCATCTTTCAAAATCTCCTTCAAATGGACTATCAACAATATACCCTTTCTTTTCTAGCAACACTCGAGCTTGTTTTTTTAATTCTTCACTATTTTTAGGCTCAAAATATTTATACTTCTCTTTAAAACTGGCAAATTCTGAAAGCTCTTTATCATACAATTTTTTTATACTGAAAAATTCTTCCCAAATTGCTTTCTCTTTAACCGCCATTTCTGCTTCATGAACCACATAAGTATATTCATATCTTGAAATTTCTTTTAAAAGCTCTTCATTTGATTCTGAAAGCTTTTCAAAAGTAATCTTTAAATAAGGAATAGTCAATTCCCCTTGTTCATCTAATTGAACAATTTTTTCTTTTGTTTTTTGTAAATCATTTTTACCTTTTTTCATTTTTTCAGTAATAGAAATTGCTACTTTAGTATTGCGTTCAATAAATTCTCTACTCATAATTCATACATCCCTTTCAACTAAACTAATATCTATTTAAAATAACGAATCAATTATATCTATATCCCACTTAATCTTTAAAATGGATATACTTCCTCCAAATCAAATTCTTGTTCCATATAAGATCGAACACTGCTATTTTGATTAGTGGTAAACAATAAATCTTTCGCATCAACACAGACCATTTCAATTATTTCTTCATGTTTCTCTTTTAATTCTGCTAAATCGATACGTTCCATCAACTCATTTGTTCCTAACAAATGATCAATTTCTTTAATCATCTTTAATGAAGGGGCTAAATAATTTGATAACCACCGAAGTGTTTTCTCAATAGACGGTTTTTCACCTTGAACAGACAATTTTAAACCTTCCAATTTATCAACAACATCATACCAAGCTTTGCAATAGACTTTCATATCATCTTCAATGTCATAGACAGTCAAAGATTGATTAATAATTTCCTTGACTAGCCAATCCAACGTTTCACCACTAGAAAGAAAATATTCTACAAACAAAAACGCCTTTTCATCAGAAAGGCGAATTTCGTACCGATTTTTAATTTCATGTTTTTCTCTTGCTTCCTCAACACTTATACTTTCTTTTCGTGCTAACTCATAATCTTTTTGGTAAAAGTTAAAATACAACGGCGATTGACGACTACCAAAATAAAGAGACAAACCTTTATTTACCATTTTTTTATTTTCATAAGCAAAGCCCCCGCTAAAATCAAAATTCTTAAAAGTGGTATCCACAAGCCCTTGTTCCATTTTTTCTTTCAAAACATATAAATCAAAATTTTCTTGTTCTTTCACAATCAATTCATCAAGAGCAATATCAATTCGAGTTATTTTTGTATCAACTAAAACACCTTGCCCGAAAATATCATCATCATAGAGTGAGCGAAAAAATTCTGTCCACGATCGCTTGTTGTCTTCTTCAAAAATTTCTTCTAATTGACGACAACCTTCGCCAGACAAGTCCAACATAATTCCCATATTCACGTTTTCTGGATTCCGAAAAATCCGAATAGAGCTATACGAAAATGTTTCAGTATAATGATAAAACCCTCTAGGTTCATGAGTAAACCAGTTCATATCCATATGCAACAACTTTTCAACAACTGTCCGAACATCTAATGTCTTAAATCGTATTCTCAAAAAGTCAATTTTTGCTTCTACCGAAGCATACCCACCATCTAAGTTCAACACATCAATAATCTTTTGTTCTAACTCTTTAGAAATAACACGTTTTCCAGATTCTATTTTTGAAATTAACGAACGCTCAATTCCTAATTTACTTGCCAATTCTTGCTGTTTTAATTTTAGCTCTTTTCTATATCGCTTTAAATCAACACCTCTCACTGCTTTAAACCTACTTCCAAAAAAAATGTGACAACTTTAGTCAAAAAATGTGACAAAAACAAAATCGCTCAATCCCTTGTGGGACATAGCGTTTAAGTAACTTTTTTATATGGTATGTTAAATTCTACCCCCATGTTATAAATAGGGGGTTTTTGACGTAAGGTGGGCATTCGCCCACCTTACGTCTGTTCATTTTAAAAGGATTTTCCGTTGCTAAAAGTATACGTGGGCTTTCGCTCTGCTTCGCCCACGTATACTTATTACTAGCAACAATCCTTCAAATAAACAGCCGTTATTCAGCTGTTCCTCGTTCTAATGCACCAATTCTCTCTTTTAAGCTTGCATTCTCCGCAAGAATAGATTGAGACACCTTTAAAAGTTGCCTCATATCTCTTTTCAAATCCTCAATTTCTTGTTTATTAATATGTGTAGCTTTATTCTCATCAGACATAAATACTTCATTTATTGCCTCATTAAGCGGAACATTATTTTCACGCAAACGTAGCAACTCTTGAAAATTTTCTATATCTTTAATAGAAAAAACCTTATAGCTATAACTATGACCTGCACTATTCTTTGCATATCGGCGTTCAAAACGTGTATCAGTCATTTTTTCAATCCTATTTGCCCAATTTTTCAGTGTTTTCAAAGCAATAGCATTGTCTAGCTCTAAAATTACTTGATCAAATGAATACATTTTCCACACCTACTTATTAAACATTTCTTTCCAAGCAGAATCCATATGCTCCTTAAATCTTGTTTCTAAATACTTATCAACTTCTTGTGATGTTGAAAATTTCTTTTCCTCAATTGGTCTATCTTCATCGTAAACAGCTTCTGCATCTAAAACAGAAATTACTAATAATTTATAATCAAGTAATCTATTATCATCTGTAACCCCCTCTTTTTCTGCTCTCCGATCAACTGTTTTCATGATGTCTGGTTTCTTCCCAATCACATAGTTTAACATTTGTACTCGAGATTTAAATTTCACTTTCTTTTTACTCCTTTCACTTAGTAATCCCCCAACGTGATATCTAAGTATAGAGCCTCTTCAATATCACATGAATCACGAATCAATTGCATATCAAAATTATCCGAATAAACAAAACCTTGATTATCCTGTTCTTCATACAACCTTTTCTTCATTTTTTTATAGATGATATTTTTTTCTACAAGTTGTTCAAATGCTTCTTCTTCCAAATCTACAAGCTCAGGGTGATTCTTTTTCTGATACCATTGACGTACTTTAGTAAGTACCTTTTGTTCGTATTCCATAGCTTGCATTTTTGGTTGATTATTCAATCCATCAAGTACTTCTGCAACAATCTTTACTCCTTTTGTATCCATAAACTTTTCAAATTTTCTAGGATCAGCTAACTTCTTAATTCTTTTACCATTTGCAAAGCTAACTAATTTCATATATGTTTCTGAACGATAATATAATACATCTTGAATACGAGTATCCAAATCGTCTCTAGTATATTTTTTCTTTACTTCTCTATATACTCGTTCTCTGACACGTTTAATTATTTCATTAGAATCCATAAAAACCTTCCTTTTCCAACTAATTTATGTGACTTCTTTTTAAGCAGAATATTTCTCACTTAACTCTGATAACTGATTTTTTTCTGCTTGAAATTCTTCATCAATTTCTGCCAGTGCTTCTTTATCAATATGTTTAGATATTTTTTGAGATACTTCTTCTTGTACTTCTTTTGGAACATCTTCATAACCTAACTCTTTAGAAATTTTGATAAATTCTTCAATGAAGTCAAAGTCTTGTGGTACTTGAGGACTATAAAATTCACGTGCAGTTCCTCCTCCTTGAGCCACATATCCACGACCATAGACTTTCTGACCGTCAATTTTTTCAACATATTTAAACTTTTTATTTTTATTTTCATCACCGAAAATCATCAAAATACCTGTTTCAGATAGACGTCCAACAGACATGCGAAACATAAATTGGTCACGTAATGCTGTTTTTAAAAATTCTCCATCTGGACGTTGCATTGCAACAATAAAGAAAATACCTGCTTGACGAGCTTTCAAAATAAGTTGCGTAAGATACTCATCTACTTCTCCGTCTGTTGAATAATCATTTGCCAATTCAGCTTTAAAGGCCGCAAATTCATCTATAAAAACAAATTTTGGTTTTAATCCATAATACGCATAGTTTTTCCCCATCTTGTAACGTGAACTATTATTCATCGTTTTAAAACGTGTTTCCATTAACTCCACTGTATTTTCCAAGCATTGAGTAATATCTTTTTTTCCAGTATGAACTTTTCCTGCAAATAGCGGTAACTTGCCTAAAGCCATCAAGTCAGAATTTTTCGGGTCACAGATTTCCACCTCACCCACTCGACAAAGCGCATAGATCAGAGACAAAATTGTAAAAGTTTTACCTCCACCAGTGCCTCCACCTAATAACAAATGTGGATCTTTATCAAAGTGCCAATACAACCCTTTCATCAACTGAACTTTGCCTTCGTCTGCTTGCATATCCTTAATCCAAATACGCTTATTGTACACATCTGTTGCTAATTCATAGGTAACAAAACCTTTTTCATCAATCTTATTTAAATTATCTGCATGAAACGTTGTTTCCAAAAAACCACCAATGGTTTCAAATTTTTCCTGAAATTTATTACCCGCTGTTTCAAATGAAACAAAAATACTATTTTTTGCAGACTTATAATAAATTTTTGGAAACTTGATTTTTTCTTTTGTTTTGCCGTCACTACTTTTCACTTGTTTTTTTGTGTAATACCCGTTGTCAATAATCATATGTGCTAATACTTGACGTTGTTCCACTTTAGAAAAATACCCCGAATTAATAATTGAAGCTTTAATAAGCAATGTAATTAGCACAATTGCACCTATAGAAATACCTACAATTATCAACGCTGGCACAATGTATATTTTCCAATCAGGCGGATTTGAAAGATATAAAGGATAAATCCATTTATAGCCAACAAAATACCCTAAACAAGCTAAAATTGGCATAAAAAATAACACTCGATAGAGTGCCAACAGGTTTCTTGAAGAATAACGAATACGCCTTCCTCTATATCTAAATAATTTTTTTAACATTTATTTACCTCGTCTCTTTTGCAATTCTGCTATTGCTTGTATACAAAATTCTTTGTACACCGGAATAAACATTGTTGCCATGCGGAAAATAAATCGCTCATTCATTGAATCATACGAATGTGCAAACATATTTCTTAATTTCTTTAATTTATTCCAGTCTACTTTATCTGAATTTTTCTCTTTAAATTCTACCGATAATCCATTGCTTCCTGTTCCTAGTTCTCCAACTTGCATTAAAGCCATTCCTATGGCATTAAAAAACACCCTATCGTGATAAAAGACCTCATACTGTCTTCCACAACGATTGAGTGTTTCCTCAATATCTTCTATATAGATTAACGTCCCTTTTAGAACACGCAAATCTTTTTCTGTACTATCTTTCAAATACTTTTACACGCTCCTTCAAAATATTTTCAAGCAAAGCTTTTCTTTCTGGTTTATCTTGTGAATCAAATAATGTCTCTAATTCGACTAAATCAATATCATGTCCTACCGCTTCTTTCAACTCTTCAAAAAAATCTCCATATAAATTCCAGTAAGCTTCTTCTTCATCAGCTTCTCCAGTTATGTCTACAGCAAAATCAATATCGCTTGTTTCTTTTGCTTCGCTTCTAGCATAGGAACCAAAAATGTAGATTACTGGAACATTGTGTTTTTCAGCTACAGGTTTCACACGTTCTTTGATCTCATTAAGTGTCAGTATCATTCGTATTCACTCCTTAAATGCCTATTCTACTCCCATTATAGAACAGCAAATCAAGCTAAACAATATATAAACACTAACCCATTGCTTAACTTTATTTCCTGAAACAACCTATTAAATTGTTACTACCGCTTCTAATAATAGCTTTACTTGTTGTATATCTTCACTATTTTTTTCACTAGGTGTCTCAATCATAAGATCTAGTTTACCAATCGCTTCTTCAATATTATCCGAACCAATACAAACTTTTCGTTCAAAATCTTCATGTATTTTACACGCATAAGACCTTACAAGTTGTTCTAAAAATCCTTCAAATAACTTTACTACTGCTTCTTCATTTTCAAAAAATATATTATCCAATAATAAAAATTGAACTAAATATTCACTCGTTTCTTCATATAAATTCAAATACAATTGATGATAATATGGAAAACTGCACCAACAACGATAGGCACTAAATTTACCATTTAAAAAACGTCTATACTTTTGTCGTTTTAATTCTAATTCTTCTGATAACATTCTTCTTTTAATACACCTCCTTCGTTTGAAATTTCCTTCAAATTACCACTTCCTTTATGAAGAAAAACAATACTGCTCTTCAATCTTCTCTCAACTAGCCAATTTAATGGATTCAATCTACGACTTTCCAATAATTCTTTTTCTTTTCTAACTGGACGTTTCTCTTGTTTCATTCCAATCACTCCCATTTTTTTATTAACTTTACCCACTCTTTTTGAACTCACTCAAAATACTTTGAACTAAATCACTACTAATAAAACCAGCAAAATATAGTTGCATTAAGTATCTCCGAGCATAGTCATACCTGCTCATTGGGAAAAATGGGTTCGTTTCAAAAGTAACAAATAATTCCCTTAATGAATCAATCGCTTCATTTGATAAGTTGAATTTTTTTGGATTCTTAATTAATTCCTCTAATCGATTCATCTTTTAACTAACCACCTCATTTTTTATTATTAATGTCTATTAACAAACCTTGTTGACACAAATTAATAATAAAAAGGGCACTCGTTAGAATGCCCTTTACAGCTGTTAAACGGCGCTACCGTTCGTCCGAATACAATATTTATTTACTTCTATTGTTTATTTTCTTGTTTTTCCTTTGGTTGAGGTGCCTGTGTTTGTTTAACAGCCCCTACTTTTTTAATACCAGCTGCACGTACTTTAAAGGCTTGTTCTGTCTGCACATTGTCATTGTACCCTTTAAAAGTATAAAGCCAACCACGAGCAGTTACATTTCCAGTCAATTCAATTTCATCATCATAATTAATACCACTAACATCATAATCTGGATCAATCACAATTTCTACTTGGTCATTTAATTTGCTAGAATAAACAGTCACACGCTGTTCACGAACTTCTTCAGTGACATTGTTTTCTCCATCACGTTCATTAATTGCAACTACTTCTAAAAAATTCATCATACCAAATGTAGCTTGTACGTCAAAATTTTCAATCGTATTATTTTCAAATGTTAATCCCATTATTTATTACCTCCAACTACTTCTAAACGTTTTGCATAAACTACCATATCAATTGAGCGACTATTACCAATGTTATTTCGTTTCACATTGATTCGTGCTACTGGATCAATTAATTTAACTTCTTCACGACCATTCAACATTTGTGAATTTCGTAAATGAGGGACAAAAATTTCAAAATCACGTTGTTTTTCGCTTGAAGCAGTGAATACACGACCACGTACTGGCGCACCATTCACATAAATATCACGTTCTGTTTTATAAATAGCTTTAATTTTACTTCCTAGATTTTTTTCTGTTAATGCAATTTCCTGAATTCTATTTGCCAAAATAATTTCCTTCTTTCACTTAATTTTTATACAAAAATAAACAGTCAACAACTAACTGCCTTTCTCTCTTTATGCAATTCTTATTACTAACTAAAAAACACAACTTGACAAGGTTTATGATAACCTGTCATTTTATATGTCCGCTGTAAAATCTGATATTTTAACAATTGACTTTCAATTGTTAGACGGTCCATATTTGTTAACTTAACTGCACTCTTACCTAACTTCTTACGTTCTAAGTTATAGCTCTTTTCTATATCTGAAATAGAGAATGCTTTTTTCTGACGTTTCATACGTTCAACAAACTTCTCAACGAAAAGTAATAATTCTTCTATCATGACTTCCCTCCTCTTGGTAATTTATTTATCGATTTTTTCTTTTTTAAACACAAAAAAACACAACCAGAGAATTCTAGTTATGCTTCACTTACAATCGCTACATCATAAGTACCAACCTCCCTTATTATGTTAAAATAAAATAACTAAATAAAAGGAGGTGGTATCTATGCGTAACTTCAAATATCTTTTTGAAGTAATCTTTGTTATCGCTGCTGTTTTAGCGACAACTCTTATTTACGGACCAATCGTAAATAGATTGCTTTTCTTAGGACTTTGTGCAATTGCATTTCTATATGCAACCGACAAAGTTTTAGAAAAAGTTTTAAAAGTGAAGATTATTCACTTCTAAAATATTTATATAAATAGGAATTAAGTAATTAGCTCCTATTTTTAACGTTTCCAGTTAAGGTTGGTTATTCTTTTAGAAAAAATCTTTTCCACTCGTGTAAATAACAACCTTAATTGCATTAAAATTTAGGATTCTTACATTCAAAGTAAATCATAGAATATCGTTCAACGGCTAGTAATAAAAATTACATTACGGCACATTAATAGATTTACCTCATACGGTGTACAGCTCTCCTCCTTTTATTGAGCTTGCATAGATTTTTTTATTCAATCTAATTCGGCAATTATTTCTAACGTGTCATCACGACATGGTTATCGGAAATAATCTGATTCTTTTAAATGAACACCCTTCAATCACCAAGCGGAAATTACTCCATTGTTCTAACTGTTAATCTTTTACAAATACACAGTATGCGAACCTAGTCCTCGTATGAAAGCTAGAAACCTTCCACCTAAAATCTTCATCAATATGGCTCTAATTAAAGATACTACTGCCACCTTGCAAGTCATTCATTGGCTGACTATACCACACCACAAAAAGACTGATAACCTTGAATGAAAACTTCACTCTTGTATTATCTCGTCAAATGCCGTACAATAAAAGTGTCTAGGTTTTATTATGCGGCGTTTACGAAATGGAGATTCATTTTCTTCTCGTGAACGCTTTTTCGTTTATTTAATTTCGTTTATCCAAAACAGAATGTCTATTATCTGTTTCAGACTTTATACACAGAGTATATCATTCCAAAACAAACATGTCAACATCTGAAATAAACTTTTTTAAAAATCTATTTTAAATATATGTTAAACTAAAATAAACATTAGATAAGGACAGATATAGTATGAAAACTTACGAAAAGATAAAACAATTAAGAGAAAATAGAGAAATCACTCAAAAAGAAATTTCAAACGCACTAGACATTAATGTTAGTGTATATAATAAAATAGAACTTGGAATACGTCCATTAAGAGAAGAAGAACTTACTGCTATTGCTGATTTTTTTAATGTTTCAATTGATTATTTAACAGGACGCACTGATAACCCTACAACACCTTCAAATAATCAAAAAGAAGCTGGACAAAATATTATTTCACATTTCAGATTAAACACTAATGATTTAAGTTCTGATGACATAGAAGAATTAGAAAAAGAATTGATTGATTTTCAAGAATTTCTTATAAAACGAGCAAAAGAAAGAAAAAAAAAGAGTGAGTAATTTTTTATGATACTAAATAAGAAAAAATTATATTTCGAAACACAGGCATTTACTGACAAACTTATAAATGAAATTTCAATCAATATGTCTAAAAGAAAAGAACTCATCAATTGTTATGATATTGAAGCCTACGTAAAAGAAACCGAAAACATTGATTTTTTTGATTATCCATTCAAAAAACAATCTAAAAAATTAATCTGGGGATCAGTAACAAAAATTGGTGATGTAACTATGGTAGCGACTGCCCAACACTTGAAAATAGAAATTAAAAATTTTACGAAAATGCACGAAATAATTCATCATTATTTTGACTATACGACAGATATGCCTAACAATGAAAAATCATTTGATACACTACTTATAAAAAAGGGCTATCTTCCTGAAGATTATCCTAAAGAATTCAGAGCAAATAAGGGTGCCGGAATGTTACTTATTAATAAAAAAGCCTTAAAGTATGCATTTAGTACTTATGATGATCTTGAAAAAATGGCTAGTTTTTTCAACGTAAACGATATAGTTCTCAAGATAAGAATTCTTGACGAATTAATCTATTCCCACAACTTATCTTATAAACAAGCCAATCTTATTTATAATAGTTACTATTTTCAACAACAAACACAACTTAAAGAGATTTTACTCAAATAAAAAAGTCTAGAAACTAAACGTTACTAGACTTTTACTTCTCCCTATGTATGTTTCTTACAATCCATACAAATAAAATAAAACTTACTCGTATCTTCTGAGTAAACTTTCGTAGCATGCCCAATTTTACAATGCTTACATTTTTTTAAATCGTGTTTTTCAACTGATTCCAAATAACTAACCTCGACCAGTAAGCTAGGATCAGCCTTTGAAATTAAATCAAAAATATTTTTTCTGTCAAATAAAGTAACACCAATTTTTTTAGCTTCTATATATGCTGGATTTGTATAAACTCCTGTAGTTATATATATAGGTTTTTTTCTTTTTTCTCTTGCTTGCAAAGCAAATGACTCTACTCTTCTTTTGTTAATTGCTTTCGACTTATTATAGTTTAAGCTGTAAGCTTTTGCCTGTATTGCTAACTTTTCTGAAAACTTACTTGCGTATAAATCAATATTATTCATTCTCTCATTAAGTTCTACCTTATACCCCATAAGATTGTACAGCTCCCCAATAAACTTAGGAAACTCTTTGTAACTAATATTGTCCAAATTTCTTATCATATCAATCATTTGCATTCTTTCAAAATATAAGCTTTTATTTTTATTGTTAGTAAACATAAAATACCCCTTCTTTTTATTTTCAAAATACCTATATTAATTATACCACGTCGATAAGTTTAAACAACATAGTTTTTTTATACATAACAATATCATTCCAGATTAATTTAAAATAATAAATTCAAAAAGCAATAAGTGTTAACACAAAAGTTATTTTTTAACTTATTTACTATGCAAACAAAGACATTAAAAACCTGTATTTTCAATACTTTTATAATAAAAACTACTATACAAAACCATAATTTCTGTATATTTAAATTATTACTACAAATAAAACACATAGTAAATTTTAAATTATCAATAAAACTAAAAAAGAACATTATTCAAATTAAGCATATAAATAAATTCAGACAAATTTTTAATTACTAAAATCTATTTTTTCATCAAAAAAGTTTATCACAGTTTTATCACAGTATATATCATTTTAAGCCATATTTTAGCAATTCAACCAAACTTAAACCTTGATATACAAACAAAAGTAAGTCAAACTATTCTTTCTACTACAGAGTGGGAGTAGTTGTAGGAGAGCCAGAAATCCTTGTTTATCAAGGGTTTCTGGCTCTTCTTATTTTTTTACTGCACTTTTATTGCACTTTTTTCATTTCTTTGTTTCGCAAGTAGTCTACAGTAAATTGATTCTTTGGTGAAGTATCATAATTTTGTTTTGCTTCTTTAAAGGAAATGGCTCCATTTAATTTGTTAGCTACCTCAAAATTACTGTTAGGATAAAGATGTCCATACGTTCCTAAAGTCGTCTCAATATCTTCATGTCCTAAACGGTCTTTAATGATGAGTGGGTTTTCTCCCATACTGATTAACAAGGAAGCATGCGAATGCCGTAAACCATGAATTCTGATTCGATGAATACTAGCCAGCTTAGCATAGCGTTCAATAGCATGTGCTAGCGTATGTTTTTGGGTAGGAATACCGTTATAGCTCATTACAAAGTCTGTCTGAATTAGATTTTGTTGTGCTTTCTTCCATTCGGATAGATAATTTAGAGTACATTCATCTAATACAATATGACGAACACTCGCCTTTGTTTTTGGTTCAACAAATCTATAATCCGATTGATTCTTGTAATAAAGTGTTTTGTTGATGGTTAGTACTCCAGAGTCAAAATCAATATCTTCCCATTGAATGGCAGTAGCTTCACCAATTCGCATTCCAGTCATAAATAAAAACCACAGAGAGATAAATAAAAAGTGTTGATAGTAATCTTCTTTATAAATTAGAGAGATTACTTTTTCAAATTCTTCTTTTGTCCAAAATTCAATTTTAGACTTTTGCTTTTTCACATTGCCAATAATCTTAGATGGATTTGTGGTGGTTATCCCAAGGACAATTGCTCGATCCATAGCAACTGAAAATAGTCCTTGAACAGCTCTCACATAAGAAGACTTACATTTCTTTGATAATTTTAGTTGCCAATTTTGCACATCAATAGGCTCAATATCGGAAACAGCCATTTTATCAAAATAAGAGAAATGTTTCTTAATAGTTGGTAAGCGATTTTCATATGTTCTGAGCTTTACCTGTGTCTTATACCATGGAAGAAAAATTTCAAAGATATAATGATTAAACGTCATTTTATCCTTATTCTCACTTAATTCTTCTGGTTTCATCAGTAGTAGTTTTGAATATTCTTCTCTTGCTTCTTTTTTAGTAGTGAATCCACTACGATATTTTTGAATTTTTTTTCCTTTAGAATCATAACCTAGATTTGCACGAAAATAATAGGTTCCATTCTTTGCTTTTTTTTATTGGGTCTTTAACCATAGTTTTTACTCCTTACTGTGCAAAAACTACTCAGACCTGTTTTCATTTGAAAACCGAATTCCTAGAATTTCTTCAACAGCTTCACGAGGGACTCTATCTAACTTTCGAGATTGATAGTAGGTATGCCCTTTTGTAATCATCAATTCTTTTGCTTTTTTTATGATGTCTGCTGAAAAAGAAGTTCCATATCCTAGCTCAACTAAATCTTTTTTTGTGACCGTTATCATTATTACTCCTTTCCCATTATAGGCTAGGAAAACTCCAATATTCACCTATAATTATATCAAATATTTTTATGATAATACATTGACAAGAGAAGAATATCCCAGCAATCGAACAGCTCTAGCAAAGCTCACGGGCATTTCACCCCTGCATGATTTTCATGTAGCCGTACCCATTGTCTGCGACGCTACTAACGCTCGGACTGTGGCTATACGGGAGTATCATTATCACGATAAGAAAGTCATGGCAACAATCCTGCTAAAGATTGTTTACGAAGTTTTAACATGAATCGCTCGCTATCTTCATAGATCATGGCGTGTTAGTTCGTTGGCTCTTTTCTTATCGAAACGTATTCGATTGGCTTTATTCAATTGTCAAAGAACGTTTGGCTTGTTAGCCTATCAAAACATACTGAACATACAGTAGGCTTTGATGGAATAACAAACCTCCCAAATCGGGAAGCGTGGAACGGTTCAACACGCTTCCACGAAAAAATGAGATTATTTAATTTCGAACGCTAAAATCTTGGTGATGAGTTTTGTTTCCATTCTGCCACGTAGGGTTTCATCAATAACCATATGAGAATTGCCATATTCGTCTGTCATGCGACGCAAAGAACGTTTTGAGGTATACCCTCGATAATGTTTAACAATCTGATTAATTGCTTCCACGTCGCCATCTGTCGCCTTTACAATGAGGGGGAAGGGAACCCTTGGATAGGCTGTTTTCATTCTTTACACTCCTTCATGAATTCTTTAATCATGGCTAGTCCACTTATTCGATGACGATAAACTGTTGAACGATTTACATTTAGTAATTCTGCAATTTCCACATCACTCATATCCATAAAATAATGAAGTAAAATGATGTTCCGCTTGTTCTCTGGAAGGTGGCGTAAGGCTTCGCTTAACAAATCACTTTCAACATTGATTCTTAATCCATACAATGTGAATAGTTGAAAATCAGTGACATACGTATCAACCGTAGAAAAAGAGGTGACAAGGTAGTTATCTATTTCAGAAAATGAAACTTCTTTTTTGGACAGTCTGCTTAGATGTTTGAAATAATCTTTCCGTTCATCTTCAATGGCTTGTTTGCAGATATAGTCAAACTGATTTTCTATGGTTTCTTGAAAAGAAGATGGTTTCATGTTTTTCACCCCCTTTCTGTCGTGAAAGGGAGTGGCATGTACTTCTTTATCTCCCTTCATACTAAGTCCCGACACGAAAGGGGGATTTGTTGCATAAGTGAAGAAAAATCTTAAAAGATATTCACGAAGTAGCCAAAAAAACACATAAACAGATTGTTTTCTCTGTTCATGTGCTTCAATTGTTCTGTCTATACGATTTGTAAAACCACATTGATGGTCATATTTATCTAGTGTAGGTGGGTAAGTTTTTTTGATAAGAACCTAATTAAGAGAATTAGATAGTGACGTATCTTTTTCATGGCGACTGTGACCTCCATTCAGTCGCCAATTTTATCTACTTTTTAGCAGCATAACTAAATTTTATATAGTTGTATGGGTAAATAAAATCAGCGACCTTTCTATTTGAGATTGGATTTATCACATTCATAAGCATAATAGCGCTCTTAAAAGAACTCACAAACTACATAACACGTTTTTCTATACCTGTTTCCACTTGGATAGGAACAGTAAAATGTATAGAGGTGGTTTATTATGCGTAAAAAAGAAGATAAATACGATTTTAGAGCCGTTGGTCTAGCGATTAAAGAGGCTCGAATAAAACGTGGTCTCACCCGTGAACAAGTAGGAACAATCATTGAAATTGACCCACGTTATTTAACAAATATAGAAAATAAAGGGCAACACCCAAGTACACAGGTGCTTTATGATCTTGTATCATTACTCCATGTGTCTATTGATGAATTTTTCTTACCTACAGATAATTTGATAAAAAGCACTCGAAGGCTACAGATAGAAAAATACATGGATAGCTTTACAGACAAAGAACTATCCTTAATGGAAGCACTAGCAAAAGGTATCAATGAAGCAAGAAATATTGAAGGCTAGTCAGTAAAATTCAGATAAACAAAAAGAGCCGATAAGATGAGAGTTTCATTTCTCAAATTATCGGCTCTGCGTCTTGGCGTCTGGCTCTTTGATTGTTATTATATTCATTTTTTGAACATTAATTAAAGTTTCGTTCTTACATTTGGGGCAGTATAAAGGGAAATTTTTAAGTATAGTATCCACTCGTATTCGTAGTCTTGTTTTATTTCCACAAATAGGACACAATATCCACTTGTAGTTTATAATAACAATCTCCTCCTTTCCACTTTAATTCAAATCTATATTAAAGAATATTTCATCTTATTTAATAAGAAACCATATTTATATAACAACATAAAACGCACTAAGTTATTTTATTGAACATATATCTTACTTTATCTATCCGACTATTTAGACGACGGGTCTGGCAAACAGGTTCGCCAGTGGTAACCTGATATCCTTTTAGCTCTGCTAAACAAACACTAAGCCCATTTGTAAAAAAAGTTAAATCATTGCGATAATCTTGAATACATCGAGCAGGAATTTCTCCAATAATAATGACCTCATTATTTTTCAGTTGAGTATTTACGATATTTGCACAATATTTGGGAGCATCGTTATATGCCCGTGAAAGATATTCCTGTGGTGCATAAACTTTAAAACTAAGATATGGCTCTAACAATTCTGTTCCAGCTTTTCTAAAGGCTTGCTCCAGTACAATAGGAGTAAGCATCCGAAAATCTGCTGGAGTACTAACAGGGCTATAGTATAAACCGTACTTAAAACAGATTTTACAATCCGTCACATTCCAACCATATAATCCTTGTTCGCAACCATAGCGTATCCCTTCCATAACTGCATTTTGAAATGATTGATTTAAGTATCCAAGAGAAACCGAGCTCTCATACTGCATTCCACTTCCCAACGGAAGCGGTGATACAGATAAACCAATGGAAGCCCAGAAAGGATTTGGCGGCACTTCGATGTGAATGGTATATTCTGCATTTTTTAACGGTCTCTCCATATAAATGACTGTAGGCTCTTTTAGTTCTATCTCCACATGATACTTTTCTTGCAACAGTGCACTAATCACTTCCATTTGTACTTTCCCTAAGAAAGAAAGTATAATTTCATGTGTCGTAGAATCCACGTAATATCGTAGAAGCGGATCACTATCTGAGATTTCCAAAAGGGCATCAAGCAACATTTCTCTCTGTTCAGGTTTACTCGGTTCAACAGTTGTTTGTAGTAGAGGGTGCGGATTTTCAATCTTTTTTCTCTGTGGCAATAGTTTTGTATCTCCAAGAACACTATTTAACTTCAAAAACTCATTTTGCAAAATAACAATTTCTCCAGAATAAGCTCTATCAATCTTACATAATTCACCATTTATTGAAGTATACATTTCTGTAACTTTTATTTTTTCTTTTTCTGATACTCTAACCGAATCTCGTAAATGTAGTACTCCACTATAAAGGCGTATATATGCAAGACGTTGTCTTTTTTTTGTATATTCAATTTTGAAAACATTTCCGCAAAGTTCAGACGGACCTCGATGTGTTGATGAATAAAATTTATTAGTAATAACTTCTATAAGGTTATCAATCCCTATATTACTTTTTGCACTTCCATGATAAAGAGGGAACAGAGAACAATTCTGAAATCTTATGCTTTCCTCTTGTTCGAGTTCCAATGCTTCTAATGATTTACCGGACATATATTTCTCTAAAAGGTCATCGTTTCCCTCTATTACCGTATCCCATTGTTCAGATTCGGTAAAGTTCGTCACACACATATTAGGATACAGTTCTACCTTCTGTTTGATTACAATTTCGGCAGAAAGTTTCTCTTTAATATCCTGATAAACCGTTGATAAATCAATTCCATTTTGGTCAATCTTATTGATAAAAAAGATTGTGGGAATCCCCATTTTCCTAAGTGCATGAAATAATATACGAGTTTGTGCTTGTACGCCATCTTTTGCAGAAATCAGTAGAATTGCCCCATCTAAAACTGATAATGAACGATATACTTCTGCTAAGAAATCCATATGTCCTGGCGTGTCTATGATGTTCACCTTCGTATTTTCCCACTGAAAAGAGGTTATTCCTGTCTGAATTGTAATTCCTCTCTGACGTTCTAAAAGCGTATTATCCGTCCTCGTTGTACCTTTGTCCACGCTTCCTAATTCTGTAATCGCTCCACTGTTATATAATAAGCTTTCTGTTAAGGTAGTTTTTCCTGCATCAACATGAGCTAAAACTCCAATATTAATAATTTTCATGTGATTTTCCTCCATTCAAAAACCCAAAAGGGCATAAAAATCCCAGTGATAAATACTTTTATCACTGGGATTTTTATGCATAACCATAGGTATACAAAGCATACAGATATTCTCTGGATACTTTAGAATCACATGATAAAGGTATTCTTAAACTGGGTACAAAAAACTAAGCCCTCCTAAAAAAGGACATCTAATTATTTGTTCCCGCTATCAAATTGACAGTTTATTTAAGAATACCTTGCCGCATATTTATTAACTCCTTTTAAATAGTCACTTAAATAATAGCACGTAAGAGCATATTTGTAAAGGAATCTCCAATTTTTTATCAAAAAGAGTACATGATTACAAAGTATCTGTAATCATGTACCAATATTTGTTATTTTACAATCTTCCAATTATCTTGTTTTTCTAATATCAACTCAAATTGCGAGATTTGGGTTGCCTTTGTTTCTTGATCTAAATATTTCACAGCGACATTCACGATTACTTGGTTATCTTTTCTGGTAAAGATAGGATTCACCAATTCCTCGAAAACATATTCCTTGTTAATCATAGGTAACACATGATTACTTACATAGTAAGTCAATTCTTTTTCTGTGGCGGTAGGATAGAGCTGGAAGAACGTTTCTAAAAAGCTAGTGATTTCGTCCATCGTTTCTGTATCTACTGTATGGTCACTTTCTAGCTGTTTGGGTTGGTAGTCCGATTTTTGAGGTTTCTTACTCATTGTCGGATTTTTGATAATAACCATATTATCTGATTCATCTATATGGACAACCACATGAAAGCTAGACGATATAGTTTCCTTGTCTTTGTCTTCGGTAATAACTTGTTCAACAGAAAACAGTACCTCAAAGGTGTTCTCATTCACTTGAGAAACCTGCCACACCTGTATATCGTTCACACTAGAACTAGTAGGAATATCCTTACGAATCATTTCTTCATTTAATACCTGCAATTCTTCCGTCAAATAATGGGTCAATTTTTCATTTCGTTTATCAATGGCTTCTTGGGATTGTTGCCACGAAAAGTAGTCTTTCGCAAAGGATTTCACAAAACTTTCTACTTGGTTGGTATCGACAATCTGCTGTTTAATGATTTCTGTTTCACGGACAGTATGAGTGTCAATGGCAGTAAAATTTTTATAGATTCCAAATCCGACACTACCAATCAATAAAACCCATAAAACAAAGGTTAATTTCTTATGCGTGCCAACTTTAATCATCGGAACTTTTCTTTGCTTGCTCGGTTTTTTAGATTTCTTTGGTTTCTCCTTCTTTTCTTTTCGCTCGATTTTTATAATCATTTGATTCATTCCTTTCTTAGTTATGAATAACACGTCTAGCCCCAATCAGATGGTCTTGCCAATAACGACTGCTTAAGTCGCCATAACCGATTGGGTCGCCTGCATGATAAAAGCGATTTCCCTCTAAATATATCGCCACATGAGTCACATATGTGCCTGCATTATAGGTTGAATGAAAGAAGATAAGGTCGCCTGCTTGGGCTTCTTCCATAGAGATTTCTTGCGTAGCGTCATACTGATCTTGGGCGACACGAGGGAGAGAAATGCCAGCTTTGTCATACACCCATTGTATTAAGCCACTACAATCAAAAGAGGTGGTAGGCGACGCCCCTCCAAAGACATAGGGAAACCCTTCGTATTTCAAGGCTTCGTCCATAATGACTTGCACGGTTTCATCATCAAATTCTGTTGGGGAAGTGTCGGTTAGGTATTGTGAAACCAACTGAACATAAAACTGATTTCCATAGTTATATCGCCAACCACCATTCACAGGTATGGCTATGGGATTGGGATAGTCTGCTTTTTGACCACCCGACTTCTCTTTAGAAAACTGTTCGGCTAATTCATAGGTATATTTTTTCCCATGACTCCTCACATAATTTAAAAAGCCACCGCCATAATTATAAGATTGGATAACAGAATCTATATCCACTCCTTGTTGTTCTGCACTGGTTAATAATTCACTGAAATATTTAACCCCTTGTTTGATGGACTCTTCGGTACTCAAACTGTTGGGCGGTAAACCCAAAGATTCGGAACTTTGCATAACATCTTCTGCTGTACCGCCCGATTCCACTTGCATAATGGCTAAGATATAAGAAACATAGTCTTCAATCCCATATTCCTTACCATATTTTTCAATCAACGGACGGTGTGCCAACACTTCTGGTGAAACGGTCACACCGCCTTGTGAAATAGAAGAATCCTTGTTGTTTTCGCCACTGTCCGTATCATCTGCAAAGAAAATGACTAGGAATAATAAGAGAAAAAAGAAGAGAGAGAAGACCACACTACAAATCACTGTTATTTTTAGCTTCATGTTTGTTGTCCTCGCTTATCCGTTCTTTTATTTAGCTTCCTCTGATTGAATTGCTTCGGTGGTGTCTTTTGTTTTTGCTCTTTTTTCAATGGTCGCTGATGATTTTCACGTTTAGTGTTTTGTGACAAAACAGGCGTGACGGTTTGCTGACGCTTGCGAACATGCTGCTGGTTATTCTGAACAGGAGATGATGGGTTTTCTTTTCGTCTTTTTTCTTTTGCTTTATCCAGCTCCAAACGCTTTTGAGCAATGTTCTTTCGTTTTTGCTCCTGCTGGTTCATACGCTGTTGTTTGCGTTGAGCTTTGGTATCTGCCATAGATTGTTTAAAGTCTGTTACATTATGAGTGACATTCTCTTTTCCTTGATGAAGGGCATATTTGACATGGGTTGGTGTCGCCTGTATCTGTTGTTTAGCCTGCTTTCTTTTATTGACTAGACGATTTTTCGTGTCCAATACATGGGCTGTCTTTTCACCTAATCGTTGCCCGATACCGCCTTGTTGCTTTTTCACATTGGAAAGTGCTGTTTCTTTCTTTGGTGTAGTCCGTTCATTTTGACGAGTATGGTTAGCTTTATTGGTTTGATTCTGCTTTGTTGTCATTGTCTTTTGCTTCGTTGACCCTGCTTTTCCACGAAAAATCTTACTCATACTGCGTTGAAATCTTCTGGTTTGTCGATTCATCATTTGACGAGGTCTGCGAAACACTTGTCTGCCCATGTTTTGAGAGTCGTTGCTTTGTAAAGAGAATAGGCTCATTAAATCGCCCAGTTTAAAATAAATCCCTGCAAAGGTCACAATTTGTAAAAACATAATCATGAAAAAGGGAGAACTTGCTGACAGCGAATAAAGCATAGTGGAAATACTAAAGGCAACGGTAATAATCAAGGTAATACCAGCCCTTGTCATAATCACATTAAATAACTTGGTAATGGCATGCCTGCCCATGCCATCAAAACTCGGCAACATACTTAATAGGAAACTGATTGGCAAAAACATAGCGAAAATAATAAATAGCACTTGCGAAAAAATCATGATTCCTGTTAGAAGGAAAACAAAAATCGAGATACCAATATTGAATACAAACAAAAAGAAGACCGTTCCTAATCGGGAAATGGTCTTCGGGAGTGTTAAATAGGTATTGTCATGATCTTCAATTTCTTCAATCACTACATTTTCTCTATCTTCACCATTGTTTGTATCTGGACTGGTAGCCAATAACTTTTCCACACGGTCTTCACCTAAGGTTTCTATATCGGTTGAGCCATATTGAAGTAATAACCACGGTTGCTTGACTTGAACAGAAAATAGGCTATCACGTATCATATCCACACTGTCTTTGCCTTGACTATCCGTATCGGGAAGGACAATCTTTGTCCCAATATCTAAACTGGCAGTGCTCACATCTTTGGAAAAATCATTGATTTTCGCAATATAATCGGGAGCATACGCAATAAAGGAAGCTGATAGAATAAACACCACCACAAAATTTAACACAGCTCGTATAGCTTTGGTCGTTTCTCGTTTCACCAGTCCTGTATAGGCAACGTAGATTCCAACAATCAGAATAAAAAGAAGAAGGAAGCCGACATAAAAACCCGAACTGGAAAAGCCATTCGGTGTAATCCCTGCAATGGTCTGCATGTTCTCACCAATCGCTTGAGACGTTTGACTAATGAAATCCAAGGCGTAGGCTTCTTTGACCAAATAGCCTGTGGCGTTGGAAAGATAAAGAGAAATCGTCCAAATGAAATTGGTAATGGCATACAGTCCATACATCACTGATTGCCCTATGCCGTCACTCCAATTCCACGGCAGCCAGCCCCAGCTATTGTCCACATAATAATCAAGCTGATAATGATTTAAACCATACTTGGAATACTCGTTGCTTGTATCAATGGTTTCATCAACTAAGCCTGTTGCTTGTACTGCATTGCCCAGCGTGCCTAATAAAAGTAAAATAACGCCCACACAAAGGAGCGTTATCCAACTATAGTGAAGAAATTTCTTTTGTTTTTGTGTCATTTTTCCCCCTCATTTCGCACAGGCGGTCTGGTATCAAAGGCATGAAGCAACTCTTCAAAAATCGGGTGAAACTGCATAACCCCTACACGACCATAGATGTCTGAAACTAAACATTGTCCATTTTCTAATTCACGTAAGCGTTTCTGATTGTTTTCATCTTCCTTGTCCACGCCAAAAAATTCTAAGGTCTTTTTGATTTCCACTAGGTCAGTGGAACGAAAGGCGAATTTCAAGCCAATATTATTCTTCATCTTTTCATCTAGTAAATCGTCGGCGTTTTGAGTAACGAAATAGACCCCTGCATTCATGGCACGCCCTGCCCGAACTAAACGCATAGATAGAGCTTTTCCTTGTGCCACTTGTAAAAAACTCCAAGCTTCATCAAGGTCAACAATTTTAAAAATGGAACGGTCAGAGTGGATAAAGTCTAAAGCAAAGGTACTAATGACAATCAGCATTGCCACACTTAATAATTCCATGGTGGTGTATTCTTCAAAAGAGCTATTGGAATCGGGTAAGACCAAATCTGCCACTTGAATAATATTGAGTTGTTTTTCCAAGCTAATGGATTGGGTGACATTGCCATCACTGAATAACAGATGGGCAAAATCATAATCGACAAAGCTTTCGATATGGTCAGCAATACTATTGCTGATGGGTGTATCTTCTTTTCGCAATTCATCAATCACCAATAACAACCCTCGTTGTTCGCTTTGAGTGACACTCCGAATCGCTTTACGCAGGACAGGAAACTTCTCGCTATCTCGGCTGGAAATGCCTGTTAAGAACGTGAGAATATCAATGGCTAGGCTTTCTGAATCTTTCGGGAGTTTTAAGATCACATAAGGGTCAAGTAACCCTTTATTGTCGTTCTCACTCGTGAGATTAACGATATTGATTTCATGGGCAATATCAGGTAAGGTTTCTTTCCATTTGCCACGTTCAGCTTTTTGGTCTACAATGATTGCCTGTCCGCCAAAGAGTACCGAATAATAGACCAGCATATTGTTAGAGAATGATTTTCCGCCACCTAATGAACCAATAAAAGCAGACGCTAACGCATTCGTCACAGAGCCTTTAATTCCTTGACTTGCAAGGCTGGGTTGGAGATAAATATTTCTGCCTGTATCGAGATTGTAACCGACGTAAATACCAGAATTTTCACCAAGCATTTGTGTAGCTCCGAAACCAAGACCAGCCAAAAAATCCGACGTGACATATTGAATATAGTCATTGATATATCGCTTGCTTGAGGGAATAAATTCATTATGCAAGCCTAGCATATCGCCAAAAGGTCGTACTAATTTGATAGACAAATCATCATAAAAATCTTTTACTTCATCACAACGTTGTTTCAACTCGTCCAGATTTTTTGCCGATACCCGTACCACATAGCTTAGTTTGTACATGGATTCTTTGGTTTGGTCTAGGTTGGTTTCTAATTCGTCGACAGATTCTAAAGCGTCCACCACATTGGTACTGGTTTCATTGTCGCTTTCCCATGCGTGACTATCCAAGTCTTTCAATTCTTTCTTTTTGTTGCGAACGGTAGACAGAGCTTTTTTATTAGCAACAATTTCAACATTCATGCTGGTATCAATCGGGAAAGTGAACTGTTGTTGCTGGTAATAAAAAATCTCACTATTGGGGAAATCCAATTCGCCGACGATACTGTTAATCGTAAAATACGCCACATAAGTGGTAGTATCTTCCTGTTCCATCCGTAAGTAGCGTTGCTTTTCTTCGATTAAACAGCGAGTGGGTTTAATAATATCGTATTTCTTTACCAACACTTTTTTATCTTCATATCGTTTGGGTAAATGGTAGTCGTAGTCATCAAAAGGAATCCCTGTTTGACCGTAAAGGTGGGCAATGATATACCCAAAATCATCTTTCCCCAATGGGCGAATGTGAAAGCGTCTGGATAATTTACTTTCTAATAACTGTTCCATTTTAGAAAAGCGTTCGATTTCTGACATAGGCATAGAAACAAAATCGCCCATCAACTTGTGATTCACGCCATGAAAGAATTCCGCAAATGCTTTTTGAATGTCTTTGCCAATATTTTTGACCGATACTTCCTGTTCATTCAGCAAGAGTTTAAAACCAATAAAAAAGCGATAGTCCACTTGATTGTCACCAATCATAGAAACTAACGCTTCGGTCTGTTCATCTATTTTTTCGTAAGCTATCTCTTTTAATCGTCCAGTGATTTCTTTTTTCGATTGTTCCTGTGTCGCTCGAATACTTGATTCGGTTGCTAGTTGCAGGGCATGAATCTTACCATCACGATTTTGGGCAATCAATTGACGGAAATTATCATGAACTTGAACTTTTTCATCGGAACTTAAAAAACTGTAATTATAGGGAATTAATTCATAATAAGCAAATACTTCGCCATCATGATTAAATACGAGATTATCTTCGATATATTTAATGGGGTGTGCCATTTAATTGTTCACTCCTTACAATCGTGATTGATTCATTCATTTTTTCTTTATTTAATCGTATTTGTTTGCCAGCATAGGTTATTTTAGGGCGTAGAGCATAGGTAATAATAGATTTTAAAAATCCATAGGGTTTCTTCCCGTCAAAGGTTTTTTGACACATGAACCAAGTGAGGACAACGGGAATCCCTAAGTATTTGAGTAGTGCTCCGTCAATCAAGGAAAGTGGTGGTAAACTGCCAAAGATTATAACGACAAACAAAGAAACGATAAACCATGTCATTTGTGTAAAGGTTATGGGAAAAGGGAGTTGTAAATCATTAATTGCATAAATCACTTTTTCTACTGACCAAATACTGGTGTAACTTCTTATTTTTTTCATGTCTTCACGTCCTTTCCGTAAAAATAGAAAAAGAGCAATCAAAATAGGTGATTGCTCTATAAAATAATAATTATTTTGTGACTTTTAATTGTTGAAAAATAGTTATTCTGAGTAAATCATCTAAAAGACAGCAGGTATGAAGTAATACCCAATTTAATCTACTGTATTCTGTATAGTCAAAATGAAAGTGTTTCATAAATTTTTGAGCGAATTTTTCTGCTTTTTCGTTAAAACCTTTGAAATCACCATGTCCGATTTTATTTCTCATTTGTCTTAATAATTTTGCTACTTCACTCGAAACCTCTCCATATTTCTTATCAAGATAAGGTATTAGTAATTTGTCAATTTCATTTGTATTCTGATTTGGTTTTAATAATACAAGTTCTAACAAAGTAAAAGTCTTTAAATAATGATTTTGATTATAACTATTATCACTATATATCCCGTTCATAATATAATCTAATTTGTAATAATCGTTTTCCGATTTTAGTATAGAATCAATTCGGTTGCCCATTTTTTTAAGTTCCGTAATGTAGTCGTCTGTAGTCCTGCACCCTTTAAAGTTTGAATCAATTCTAAAACTTAGATTTGATAATATCCTAGTATGCTCTTTAGGATTCATATTACTTGTATAAATGCAGTTCATATGAATACCATTTTGTATATCATGATTTACAAAGTTACTAAAATACATCACTTTTTCAGCGTAATCCTCTTCACAAAAACGACCATCAAAGCAATTGCTTGTCCAATCAAAAAAAGGCATATCCTGATATTCATAGTCAAAGAATAGACATATCATATTATCAACAAGGCATTGAAGACATGACTCAATAGAATCTAAATTATATTTTGTATAGTCTTCAACATTGGCGTGAACGATTTCTTTCAAATAAGATATAGAATATTCTGTTTGAAATGTTTTACCATACCTTTTCAAATTATCTGCCATGTCAACTTTTTGTTGTCGAATTTCTTGTAACATGTCTTCTATAATGCTTTCCTTCCAGTCATCAGAAACATTAGATATATATAGTTTCAATTTATCTGACAATTTTATTTTTGTTATTTTCCCATAAACATCTATTATTACCAATTGAACAATCCTCCTTAAAGTCAAGTCCATAAAATTGTGTAAAATACAGTACACTGTTTTAAAGCTTTAACCTATAGGTTAAAATTGAATATATTTTCTGGTAGAGCTTAGCCAGTCTTCGTGACGGTCAATAAGAACTGCACCGATTAAACGATTGGCAGAGGCGTGATTCGGAAAGATTCGGATAACTTTTTCTCTGCGTCTGACTTCTTCATTTAACCGTTCAAGAAGATTCGTGCTTTTTAATCTCGATTGACCTTTACCGACAACGGCGTATTGAAAGGCATCTTCGAATCCTTCATCTAGTTTTTCACAGGCTTTATGGTATTTTGATTGTTCGCTATAGGCACTTACTATAGTATTTTTAGCCTTGCGAGCCGTTTCAATATCCGTAAATTTGAAGAGTGCTTTGACTTCTTCTCTGAAAGGTTTTGAATCTTTCTTAGGGATACAATTGAGGATATTACGCATAAAGTGAACCTGGCATCGTTGCCATGAAGCGTTTGTAAATGACTTCTTGATGGCTTTGACTAAGCCTTTGTGGGCATCGGAAATGACCATTTCCACTTCACTTAACCCTCTGGTTTTGAGGTAGTCGAAGAAGAGAGACCAAGTTTCGTCACTTTCTTCATCTTGAATCATAAAGCCAATAATCTCACGCTCTCCATCTTCTGATATGCCAATCGCTATATGGCAGCTTTTAGATACGACACGATGATTCTCTCTGATTTTGATGTAGATAACATCTGTCATAACATAAGGGAAAGACCTGTCTGATAGAAAACGATTTTGCCATTCAGAGACCATAGGGTCTAACTGGGCAGTTAAACTGGAGACAAAGGATTTAGAGACTGATTTACCGCATAGTTCTTCAACGATTTGAGAGACTTTACGTGTAGAGACACCAGAAATATACATCTCTAACATAGAGGCTAACAAAGCCTTCTCATTGCGTTGATACCGCTCAAATACAGTCGGTGCAAATTCACCGTCGCGTGTTCGGGGAACTTTCAACTCAAGAGAGCCAATACGAGTCGTTAATTCTCTTTCATAATAGCCGTTGCGTTGGCTTCTTCGATCGTCTGATCGTTCATAGTTTGTGGCTTGAATATAATCTGTTCGCTGCTCGTCCATCAACTGATTAAATACAGTTTGTAAAATTTGTTTAGCCGCATTATCTTTGACCGACTGGTCAATTAAACTTTGAATATCTTCTGTTTCCAGTGTAAAATGTACTTGGGTCATATGATTGCCTCCTGGGTATGTTTTTAGTGGTTAAAAACATTGTACCGTAAAGAGGCGTTCATATGGCCTTTTTGCTTTTACACAATTATATGGACTTTATCCTCCTTAATTCAGAACGTATAAAATTATTATAGCAGTATTGCTAGTTTAGAGTAATCCATGTTAATTAGAATACTCAAATACTCCATGAGAGGTGATAAGATAATTTCCCTCTATTTCCATATCACGTCCCAAAGCTTGATAATCAATATAATTTTGTAAATTAGAAGGTACTTCACCAAGTTGTCCTGTTTCTTCCACATAATAACGGGCGACATCTTCCATAGAATCACATTCACTATAACAATGAATATTCTCTTTGTTTTCCAGTAATTCTTCCAAGCTACTAAACCACATGCCTTGAATTTCTTTGAGTTCATTATAAATAGGTGTACCTTCGATTTCTTGAATGGCTTCACATAGACGGTTGATTTCACTAATTGGCGTGTATTCGTCCACATCAAAAGGAAGCTCAAAATCATGTATGGCGTATTCTTCGTAGTTCTCATTTAAACCGATTCTTTCTGCCATTTCTTCCTCATCAATTGGTGGAGTAAACCATGATCCAACTAATTCACCTTCATTATACCGTCCCAAATTTGCCACATAGACTTTCAATTCCAATTCTTATCACATCCTTTTTATAAAATATAGTCAAAAAAAAAGTAGCAATCAGTTAATGACGCTACTTATCAAGGTATCCGCTAATATAATCTGTAACTGTACTTGAAATACCTATTATTAGTTTTGCTTCTCTCTTTCCAATAATATTTGTATTAGGATGTGCAAGTGAATGCCTATTTCTTGCTTCATTAAGAGAGCTAATCATTCCATTTGATGACCTTATCGTTGTCTTCACTATATCAGCAAGTTCAGTAGGTTGAATTTCTTTTTCAATTAATTGTTGTATCCTACTATATAATTTAGATAGATTTTCGTCTCTAGGAACTGTAATTTCATATTTTTTTAGTATTTCAATTAAATATCCATGAAAAGCAGTGTGAACTCTGTCAAAGGCACTTTGATATTCACCATTACTCATGAAAGACTCAGCGTCTTCAATAGCTTGTGAAATCACATCACTAATTTTCAACTGACTAAAGTTAATTACTTCGTAATTCTCTGGAAGTGGTACTAAAATAGTATCCACTAATACATTATCACCTTGTTTATCATATATGGAGCTTGCTGTCTGGGTAAGCAAATCTTTATGACTTTCAAAAAAGTCTAAATCATCAAAAGGAGCTCTTATTTTAAGATAGGTGCAAAGCGTATTCCAATCCCTTTTGTATCCTTTATAATAAGTAAACTCGTTAGTCTCATCTAAAGTTACCTCTGATATTTTCATTTTAGAAACAATCTCGTTACCTCCTTCATAATAATTTGAAGAGCTCTTTCTTTCTAATGTTTTAATTAAAAGAGATTTAAATTGATCATTTGTAAACATATTCATGGATCCTTTCATAACAAAATATATACTTCCTATTTTATCATGAAAAATATCTGTTAAGCACCAATGATTCGGTTAAATAAGTTTAATAACACATCTTTCACGCCAGCTGCATTGAACACAAGTCCGACGGCGATTAAAGCAATAATCAAAAAGCCAATAAGTTTTGAAAATTCTCGTTTAAAACCTAAAAACAGTCCAATGACGACAATCGCTAACAATACCAATGACTGTGCATTATCCAAGAACCAGTTGTACAAATTCTGCCCAAAATTCATGTGATTGTCCTCCTTTCCTTAAGATATTTTTCTCGATAGTAGATATAGCTTTTTACACGCTTTAATAATTGAAAAGGAGTTAAATGCTCTCCATAAACAGTTATTCGACTGGTATAATTCTTATAAAAGCTCACTTTGTAAAAATCATAGGTATAGATGGTATCACCAGCTTGCCGTTTTCCCTCAATAATGAGAGACGTATATTTCCCTGTATTTTGTATATACGCTTGAAACCCTAACTTCTTTAATTCTTCTGTTAAGAGGCTCATGTAATCAAATCCTCCATGCCTAGATGTTGTTGTTCAATTAATTTCTCATGTTTTTCTGTCAGTTTGGCTTCATGAATCATGGTGGAAATAATGGTTGTACCGTTGAGAATATCTAAAATGCTTGCGACTTTTAATGTAGGGGCGACTTGATGATGTAACCAGTTCAATGTTCGTTCAAAAGAATAAGGTTCTGGCTGTATGGTTAGGCGTAATGCTCCACGATTTTTGCCGATAAACCATTCCCAGCGTTCATTGGTTTGCCAATCACTCCGTCGCTTGGTTTCGTCCTTATCGGCAAAGCGAATATAACGATTGATAATCTCAAACGCTGTTTTTTCTGCATTTTGATGTTCCAACAAATCTTTCATGGCTTGAGTGGCTCTGTCGTTTTTCAAACGAATTTCAAAGCGATTCTTTATTTCTGCGTCTTCTAAGGCAATATCATTTTTCACGTATTGCTCATAATCTTTCTCATATATACAGAAATAGACTTCGCTTTTTAATGAGCCAATATAAAGGGTGTTTCCCATGTCTGGTTTTTCATCACGGTGAACCAATTCACCACTGCGATAATTTTTAAAGCTCCGAAAGACGGAAATACATTCTTCCTGTTTACATTTCTTTGCCAATTCTGGAATATTCAAAATCCCTGTTTTATCGTTGATGGCTAAATCCAAGCGTTTGAAAATACCTTTATGTTCCATGCAATCTTGAAAGAAACCATACCAGCTCCGATGTTGAGCCAATAGAAAGTTTTCAAATTGCCGACAGCCTTTTCCTTTCAGTTCTAATAAAACCCCTTTACTTACATCATGAGAGACTAGGACAACAATATCACCGAAACGATAGTGTTCGGGATAAGAATAATAGCCAAAGTCTTCGTGTAGCATATAATCCATATTCAAGCGTAAAACCTCACCGATAATTTGAGACACATCATTGGTAGGGAATCGAATCCGTACATAGTCGAATAACATCTCCAATGGGTTATCGGGATTGAAGCGTTCCAAAGCGTTCAGTAAATCTTCTTTCACCTGTTGAGTAGGGACTGCCTTGCCTGTTTCAATATCCGATAGGTAAGGTCTGGTAATATGAGAAGCAACCGCCAGTTTATTTTGAGAAACGCCATAAGCCAGTCGCTTTTCTTTCAATTCCTTAATCCAAATTTTTTCGTTTTCCATTCGCAAACCTCCAATCTAAAAAAGATGTAAACTATGACCCTTGAGTTTACATCTTTCCTATTTTCCGCAATTCCTTGTACCATCAACATTGGTTGATGAGAATTGCCTGTTTTCAGTTGTATTTGTGCCCCCCTGTTAGGTAGAGGGGGCTAAAGGATTGGCGTGGCTAACGCCACACCAATCAAAGCAAGTCTGAACCTGTACCTTTCACTTCGTGCGGTACAGGCTCAGATTGCTTTTTTTGAATGACTTTTCCTATTTCTCCTAAGAAATCATACCTTTTTGGTACAAGGGGTGTATAAAACTCACTAATCACACTTTTTCCTGTATCCACATAACCTCTTCCCTTGATGGGTTTTAAGAAAAATTGTTTTTGTGTATCGCTTCCAAACATCATACCGAAGCCCATTTCAGACATACGACCCAAAGCCACACGGAAGTTAAAGTTATCTCGAATACCATCACTAAAATATTTTGCGTCTGGACGCTGACAGGCAAGAATTAAAAAGAAGCCTGCTTGTCGTCCGAGCATAACAATTTGTTTGAGTTTATTCATAACTTGTGCACTATCACGACCTAACATATCCATCATCGCCACATATTCATCAAAAATCAGGAAGTTCGCAGGTAGACCAAGATACGCATAATTTTCTCCTGTTTTGTAGTTCGGGTGTTGCTTCATGGTTTCACTACGGGCAATCATATCGTCGTAAAATTGACTAATACATGCCAGCATATCGTCTTTACGGTAATAGACATTATCTATGACCGCTCCTAAGTCTGCCAAATCAGCATTTTTAGGGTCGAGAATATAAAGCTTCGCATTTGTATGCAGGAGAGATTCAATCAATGTGAGAATAAAATAGGATTTTCCACTACCCGTGCCCCCAGCAATTAACATGTGAGGGAGAGAATCAAACTCCCAATAGACCGATTCCATCAATTTGACACGTCCATCTTGAGCTACCACATCTTCAATGCCAATTCGATTGCCAATGGTGTCATAAAGTAGAACATACTCTACATAAGAATCTTTCAACGTTTTTTCCACTAATTCACAATACAAGCCTGTTTCTAGTTTGTTTTCTAAGTGCAAGAGCTGATCTTGATATTTCCCTAAAGTGATTTCTACATGAATATGGATCAGTCCATCTTTCATTCGGTAATACATTTTAGGAAAATGGCGGATTCGTTGTTTGGTTTTCTTGCTGGATAAGTCTTTAAAGAATCCCTCTGATTGAGTTTCTTCGGCTTCATACCAATGGTTTTCTAAAATCATACGAGCTAACTTTTGACGGTGCTCTAACTGTTTTATAGAATCTATGCGATAGTGATAATAGAGCCAGCTGATGAGTCCGCATACAAAAAAAGCAGTGAGAATACTGCTCCAAAAGTATGGCGTATGCAGTTGATAGAAAAATGTATCTAACTGAACTGTTTGCCAATTCACCGATTGTAACGTTCTCCAATGAAAAGGGAGTAGAACGACTAGAAAAACTATCAGCAATGAAATCAGCACAAAATGATAGACCAAGTCCTTATCGTTGGCTTTGATTCGCTTTCCTCTGTCATGAAGCAATGGCATAAAAATCCTCCTTTCCATCTATCAAAATAATTGTGTATTGTAGATACGAGCCTGTTTATCAAAAGTTGGTTGAGAAATGGCTTCATATTTCCGATAAGCGATTCGCTTTTCAAAGCGTAAATCTTTTTCTTTCGGATAATAATGACGTCGATAGAGCGTGTGTCCTAACAGTTTTTTCGCTTCTTTTGTCAACGGATAGAGATAGCGAAACATGCGTCCATTGATTTTCTCAATCCCTTTGTATTCGCAAAATGCCTGGGAAAGCCAATGCTTTTTCTCTACCTGTTCAAAACGAGCATTTTCCTCTAATAAAAGGCGAGCACTTCGAGGGTGTATCTTTTCCCATGACTGTTTATCACGATAGACACTTGTCTTGAAATACCCGCAGTAAAAGAAGTTGGACGCTTGATAGACATAGCCACATTTTCCCTCAATTCCATCTGCCAATGTATATAAAAAATGACAGTCCGTATGTTCTTTCAACCACTTAATTAGAGCTGAAAGAGCTTGACTGCCAAAATAATTGGTTTGATTCATTTCTGGAAGAAAACACATCTTTCCAATTTCTAAATAATCTGTGGTTTGAAGGGAACTGTCGGGAAAGAGTTTGCGTATGGTTTGTAGGGGTTGCGTACCCCAGCCTAATTCCACAACGCCTAATAATTTTTCTTCTGAAAAAATCCCTAGAAAGTATTTACACAATCTAGGGAGTATCTTTGAATAATGGTATTGCCGAATAAAAGAAATGGCTTCATCTTTCGGAATTTCTTTCAAAATCAATGGTGTGTTTGTCATAAGCAACACCTATTTTTCACTTTCGGACGCTTCTTTTTTATATTTCTGATGAGGTTTTGTCTGTCCTTTTAATACAAGATCGTCTGCTTTCACGTACCAATCAACGTCTGCCCCTCGAAAAGTAGCCGTCGCTACGGTATCTGCCACAGGATTGATTAATTCCACTTCTGCGTTGTAGTCAAATTCTTTCAAAGGAACAGAAGCGGGGATACTGACTTGTATCATGCGTCCTTGTCCTTTTGATTTTAAGTCATAGGTACGTTCTTTAATTTCTTCGGAAACCGAACCATCTTCATTTTGAATACGAACCTCACGACGTAAAGCGGAAAATTTCAATGTGCCAAATGTCTGGTCTTTTTCAATCACAATACCTTCTGCTAATCTCATATTTTTTCACCTTTCCTTTCTTAAGCTTTCACCATATCGTCTGCGTGCATAATGTAATTGGTAAATCCTCTATTGCCAATTTTATAACCTTCTGCGGTAATACGTGGGTTGATGAGTCTGACTTTTTCGTCGGATTCAAAATGTTTCTCGCCAGCTTCGGAGGGAAGAATGACAACAATATCATCTGCTCGTTGAATCGTTGAGTATAAATTGTAGCTACGAGAGAGAATAGTTGGTCTGCCATTGACTCGACGTTGTTCAATATTCCCTTCACCAGCATATTCTAATTGACCAAATGTTTTTTCCATATTGGGAATGACATATTTTAATTCCATAAGTGTATCGTTCCTTTCTCACATAAAATATTTTTGGCTTACTTTATTCATTTAAAAATTTGTTAGTATCACAACCTTTCAAAGCATAAAAAATAGACGCTCATTATGAACGTCTATCATTTAAATGAATATTGAGTTTAGAATTCCATTTCGAATTTAATCAGGTCTGCTTAGGTGCAAATACTGCACTTTTATTGCACTTTTTATTTTTTTAAATATAATTTATTCGATTTTATACGTTTCCAAAATCCTTGATATTACAGCATTTTCGCTTATATGCCATACCCTTAAAACAGAGTGGGAATAACAATCAACCCGCTAGAAAACCTATAAAATAGGTGTTTCTAGCGGGTTTTCTTTTGTGTTATCACACTTTCCTCCCACCATTCTCCATTTTTCCTTTGCTCCACCGCCCTCAAAGTCCTATAATTTAATCATAAGAATAGTGGCTATTAATAAAATTCATCAATTAAAAGGAAGCGATTTTAACATGTCAAAAGAAACTTTTCTTAAGTATGGTTTTGTTGTCCTCTTCATAGGAATTTTTTTACTTCGTGCCCAAAAATTTATTTCTGAGCCCCTTTCGTACCTTTTTTCGGGTATTCTTTTGCTTATTGTTGCGTATTTAATACTCGTGAAAAAAATGAACTTTTTCTCAAGTTTGCTCACAGTTACCGACCAGCCTTCTTCTATCCAACAACGATTAGGTCAAATCTCTGGTCTTGTCAGTTTATTGATTGGTTTACTTCTGGTAATTTTTTCAGTCATTTTATAGACACTTTTTCACTATTGTTCTTATAAAAACAAGACGTTCTTGTTTGGCCTTTGACGTTGTCGTATACTATAAATAATAAATAAGCTATGAAGGAGTAAATTAATGAAAAAAAGTGTTATAACTAGTTCTATGTTAGCGGTTTTATTGTCGGGATTTCTCGTTACCCCTATTTCTGCTTACGCTTTGGAACGCTCTAAGGGAACTACTGAAGAAACGGTGGCTTCAGAAACATCTCTAACGGAGCAACAAATGAGTAGCGGTGTCACTGAAGAAATGAATCCAAGCATCATAAATTCTCAAGAGGAAACAGAAACAACTTCCACTTCCTCAACCTCCGATTCTACCACTGAAGTTTCTACATCAGAAGTAACAACTGTTAATGATACAGAAAATAGTAGCGACGATACTGAAACTACTTTGGAAACATCACAAAGTAATGAGGACACACCTGTAGCACCGGCAAAAGCAGAAGAAAAAGTTCCTGATATTAATTATCAGACACATATCCAAGACATCGGATGGCAAGGGGTTGTCAAAAACGGGGAAATATCTGGGACTAGCAGACGCTCTTTACGTCTTGAAGGAATTAAAATGAATATTTCAAATTCAGATTTGGCTGGATCTGTAGAATATAGAACACATGTCCAAGAAATTGGGTGGCAAGGATATGTGAAAGATAATCAATTGTCTGGTACAAGCGGAAAGTCTTTGCGGCTCGAAGCGATTCAAATTCGCTTAACTGGAGAAATAGCTAACGCATATGATGTTTATTATCGTGTGCATATAGAAGATAAAGGTTGGTTGAATTGGGCAAAAAACAGTGAGTCCGCAGGTAGTCAAAGCGCCGCTAAAAGATTAGAAGCCATTCAAATTAAATTAGTGAAGAAGGGCGAAGCGGCACCTGAAGGATCTGGAAAAGCCTTTTTAATTGGAAATGAAGCAAAACGTCCAGATGAAATCAAACCAAATGTCAATTATCAAACACACGTGCAAGAAATCGGATGGCAAGGGTTTGTTAGAAATGGTGAAAGCGCTGGTACTAGTGGAAAAAAACTACGATTAGAAGCGATTAAAATCAATCTTAGTGATGCTGCTTTAGCCGGAAATATAGAATATTCGACACATGTTCAAAGTATTGGTTGGCAAGAGAAGAAAAAAAATGGTGAGTTATCTGGTACTAGTGGGAAAAAATTACGTTTGGAAGCGATTAAAATAAACCTATCTGGAGATGTTTCCAGATATTATGATGTCTATTACCGTGTTCATATCCAAGATAAAGGTTGGTTGAATTGGGCAGCTAATGGTGCACCATCTGGGAGTCAATCTGCATCTAAACGATTGGAAGCTATTCAAATCAAAATAGTTAGAAAGGGTGAAGCGGCTCCTAAAGGATCTGGAAAAGCTTTTTTAGTTGGCGATGAAGCTCGCACACCAGCAGAGATAGCAAACAGATTACGTGCAGAAAGATTAAAGAAAAAACCTTATTATTATTCTCAACGTGACCCACAATGGATTAATACTTATATCGGAAACTATACCATTGGCGCAGCAGGATGTGTTCCAACAAGTTTATCTATGATTTTAAGAGGCTCTTACGGTTATAATGTAAATCCTGTCAGTGTTGCAACAAGAATGGCATCTTATGGCGGGTTAAATCAAAGATACTTTGGCGCTTCTGCAACTGATTTAGTGATAACAGCTCAATCATATGGCCGTTCGATCAAAGTTATTAATGATGTAGCTACATTGAACGCCTATCTTTCTGAAGGATATCCTGTTATTTTATATCAAAATGTTGGGATTGGACATGCTATTGTTGTTCATGAGTACAAAAATGGTTACACTTTAACCTATGATCCATACAGCCGCCAGTTTTACTCAGGTTGGGTGTCAACACAAGCACTTTGGAATACTCCGTCAAATGATCCAATTGATTGGACAGAAGGCCGACCATGTTTCGTTATTTTATAGGAGGATATAATGAAAAAAAAACTTATTGTACTATTGTTAGCCTTATTTTTAACGGCATGTAGTAATAATACTGGGGGAAAAAATAGAGACGCTTCATCTACTGAAGTATCAACTAAACAGCAAACTACCCAGTCTTCTAAAAAAGATAGTAGTAATCCGGACACAACACCAACTTCTACATCATCTATAACAATTGAAACAACCGAGAATTTAAAGAATAGAGAATTGAATCCAACAGATGATGTTTCAAAAACTAGACGACAATTGTATGAACAAGGAATTAACAGTTCAACAATTACGGATAAAGAACTAAAGGAATATATATCAGAGGCTAAAGAACAAAAGAAAGATGTCATTGATTATATTAAGCAAAAAATAAATCAATAAAGTTATCTCATATTGATTCCCCCTTGACTCTCCCTTCACTCTTGGCTATGATTACCTTAGCAAGTACAATGGTGTACTGTGAACAGTCGAGCAACGGCGCTCAAAAAGATTGGCTTTCGTGCATTCTTTTTGAGGGCTTTTTATTTTTAGAAAGTAGGGAAATTGAATGAAAAAAATGTACCGCAGTCCGTATGAAGCATACCCGTATCTATCTTCTAAACCAGAAGATTTACGATGTGATTTTGAATTAATGACTGATGAATTGGCCTCGATGACAGGTCTTCTACGAGGATATGTGCAACAATTAGACGTCCCTGAACAGCCTGCACTAACAGAAGAACTAGCCAAAATTTGCGAGTTAATCTACCATGTCAATCCAACGACCCGAACAAAATTAACAGTCACAGAGGACGAAATAGCCTGGCTTTTGGAACGTGTCAATGCTATGAATGAACTGACATACGAAGAAAATCGTCCTTTTGTTTTACCGATGGGCACAATCTGTTCCTCTTATGCACACATTTTAAGAGCCAAAGCCAAAGATATTGTTCGTTTACTTTATCGCATGGACTATGGTGGTAAAAAAATTGATCCGCAGCTGTATGATGTAGTCAACTTACTCTCAGGTTACTTTTTCATGTTAGCTTTGTACCTAAATCAGCTCGAAAATGGTGAAGAAGTTCCCTTTGTTTCTCGCAACTATTCTATTTAATTTGGAGGAAGATGATGAATTCATTACCAATACTTGAAAAAGCAGTGGGCGCGATCACCCTGCTTTCCGAAGAAAAACAAAATGCCGAATATGAAGGCTTTTTATGTCAAGTTAATGAATCGCAACAACTTATCCGCAGTCGCTTAGCCAAAAAAACGCCGAAAAAAGAAGGCTATTTTGTAGCCTTCTGGGAAAAAAATCAACAAAATCAGAACGAAGCCTTTGATGCTACGGAAGCCCCTGAAATGTTAGCAATTGTCATTGCTGATCAAGAAAAGCAAGGTCTCTTTCTTCTGCCGAAAGAATGTTTAATCCAACAAAAAATTCTCAAAATGCACCAACAAAAAGGCAAAATGGCGGCCCGTTTTTATCCTTCTTGGTGCCAAAACCTTAATCAAACCGCAAAAAAAACACAAAAATGGCAACTAACTTACTTTACTGATTTATCTAAATACTAAAAACGTCAGTTGGCTTCAGAAGCCAGCTGACGTTTGTTTATTTTACTGTTTAGCCAATTGGTGGCGTACCTTCTGCGTTCCCAGCAATCGCTTCGATTTGAATCTGGGCACCTTTTGGTAAATCCGTCACACCAATCACTCTTCTGGCAGGCGTGCCTTCAGGGAAGTACGTTTGGTAGACGTCATCTACTGCCGCCAGCTCTTCAATCTCTTTCACAAAAATATTCACTTTCACCAGATCAGCTAAGCTGTGATCCACACTTTCAATAATCGCTTTGATGTTTTCTAAGCATTGCGTCGTTTGTTCCTTGATTCCGCCAGCGACTAACGCATTTGTTTTAGGGTCCAATGGTAGCTGAGCTGATAGATGGTTGTAATGAGAAAAAGCAACAGTTTGTGTCGAAAATGGACACTTCGGTGCGTGCTCTGTATTATTTGCTTCAATAATTAATCCATGTCGATCTTCAATCGCTTGTGGTGGCGTACCATCCCCATGAGAAACCACCGCTTCTACTTGCACCGCCGCGCCCATTGGTAAATCAGCAACAGCAATCACTGTTCGTGCTGGCATATAATTGACCGTACGCGCAATTCCTGAATCTGGGAAAAAAGCGGCATATACTTGATTGACAGCTTCTAGCTTAGATAAATCTTTTAAATAAATATTGACCTTCACAATATCATCAAAAGGCACATCAATACTGGTTAAAATGGCTTTTATGTTTTTCAAACATTGTTTTGTTTGCGTTTTAACACAGTCAGCCACAACTCTGCCCGTTTGAGGATCTATAGGCAATTGTGCAGACAGATTGTTATAGTGAGAAAACGCGACCGTTTGACTGGCTAGAGCATCAATTGGTGCCTGAACAGTCTGATTTGTTAATTTAATTAAATCCCCAGCTTGAGGCGCATTAGGGATAGTTCCTTCCCCATTTGAAACAAGTGCCTCCATTTGAACGGAAGCGCCTAACGGCAAATCTGTGACGGCGACCACTGTTTTAGCTGGATAATAATGGGTAAAAAAGGCCGCATAGACCTCCTCAACTGCGGCAGCATCCCGCATATCTTTGACAAAAATGGTCATTCTGACAATGTCACTCATCACATGGTTGATACTTTCAACAACCGCTTGGATATTTTTCAAACATTGTGTCGCTTGGGCCCGAATGCCACCTTCTACCAATTGTCCAGAGGTTGGCTCAATAGGTAACTGTGCCGACAAATGATTATAGTGGGAAAATGCGACTGTTTGGGCTGCGAGAGGATGCTTTAGTGCACGCTCTGTATTTCTTGCTAAGACGATATTTTCATTACTCATAACTCTACTCCCTTTTTTAGCATTCCAACAAAATGATTCCGCTTACATTTTCAAGCATTAAACTTCCAACAAGATCCTTTTTATTTTCCTGCTTTTCTATTAATGGTGATAGCTTTCCACCACCACTTCTTTCAGTCTACAATAAGAACAGGAACATTTCAATAAGGCATTCCTAAATTGATTGTTGGCCCTCAAACAAATCTTCTTCCGTTAAAGAAGGCTGAGGTCGGGAAAGAACCGTTTAGCTCCGAGAAATAAGAAGAAATTTCCGAAAATTGCTCTTTAATTTTTGGAGAATTTCGGCTTATTTCCGAAGGAGTTGGTTCTGTTCCCGCCGTTTATCAGGTTTTGATCCTGGGACAAAAATCCAAAGTGGTTTTTGTCCCAGGATCAGTCTTTATAGATACCTCGTTAGCTTTAACTAGTTTTATTTAACCACCATATACTCACGATAATTTTCCGAGAACGTATCCATTAGCGTATAAATTCGTTCAAAATCATAGTCACGACTAGGGTCATCATACCAAACACATTGAATACTTCCAATAATTGGAAGATTTGGGCTACCTGCTGGCACATCTGTAAATGCTTTTTTCGACATATTTGCTAAAGCATCGTCATATTGATAAATGCCAGAATCAACATTGCCAGCGACCCAATACCACGCATCATTGGTATTAAAAATTTTGTGTCCTTTTTGAACAAAGTACTCAGGTTTGGCTACGTCATATCCGCTCCAACCGGCTGTCCAATAAGAAATAATAATCTCTGGGTCAAATGTACCGAAAGAATCGTCGCTGTTGTAATAAATGCCATCATTGAAGCTCATTGGCTGCATGCCCGCATCTTTAATTATTTTAGCTAAATCATTCGCATAAGCGACAAAATCCTTGTAGCGCCCAGAAGATTGCAGTTTCGCCCAACCGCCTGTGTCGACATCATTTGCATACTCATCGCCACCAAAATTGAAAATTTCACTATGCGCGGAAAAATAAGCCACGTACTTACTGATAATCGCCTTTGTGAAATTCACTGCCTTTTGGTTCCCTAAATCTACTGTTCGTTTTGAGCCATCAAAAGCGGGATTTTTAATCGCTAGTTTTTCCATGGCCACTAACAACGCATCCATATGTCCTGGACTGTTAATCACGGGAATGATGTTGATGTTGCGCGCTTTCGCAAAAGCCAACAACCGATCCATTTCTTTTTGTGTTAACGCGTTGCCATTAGGATCATTGTAATATGCGTTGTTGCGTTGTTGCCTCGTTGGATTGCTTTTGAAACCCGGTTGTGGTTGTATTTTTTACCATTCACATTGACCGACATATCATCCAAAATAAACCGTAAGCCATCATTTCCTAAAATTAATTGGACATCTGTGTACCCATTTTGACTGGCTTTGGCTACTAATTCTTCCAGTTGCTCCACGGAAAAATATTTTCTTCCCGCATCAATGGAAAAGACACTTTTTAAAGGTTGTGTTTGTTTCTCTTTTAAATTATCCAAAGCTGTTTGGACCTCCGTTTGCCAAGTAGTCACTTGCGCGGCTGTATACGTTTTTCCCGCAAGTTCTGTTGCGACTGTCTCTTTTGTTGTTTGTAGTGCTTGAATCGTTTCTGGTGTATAGCTTTCTGCCTTTTCAATGGCTGTAACTGCTTGATCCAACGCACGATATAAAGTGGTTAAGTCAATGGCTAACAGGCCTTTTTCTAATTCAGCATCATAGGTATTTGAAATCCCTTGGCCATAATCGCCACCTAAAATAGCTTTATTCACATCATAAAGCGTCGTTGCTTGTGTCACTGCTTCTGCGGCTTTATTTTGTGCTTCAAGGTCTGTGTTGGCGTAGCTAATTCGTTTTAAATAGTGTTGCGCAGCCGCTTGCATCTCTGCAAGAGAAACGCCTTTACTCTCTGCAATGGCCGTTTTTGTCCAAAGTAAATTAGAAGGTTTTATCTGATTTAAATCGTCTTCATTATAGGTGCGACCATCGCGATCTAAGGCATAGAGGAACATGCCCCCTAAATTATTTTCATAAGAATAACGAGCTACTTTATACATGTTACTTTCCATATACGGCTCTTTTGTGTCATACCAGCGGTTGCGATCTTGCTCTTCTGGGAAAGTTAATCCTGGAACAAATCGTTCCCCATTGAGAACCGGACTTAAATTATTTAATGCTCGTTGCGTGCGTTGGTCATCGCTGCCATACTGTTGATACGCGAGAAAATCGAAACAGTCACTGACATCTTGTAAAGGTGGTAAATATTCTGCATTGGTATCATACAAAAATGGACGATCCGTTCCCGACTTCGGTCCAATGTATTTTGATAATGCACGAATGACACCATTAGATAGAACAATATCTTTTTCACTTGGACGAGTTTCCATGTCAATATCTAACCCATCAATTCCTAAATCATCGACAAATTTGGTTAACAGCTCTTTCGCATAAGCATCAAATTCTGCTTCTGTAGGCGTTGTTCCTGCGTAAGGAACTTTTAATAGCTCGCTGTAATCAATCCCACGAACTAAACGAACACCTCGTGCATGTAATGCTGGCGCATACTCATTTTTTAACGTATCATAAAATGGCTGTGCAAGTGCTTCTTGTCCTTTTGGCACATAACTAAAGACATTCACAATGTCAATACCATAAGGAATATCGTGCATCGTTAGCCAATTTTCATCTGGCAATGTTGTATTAACTCCTTGCATCGTTTTGTCACGCCAAGCCCGATAGTAAACCATAAAATGTTTCTCTTGGTCCGGTTCATTGGCTTGGCTGACCATTGGTTGATGAAACAGACTAAATAAGATAAACGCCAAGCCAACCAATAACGAAAGACCTAGCCAACTGACAATTGTTTCTCTGTTTTCTCCTCTTCTTGTCGATAAATTGTTCCCCACTTTGAACACCATTCCTTTCTGCACTCCGTTCATTTTGGTGTATCCACCTAAAAAGAAAGCGCATACACAACCATCAATAGAATAACAAAAAATAACGAATTTGCAAAATAGAAACTGGAAAAATGAGGATTTTCTATAAAAATCTTTTCCCGCCTAAAATCACTTTTGTTAGACGGCGTTTAAATGTAAATTTTGAGACATGCAAGAAAAATAGGCCTATTTTTCTTGCAAGTTTCCTTTACTTAGTCGTGATCAACATCGGCGATTTTCACAACAATTTTCCCTTGTGCTCGTCCTGTCAGTGAATAATCCACCGCTTCTTGAATTTGGCTAAAAGGAACGACTCGGTCAATTATCGGCTGTAATTTTCCCTGTTCAATGAACTCAGTGAGTAAAGCTAATTGCTCGCCATCGGGACGCATAAACAAAAAATGATAACTAACATCTGTGGCTTGCTCCAAGCGATGAATCTTGCGAGTAGCTATTTTAAAAGCCCATTGTTTCCAAAGCGGCAAGCCATACTCTTTAGCAAAACGTTCGTTGGGAATGCCTGACAATGTAACGACTTTTCCCTGAGGTTTAACCACTGAGAAAGCTTTTTCTAAGATTGTCCCCCCCATTGTATCAAACACATAATCGTAGTCGGATAAAACTTCTTCAAAATTTTGTGTCCGATAGTCAATCACTTCATCTGCTCCCAACGCTTGAACCCATTCTTTATTTCTACTACTCGTTGTGGTGGCAACGTAAGCGCCTGCTAGTTTTGCTAATTGAATCGCAATGGTTCCAATCCCTCCTGAACCTGCTTGAATCAGGACTTTCTGGCCTGGCTGCACATTCATAATATCATGTAGCGCTTGATAACTTGTCAAACCGACTAACGGAATGGCCGCAGCTTCTTCAAACGTTAAATTTTTCGGCTTCATAGCTACAGCCGCTTGATCCACTGCAATATATTCAGCAAAAGTTCCCACGCAATTTTTGGGTACTCGCCCGTAAACTGCATCGCCCAGCCTAAAATTTTGAACTTTTTTTCCAACAGAGACAACAATCCCAGCAAAATCACTGCCTAAAATCAGTGGCATTTGATAATTTAAAAGCATCTTTACTTTGCCATCTTTTGTTTTTAAATCAATCGGGTTGATACTGGCAGCGATAATTTTGACCAAAACATCGTTGTCATGAATGGTGGGTAAGGGCACCTCCTCGATTGCTAATTCTTTTTGTCCGTATTTATGAATTAAAGCGGCTTTCATCATTGAATCTTTCCTCTCTTTACTATCCTTTTTATCGGTTTAAAAGTTTAAACCTTTAATCAATTAGTATCTTAACGAAAAATGGGATCCACGTCAAGTTTCAGCCCTCAGCGTATTTTATTGACAAAAAACACGAAAAATGGTTTAATCGTTTAAAAATACGAACCAAAGAGGCGAAAGATTATGAAAGAATTAGAAGGAATTCAAACAGAATTTACTGCGCTTAGTGATTTTTTAATCGCATTGGGTGATGAAAAACGCCAAGCAATTATTATTGCACTGCTAGAAGACCAGGCCTGTGTTGGCCGTCGTGTCACTGAGTTAACAGAGGCGACACAACTCTCACGCCCCGCTGTTTCTCACCACTTAAAAATTTTGAAACAAGCCAAATTAATTGATTGTCGCAGTGAAGGAACTAAAAATTATTACTCACTTTCTCACGATACCACCAAAATTGAGCAACTCCAACAACTATTGACCCACATTACGTCGATTAAGCCAGGGAGGAAGCAAGCATGAAAAAAATTCTCGTGGTCCTCACAAACGTCTCCCGTTATCACGGCACCGAAGAACCAACGGGCCTCTGGCTAGGTGAAGCCACGGAGTTCGTGGAAGAAGTAACCAAAGCAGGATTTTCAGTTGACTATATTAGTCCCCAAGGAGGCTATGTCCCTTTGGATCCCCGGAGTATGAAATATGTAGATTCATCCATTATGGCGGTTTATGAAAGTGCCGATTTTCAAGAACGAGCGCTAGCGCATTCCCTCTCTCTTGAAGAAATTGAGCCAGATGAATACGCAGCGATTTACTTTACAGGAGGCCATGGCGTTATGTGGGACTTTCCTGATAATCCTCAGTTGCAAGCAATCACTCGTAGCCTTTACGAACAGGGCAAGTACCTAACTTCTGTTTGTCACGGAATTGCTGGTCTTTTAAATGTCAAAGATGCGTCAGGAAATTATTTGATTGCAGATAAAACCATTACTGGCTTCACTACTGCAGAAGAAATTTTAGCCATGAAAAAAGCAGTTGTTCCTTTCTTAAACGAAACAATTGCCAAAGAACATGGTGCTACTTTTGCGAAAAAGCGTCCCTATAAAGAATTTGCGTATCAAGATGGCCGTATAATCACTGGGCAAAATCCTTTTTCTGTCCGCGCTGTCGCAAGATTGTTAATTCAACAACTATCAAAATGAAACAACAGCGACTACTTTTAGGTAGTCGCTGTTGTTTCATTGCTTCTTCTTTTTTCCGAAAGCCGAAGCCCTAACATAAAAAATTTTTGATTAGCTAAAGAGTAACATCGCGCCAATTAAGATAATTAGGTTAATTAAGCCTAAGACAATCATTGGTTTGGCCATGAATTTTGTCCAAGTGGCATATTGAACTTTGGAAATTTCCAAACCACCCATTACGACACCAGATGTTGGCGTGATCAAATTAATCAAGCCACAACCTGAAGCAAAAATCATAACCATCACTTCTGGACTTAAACCAATGTTTTTAGCTAACGCACCCATTACAGGAATAGAAACGTACGCTAAACCAGAAGTTGAAGGAATTAGGAAAGATAAACCTAAGTATAAAACAAAGGCACCGATGACAAATAAGACTGGGGAGAGTCCTTGTAATAAGCCTGCCGCTTTATCAAGGATAAATGAATCTAAATACGTTTTAGACATCAAAACAGATGCCCCGCGAGCAACTACGATAATTAAAACAACGGATAACATATCTTTGGCACCGTCGATAAATGCTTCAATGGTTTCTTTTTCAGTAAAGCGACCAATCAAGGCAGCAATGATCCCTAAAAGGAAGAACCACATCGCTAAGTCGCCAAAGTACCAGTCACCGAAACTGTTGCCTGTTAAAACAGACGTCCAGCCTTTGAAAATCGTCACTCCAAAGTCGTTCCATGGAATTAAGGAAACAATCATAACGACAAAACAGAAAGCGAATACCATTAAGATTTTTTTATGACGATTCGTAAATGGCATTTCTTTCGACGCTGCTTGTCCATACGTTTTTTCCATATCCTCTTGTTCTTGTAAAGATAAAATTGTTGAACCTTTGTCCGCCTTCACTTTTTTCGCATAACGCATCACAATGAAAATAGAATAGCTGGTAGAGGCCGCCCACAAAATAGCACCGACAATTAAAATAATTCCTGTATTCGGCTGAATGCCAATACCTCGCAACGCATCCATCGCTACCCCTGTGGAGAAAGGGTTAACCGTTGAACCGATAACACCTGATCCTGCACCCAATAGCACAGTCCCCACTGCGACAAACGTATCAAAACCAGCGGCGACCATGGTGGCACTCAATAAACCATAAAAAGGAATTGTTTCTTCTGCCATTCCATAAGTCGACCCACCAATAGAAAATAAAATCATTAAAATCGGAATGATTTTCAATTCGTTCCCTTTTAACTTTTTAACGACTGATTGAATCCCTGCTTCAAGAGCCCCAGTTTGCGTCACAATATTTAAAAAGCCACCGAGTACTAAAATAAAAATATTAATTTCAATGGCATCTTTAAACCCATTGAATGGAGCCATGATAATATCCGATAATTTGGCCCCTACCACGTGGTCAACCATTTTGCCATCAATTTCTCTTGGGGTAAATGGCTGGCCATTTAGCAAGACCGTTACGATACCTAAAACAATTAAAATAATAAATAAAATACTAAAAGACGAAAGCTGTTTTTTGTTTTTCTTCTTTTTTTCTGCCATATCCTTTTATACAGGAACCTACTTTCCTGTATCTCCCTTCTCTATGATTAATTACTCAATCGATCAATAAAGAATGGCGTATCTAGAAAAGTTAAGAATTTATGACTGTAGCTAATACGGTTCATTTGGACTAATTTTTTCATAACACTGCTTGCTGTTTCCCGCGTGGTTCCACTCATTCGTGCAATGTCATTAATGGTAATTGGACAAGCAATTGCAACGCGTTCTCTGTTGTCAATTCGTTCTCCTAAATCATTTAATAACATCGCCAGTGATGTCACAATCCGTTCACATGCATCATTGGTTGTTCCTTTTTGGATTTTGATCATACTTTCTTTTAAAAGGACCGATTGTTCTTGAATCCAATGAATCAATTGCTGGGGATTATTTTGGAGAAAACGCTCAAACAGTTTAACTGGCACAAACACAACCTCAATATCCGTATAGGCAATCGCGGAGTCGTAATGAACCTCATCTTGAAACAGTCCGATTCTCGGAAAAAGAGCCTGCTTTTTCATAAAATGCAGATAGGAAAAATTACCACTGCGATCATTTTTTTCAATTTTAATGACACCCGAAACCAATAAAATCAAATGATTTCTCGGATCACCTGGATAAAAAAGGACTTGGCCTTTTTTATAGGAGCGAACGAAACTCTCGTTGCGCAATTCTGTTAGTTCTGATTCAGAAAAGTATTGAAAATCTTGATTATTTTTAGTGATTATTTTCTCTATCATCATCTTAATTCTCCTAAATACTATACTTTATTTTGTCACAACCGTTCCTACGATTTCATCGCCGCTCATACTTCCTAAGTTTTCCAAAGAAGTGATAATTGCTTGTTTATTGGGTTGGCTTTCTACAAACTGAATGGCGGCTTCAATTTTCGGTAACATACTACCTGGTGCAAAATGACCCGCTTGTTTGTATTCTTCCAACTCTGCTACAGTGACATTGGTTAATTGTTTTTCATCTGGTTTGCCATAATTAATACACACATAATCCACGCCAGTTAAAATAACTAGTGCATCCGCATCCACTAATTCTGCCAGTTTTTCAGAAGCAAAATCTTTATCGATTACTGCTTCGACACCTTTTAATTCTTGTCCTACGACAGGGATGCCACCACCACCACATGAAATGGTAATTATATCATTTTTTATTAAGGTATTAATAGTCTCAGCCTCGTGGATGTCAATTGGCTTAGGACTTGGAACGACTTTGCGCCAGCCACGTCCTGCATCTTCTTTAAAAATAGCACCTGCTTGCATTGCTTCTTTGGCTTCAGCTTCTGTTAAAAATGGACCAATCGGTTTTGTTGGATTTTTGAATGCCTCATCTGCTGGATCTACGACCACCTGTGTTAAAACAGTAGCCACTTGTTTCTTGATTCCTGCTTTGTTTAATTCTTGATTAAGCGCATTGGACAACCAGTAGCCGATACTTCCTTGTGTCATAGCAACACACGTATCTAGCGGCATCGCTGGATTTTTTTCAGAATCAGCTGCTTGTTGTTGCAATAATAGATTTCCGACTTGTGGACCATTGCCATGTGAAACAATCAACCGATGCCCTTGTTTAATTAAATGAACTAAATAGGCAGATGTTTGAACTAATGCTTGCTGTTGTGCGTGTGCGCTAGCATCATTTGAAAGGATGGCATTTCCGCCTAGTGCAACGACCATTTTTTTCCCCATTACAAATCCTTCTTTCCTATCATAATAAAGAATAGGCCGCCCTTCAAAAGAATCTCTTAAAGGGCGAAACGACTATTCTTTTTTCAATGTTTTTTCAGTTGCTTCCTACACACGAGGAATGAATAAATTGCCTAAAGTAGCTGCCATGATCGCTTTAATGGAATGCATTCTGTTTTCTGCTTCTTCAAATTGACGACCATATTTACTGCGGAAGACTTCATCCGTAATTTCCATTTCAGTAATGCCAAATTTTTCAGCAACCATTTCACCGTATTGTGTTTTCGTATCATGAAAGGCTGGCAAACAGTGTAATACAATTAAATCGCCATCCATGTTTTCGGTTTTTTCTAACATAGCCATATTAATTTGATAAGGTTTCAACAGATTGACACGTTCTTCAAATTTATCTTCTTCACCCATGGACACCCAAACGTCTGTATATAACACGTTGGCTCCTTTAACGCCTTTAGCAACGTCGTCTGTAATCATTAATTCTGCACCAGATTCTTTCGCAAATTCTTTTGCGTAATTAACGACTTCATCAGAAGGGAACAATTCTTTTGGTGCACAAATGCGAACATTTACGCCTAAAATAGCACCTGTCACTAACAAGCTGTTTGCCATGTTATTACGGCCATCGCCGACGTATACTAAAGTGATTCCTTCTAAACGACCAAAGTTTTCTTTCACTGTCATAAAGTCCGCAATCATTTGTGTTGGATGCCATTGATCCGTTAAACCATTCCAAACAGGAACACCAGAATATTTCGCTAAATCTTCCACTACTTCTTGACTAAACCCACGGAACTCAATCCCGTCAAACATACTACCTAAAACAATCGCTGTATCTTCAACAGATTCTTTTTTACCTAATTGAATATCGTTGGCGCCTAAATACTCAGGATGTGCCCCTAAATCAATCGCTGCTGTCGTGAATGCAGAGCGTGTCCGTGTCGAAGTTTTTTCAAATAAAAGAGCGATATTTTTTCCTTCTAAATAGTGATGTGGAATCCCTTTTTTCTTCAATTCTTTTAAGTGAATACTGAAGTCTACCAAATACTCTAATTCTGCTCTTGAAAAATCTTTTTCTGCTAATAAACTACGTCCTTGAAATACTGAATTCATGATGATTCCTCCTATTTTTGGGTGTTTTTTTAAAGATCTTCACGGTAAAGTGGCATACTCATACAACGAGGGCCACCACGGCCACGTACTAGTTCACTTCCTGGAATGTAATTCAATTTCACGCCTGCTTCTTCTAGCGCTTTATTCGTAATCGTATTCCGATCGTAAACAACAACTTCCCCAGGGGCAATTGCTAATGTATTTGAACCGTCGTTCCATTGTTCACGGGCTGCTGCGGTTAAATTCCCAGCGCCGCAACGGATTAATTGAACATTGTCTAAATGCAAGTATTTGCATAAAATGTTATCTAATGTATCTTTTTCTTTTGTAATTTGGATGTCTCCATCTGCTTTTTCAGTGATCGAGTAAACAACCAAACCACCTTCGATTTCTGGATGAATCGTAAATTTATCATAGTCAATCATGGTAAAAACGGTATCTAAATGCATGAATTTACGATGTTCACCGATATCAAAAGCCAAGATATTTTTGAATCCTAATTTTTGTTCAAAAATATTTCTCGCAATTTTTTCAATTGACGCGGCATCCGTTCTTTGAGAAATCCCAATGGCCACCACTTCTTTTGAAAGAATTAATTCATCGCCACCTTCAATTCTGGTTGATTCTGAACGATCATAGACTCTAGGAACCTCTTTTCCAGCAAAACGAGGATGATAATCAAAAATGTATTGCCCAAAAATGGTTTCCCGTTGTCGAGTTACTGAATACATATGATTTAAAGAAATCCCGTGCCCCATTGTCGCAAAGTTATCACGCGTGAAGTATAAGTTAGGCATTGGATCAATAATGAATGGATAATCCGCTTCAACCATATCTGTTAAAAATTCTTGCTCATATTTAGGTAATTCTTGTTTTTGAATGCCAGCAATCGCTTTTTGAATCAGTTCTTCGTTGTCGTCAATTTCTAACATTAACTCTCTAACTTTTTCTTTTGCTGATTCGCTGCGAATATTGGCTTCTTCTAAGAATTGGTCAATAAATTGTCGGCGGACCTCTTCATTAATCAACGCTTCAGCAGCTAAGTCCTCTAAATAGACCACTTCGATATCTTTTGATCGTAACAACTCTGCAAATGCATCATGTTCTGCTTGTGCTTTTTCTAAAAACGGAATATCATCAAACAACAGTCTCTCCAGATAATCTGGCATTAAATTTTCTAATTCCTTACCTGGACGATGTAACATCACTGTTTTCAATTTCCCGATTTCAGAAAATACATTAATTGGATGACTCATGTGAAATAACCTCCTCAACTTAATTACAAACACAGAATAACAGACCTGATTAACCTAGGACGTGAGCCATTTGCCAAACAAAATACCAAATATACAACGGTATTCTTTCTTATGCATATTTCTAGCCTAAAAGAATGCGCTTTCATAGATATTCTAAAAAAATAATGCATAATTAAATAAAAAAAAATGCATTTATTCAAAAAAAATTATTTCTCCATGTACTTCATAAAGTTATAATCTTATAGAGGTAAAAGGAAGGGAGCCAGAAGTCAAAACGACTTCTGGCTCCCTTCCTTTTATGCGTTACTTTTTGACAAAGGTGTTGGCTGAATAAATTGTTGAAAATACTGCTCTAGTTCTTGTGCTTTTTCCTCGGATGATGAAACAATAATAACAGTGTCGAAGCCAGCGACAGAACATTTCTTTTCACACAAAGACACTTCATCAAGTACAGCTGAAAACAATGTTGCGTTGTCTGGTAATGTATGAACCACTAGTAAAAAGGCGACACGTTCAACTTTGGTCACTACCTCACGAATTGCTTGTATCAACTGTTCTTTTTTTCGTTCTTCTAAAGAAGTGAATTGTTCAAAAATCGTTAACCGCATCTCGCCAGACTCATCTAATGCTTTGACGACTTTTAATTCCCATAAATCCCGTGAAATCGTTGCTTGTGCGACATTTATCTCGCGCTTTTTTAATTCTCTTAACAACTCATTTTGACTATGAATTACGGTTGTTTGAATGATTTCTTTAATCAAACTTTGGCGTGTTTGCTTATTCACAAATAACACCCTTCCTCCAGACATTTACAAAGCAATACTAGCAGAATCTCTCTAATTAGAATAGAAAAAGGGTCGTTTAGCTAAAAGATTCTCATTGATTTCGTCGGATATTTCGCATTTAAAAAAGTGAGACTTGCACAATTTAGTAAAACGTTGTACAGTGATTTTAGGGAATTACTGGCACCGTTTTAAATAACAGCAATGATGTTTTTTTGCATGATTAACTGAACTGGAGGAAAGTAATGAACCGATTAAAACGCCAAACGATGATTAAGCGATTGGTCACAGAAAATGAAATCCATACACAAAATGAATTACTAGCATTATTGGAAAAAGAAAATATTCACACCACACAAGCAACTATTTCTCGTGACATTCGTGAGCTGAATTTAAACAAAGTAGACAATGGTCAAGGAGAAGCCTATTATCGTATCTTGAATAATTCTGCCCTTCGTCCAAAATATAAAACAGATGAAGAACGTCTTGTTGACATTATTATTGAAACTGGTGTTTCTTTAACACAAATAGAGTTCACAAATCTTTTAACCGTCTTACCTGGCAACGGGCAAGCCATTGGGGTTTTAATTGATCGCATACGTATCCACAACCCTCATATCTTGGGCTGCATCGCTGGGGATGATACCATCTTAATTCTTTCAAAAAATAAAGAAGATGCCCTTGAAGTTAACAACTATTTCCAGCAGTATTTGTACCACCCATAATTCATCACTTAGTAAAATCGACTATTTTTTGACATCATTGCTATTTTTATTAAAGATAAAAATCTCCAGAGGATACTTTCCTCTGGAGATACAATTATTTCATTGAATCTCTTACTACTAATTATCAGATAACTATTTACATAAAATTAAACAGTTCAATTCAATATAATTTTCTCATCCACAAAATCTAAAGATTTTTCGTCATGAGCTATATATATCCTTAAACTCTTTGGTAATGTATCTCTGATATATTCTAATATTTTCCTTTTACTGCTCTGATCCAAATTACTCATGGCCTCATCTAAAATAAGTATTTTTGGCTTCCTTAACAATGCTCTAGCCAAATTTATTTTTTGTTTTTGTCCACTTGATAAATTAATTCCACCCTCTGCTATTACTGTATCTAATCCTAAAGGAAAGGAATTTATTACTTCTTCCAATCCTATATTTTTTAAAATATCATAAATATATTCATCATCGAATGAATCAGCTTCTAAGAACAGATTTTCTTTTACTGTTCCAGCCATTATAAACGGTCTGCTCGTTATCTGGATAACGTCTTTTCTATAGGAACTTATATTATTGAAAATATCGTTGTTACCAAGGTATATATGTCCTTGGTCTGGTTTATAAAGTGATGCTAAGATATTACTTAAAGTGCTTTTGCCACTGCCATTTTTACCGTAGATACCATATGTTTTTCCAAAATAAAATTCTTCTGAAAAATCTTTCAAAACATAAGAAGTAGCTCCGTAAGAAAATCGAAGTTTCTTTACAGATAATTTTTTTGAATTATTGAAGTCTATTTGTTTTGCGATAGATTCAGTTTCTTCTTTTGTCACATGAATGATATCATTTAACTTTCTAACCATAACAACTACGTTTTGTATCTCTTTTTGATATTCAATGATGTTTTTTACTGGTGAAGTAAAATAAGTTATCAGTGATATATAGGCTATTAGTAGCCCAATACTTATACCTCCATTAATTACTAATATCCCCCCTTGCCATAATACACAAAGTGTGCCTACTGATTCGATCAAAATAATGATACTAGATTGTACGTTCTGATAAATTACACTAATTTTTTCTTGAGAAGTCAGTTTTTTTGCATTTTTTAAAAATTTTCTAGTAAAAAAATTTTCTAATTGAAAAACTTTAACTGTCTCATATCCATTTAAAATCTCATTTAATGAAGTAATTGTTCTTGAATTTATGTCTATAATTTTAGTATTAACTTTATTTAAAGGCTTAATAAACAATATAGTAATTAATAAATAACTAAAAAATATTCCTAAGGTAATACTAAAAAGTTCCTTACTTATAACAAATAAGATAGCTCCACCTGCTAATGCTATAAAAAATTCCAAAAACAGCGATAGTACTAGTCTAGTCAATATTGATTGTACTTGTGTAGCTATATTATATCTTGTCAGCACTTCTCCACTGTTTTTACTTTTTAAGTTAACTATCTCCATATTTATAAGCTTATTCAAAAAAACTGAGAACAAGCTATCATTCATACGCTTTGACATTTTAGCTATAAACAACGTACGTACTATTCCTAAAATCCATTGAAATAGATATAACAAAATGATAGCCATAAATAAATAATTAAAATTATCAAGTATATTTAGATAGATTTTTTCAAAAAAGTTATATGTATGTATTTTCTGCACGCTTTTTTCTGTCTGTAATATAAAAGTATCTATAAATTTTTGGTAAGAGAAGCTTCCTATAAAAGAAATTAATGCCATTATGATTGAAAAAAATAAAACAATGCTCAAGGTTCCTTTTTCTTGCTTTAAGCTCTCATAATAAAAATTGTGATTTTTCATCTTAGGAACAGAATTTTTTATTTTATCTATATCAAAGTTCACTATTCTTCCTGTCCAAGTAGATTGAAAATCTTTTAATTCTTGTTTTAAAATCCCCAGAGCTGGGTCAAAGATTTTGATATGCTTTTTATTTATAGCTTCCACTACTACAAAATGAGCTAAACCTGATTTTGTAATGATATGTGCTATAAAAGGCAGATGTATTTCATTATTTTGTATACCTTCAATTAATTCAGCCCAATTACCTTCAAGCCCTTCAGGATTTAGGTTTAATTTTCTTGAGCCATCCAACATTCCTTGAATCGTAGTCCCAGATTCACTTGTTTTTGTTAATTCTTTAGCTGTCACCAGAGATAGCTTCCCACCAGAAAGGTTTACGATGGTTGCTAAACAAGCTGGTCCACAATCCTTTATTTCTGTTTGTCTTATCCTTTTAAACATATCTTCCCCCTATTTTGAAATATTTAGATATTACTTTTCGATATACAAAAATAAATTGAATTCCACAAAAAATAAGTACTCCTAAAAATAGTTTCAAATCATAGAATAAGAAAAAATTGAAAGGAGTAATTAAAAAAACTTGAGCACGAGTATCGATTAAAAAGTTATACAGATAGAAATATGAAATACTTGTTATAGATATCCCTATACCACTTCCTATCCATGTACCCGTTAATAATTTTAAACAAAACTCTTTAGTCAATTGTAGCGGACTACACCCAAGGGATGTTTTTATCTGTAGTTCTTGTTGTGACAACAAGAATCGTCTCTTTAATTGCATAACTATGTAAAAAATAAAAAATAAAAATAATGCAATTATTAATACTAACAAACTCACTTCCAGCATTGCTAACAAGAAAATTAATTCCTCTGAAGTATCATTATTAAACAAACGGAAAATTGGAGAGATGTTTTGAGCATCCTTTTCTTGGCTCTTTTTAAATAAATAGACATAAAAATATAATCGGACAAATACAGTAATCCATAAGTTAATAAACATTGAAAAATAGAAATATTTACTGATTGATTTTATTTTTAATAAGTAATTAGACCTATTTATAGTCAATTCTCCACCTCTATAACTTCATTCAATTTTTTTTCTGTTATTTCGTAAATCTTCTTCTTTATTGATGGAATCTGATCATAGTCATGTGTAACCACGATTAGAGGGATATTATACTTATTACTTACACGGTATAAAATATTCATTATTTTTTTTGATGTATCTGGATCTAAATTTCCTGTAGGTTCATCTGCCAAAATAAGTTCAGGATTTTTTATAATTGCCCTAGCAATAGCAACCCGTTGTTTCTCTCCTCCTGAAAGAAGAGAGATTCTCGTGTGTAGTAACTCTGTAATTTTTAACTCCACAGCTAGTTTCTCGACCTGTTTTTTGATAATCTGACTAGGAATTTTTTTTATTTTTAAGGGATAAGCAATATTTTCATACGCACTTAACCATTCAATTAGTTGAAAATCTTGGTGAACATAACCTATGCTCCGCCTATACGATATCAATTTTTTCCTCGTATCTAAACAGACTTTTTTTTCATCTAGAACAAATTCTCCCGTAAAATACGGATGTTCACCTGCGAGTATGTTTAAAAGCGTTGATTTACCTACGCCGCTTTTTCCTATAATAAAAGAGACTTCTTTACTAGAGAATTCAACAAAATCAATTTGATAAAGAAAAAAATTTTTTTGAGTCAGTACTTTTACATCTATCAACTTAATATTCATTATCTAACCTGCAATTCATTCTAAAAATACGCTATAATGTTTTTTTATTTGTTCTTTGTATGTGGAAGTAAATTCAAATATTACTTCTTCATCAGATACTAACAGAAATTCAACAACTACTGTGCTCGTTTTTAAAAATTTATCTCCCTCAATTTTAGTGGATAAATTTTTCAAATTAACTTCACCTTGTAAAGCCTTAACTGAAAATATATCTTTTATCTGTGTATTCTGAGGAACTCCATCATTCAATAAATTAAGTGTTAATTTTATACTATTGTTAGCTTCCTTTTTTAATTTACTTACTTCAACTAACTGAACATAATAATAGGGAAAGGCTATTTGTTCTGCTTCTGAATACGTTTCAACCACATCGATAGCCGAGTCATCATCTTGCTTATGCACTAGAGACTCAGGTGCAGCACATCCTGTAATAACTAACAAAGCTAAGATATTGTATAATACCTTCATATTTTTCATTCGTACAATCCTCATATTATCTGTGCAACTTCAAAAGAATACAATTTTTGTTGACTAAAACTGTATTCTTTTGAAAAGACAACATTTTATCTCCAATATGAAACAAAAATATGGTTATATACTTGCACATGTCTTAAGTAACCTGCTTTACTTCCACCACCTGCATTACACAACCAACAATGCCAATGAAAACCAGCTTTAACTTCTCTTGCAACCGTTTCGTTAATCTTTTTCATTTTATCACTCCTTCCTAAATTATAAAACAAATATATTATAATTAGAAAACAATGTCAATTGTTTTAATGTTAAAAAACATTGCTTGTCCAAAAGCTTGTATATAAAGTTATTTTTTGGTCAACCTTTGCATTTAGTTATTAAAGAATAAAAGCTGTAATGTAATTTTATTCTAATAAAATAATGAATTTTTCTTTTGAACACCGTCTTTTTTTTGTATAATAATCAAAAAGCAAAGAAAGGGTTTCTTATGACTGAACAATTCATACTCACTTCAAACGATCAACAAACTCAGCTCAATGTACGTCATTGGCCCTGTCCTTCACCCAAAGCCGTAGTTCAATTGATTCACGGCATGGCAGAGCATATCCAACGTTATGATGAATTTGCTCGTTTTTTAAATCAATTAGGGTTTGCCGTAATTGGGCATGATCATCTAGGTCATGGCGAATCTGTACAACCAAGCGCACCGATCTATGGTTTTTTTGGAGAACAAGGGCCTGAAAATGTCGTTACAGATATTCATCAAGTGAAACAATGGGCTATGAATCACTATCCACAATTGCCCTATTTTATGATGGGTCACAGCATGGGGTCTTTCGCCTTGCGCAACTATCTGCAAGACTATCCTGTGACTATGCAAGGAGTCATTTTCATGGGCACTGGAACAAGTCCGTTACCTTTAACCGCCGCATTGCCTTTTATTAAAAAAATGGCCGAGAAACAGCCGAAAAAACCAGCTCCGTTCATTGATAAGCTGGCATTTGGTTCTTTTAGCAAAAAATTTCCTGAAGCAAGTTCCTTTAATTGGCTTTCTAAAAATCAAGCCAATGTCGCTGACTATGAAAATGACCCATTAATGGGCTTCGTATTTACCAACAATGGTTTTGCTACCCTTTTTTCACTTGTTAAACGAGCAAATCAAAGGAATTGGTACCAAGCGATCCCAAAAGAATTGCCTATTTTAATCATTAGTGGCGCTGAAGACCCAGTTGGTGATTTCAGCAAGGGGCCAGCGAAAATTCAAAAGCAATTAAAGCATGCAGGTTTTCAGCACGTGACGTTACGACTATTTCCCACATTGCGTCATGAAATTTTATTAGAAATGGAAAAAGCAACAGTTTTTCAAGAAATTGGGCATTGGTTAACGGATTTAACGAATTAAAAAAGAAGGTTGATGTCACAACATCAACCTTCTTTTTTAATCTATTTTCGTTAAACCGCCCATATAAGGACGTAGAACTTCTGGAATCGTTACGGTGCCATCTTCATTTTGATAATTTTCCAAAATGGCCGCCACTGTTCGACCAACAGCAAGTCCTGACCCATTAAGAGTATGGGCATATTGAACTTGACCCGTTTTATCACGATAACGAATCAACGCCCGACGTGCTTGGAAGTCTTCACAGTTTGAACAAGAACTAATTTCTCGGTACGTTTTCTGTGCCGGAATCCAAACTTCTAAATCATAGGTTTTCGCTGCCGAGAAGCCCATGTCACCTGTCGAAAGAGTAATCACTCGATAAGGGAGGCCCAATTTTTCTAAAATGTCTCCAGCATTGTTGGTCATTTTTTCTAATTCTTCATAGGAGTGTTCTGCATCACTAAATTTAACCATTTCTACTTTATGGAACTGGTGTAAACGAATTAATCCTCGGGTATCACGGCCTGCGCTACCCGCTTCCGAACGAAAAGAAGGACTTAAAGCAGTAAAATAAATCGGTAACTCTTGCGCCTCTAAAATTTCATTATTATAGTAGTTAGTTAATGGGACTTCCGCTGTGGGGATCAGCGTCAAATCACTTTCTGCAACTTGGAAAACATCTTCTTTGAACTTAGGAAACTGACCGGTGCCAAACATTGCTTTGCTATTGACCAAATAAGGAGGAATCACCTCGGTATAACCATGTTCATTAACATGTTGATCTAACATAAAATTATAGACCGCTCGTTCTAAACGAGCCCCTAAGCCTTTGTAATAAAGAAAACGGCTACCAGATACTTTCGCGCCTCTTTCAAAATCTAAAATTCCTAAGGCTTCACCGATTTCCCAATGTGGTTTCGGTTCAAATGAAAAAGTTTTCGGCGTACTCCACCGCCGAACTTCTACGTTGGCGGCTTCATCTGCGCCAACAGGCACGCTCCCATGAGGTAAGTTAGGCAGACGTTCTGCAATGGCTGTGCATTGTTCTTGCAAATGAACAACTTCTTGGTCTAAAACTTTAATTTGCTCGCTAACTTCTTGCATATTTAGCAATTGTTGTGAAGCATCTTTTTGTGCACGCTTTAATTGTGCAATTTCTCCTGATACCTGATTACGGTGTTTTTTCAGTTCTTCAACTTTAACAAGTAACGCTCTCCGTTCTTCATCTAAAGCCAAAAAGCGTAATAAAACTTCCTCGTCCACACCACGTGTTTTTAACTTTTTCTGTACCACTTCTACATTTTGGCGAATTTTTTTCATATCCAGCATCTTATTTCCCTCTTCATGATTAAATTTTAAACAATGGTGAATTTTACTTTTTCAAAAATTTCATTCTTCATTCGTTGGCCAGTCGCTGTGCCAGCTAAGCCACCTAAACCCGTTTCTCTCAATTCTCGTGGTAATTGACGGCCGACTTTATTCATGGCTTCCACCACTTCATCTGCTGGTATTTTATTTACAATTCCAGCTAAAGCCATATCTGCAGCGATTAACGCATTGCCTGCACCTACTGTATTTCGTTTGACACAAGGAATTTCGACTAACCCAGCCACTGGGTCACAAACTAAACCTAATAAATTCCCTAAAGCCATAGCAAAAGCTTCAGAAGATTGGCGTGGTGTTCCGCCAGCCGCTTCAACAGCTGCAGCGGCGGCCATCGCTGAAGCACTGCCTACTTCGGCTTGACATCCACCAACAGCACCAGCAATCATCGCATTGTTGGCTGTGACCATTCCAAATAAAGAACTGGTAAATAAGAAACGAATTTGTTGATCACGCGTTAAATTCAAGGTATTTTTAATCGCTGTTAAAACCCCTGGTAAGGTGCCACTTGCACCAGCGGTTGGCGTTGCGCAAACAACGCCCATTGCTGCATTGACTTCATTAGTACCTAGTGCGGCTTGAACTGCAGACATCATTAAATCACCTGATAACGTTTTGCCAGCTGCGCGGTATTTTTTTAAACGTGCCGCATCACCGCCCGTTAACCCAGTAGGAGAAAAAACGCCTGCTCCTTCTTGCGAGCGTTTGACAGCAGCATCCATGACATCCAAATTTTGACCCATCTGTGTCCAAATTTCTTCATAGCTTTTTTGGCTACGCTCCATTTCTTGCTCAATCATCAAATCAGAGATTTTTTTTCCTGTTTTTTCAGCTTTATCGATAAATTCTTCAATCGAAAGGTACATATGTCAAACTCCTATCATAATAAGATTATTTTCGATGTGTCATCTAGTGAAAACAGTTGTTCTTTCACCGAGGAAATTGGTGCCGAATCTAAGTCAAAGATGAATAAAATTTGATTCCCTTCCACATAACGAGACACCGCATTCACTTGAATATTATTTTTTTGTAACGTATCTTTAAAAGCTTGCATCGCCTGCTCTTCTTGATTAATGACTAACAAAATAGGTAAAGGACCATGTAGTTGTACATTGAAACCGTCTAATTCAATGTATTTCACCTCGATAGTACCGCCACCTACAGAAATTCCTGTTAAATGGATTTCGTGCGTTGCATCACTGAGTGTCACACATGCTGTATTAGCATGCTTCACTGGACTTTCTTCACTCATTTCTAAAAATTGAATCTCGATTCCTTGTTCTTCCGCAAGTTCAATGGATTGTGTTACGTTGGCATCATCTGCTGCTAGTCCAAGAATTCCACCAATAATTGCAAAATCAGTCCCATGTCCTTTATGCGTGTCTGCAAAAGATTCATAGTATTTAATCACAATTTTTTCTGGCGTTCCGCCGAATAACTTTCTTGCCGCTAAGCCAATTGCTAAGGCCCCAGCTGTATGCGAACTAGAAGGACCAATCATAATAGGACCGATAATGTCAAAACAACTTTTGTAGTTCATTACTTTGTTCACTTTTTTAGGTTTATTGATGGCCATAGCTGTGTTCATACGTAACTCCTCCTTTGGTTTTTACTGCTTCTTTTTCTTTTTCACTGGTTACTTCCGTCGTTCCTTCAAATTCTGGTGTATTATCCACCGCTTCAATTCTGTAACGTTTAAAGACCAGCGCACCTAAAAATCCAAACATCAGACTGACCACTGTGATAATCGCTACTGCTAGTAAAGTCGTTTGAATGGCATTGTTACCTAATGTCACAAGTAAACCAGCCCACGGTGTTGCCATTCCTGTCACAGGTACTTTTAAGCCAAAGAAAGTCACTACAATACCACTAACCATTCCTGAAAATAAATTCGTTGCGTAAATAGGTATTGGATTGGAGCTGATGATATCGACTTGTGTTAATGGCTCAATTGCCACAGCTAACGGAGTTGAAGCTGTGCCTAGTTTTAACTTTTTAAATAGCGCCGCATTGACAATGGAACTGCCGTAACAAGTCAACGCACCGACAGCCATTGGTACACCAGTCAAACCAATCAAGGCAGTTAAAACCATTGAACTTAACGGTGTCATACCAACAATCGGGATAATAGCACCTAAAATTGCGCCCATCACATATGGATTGCCATCTACTGCACTTAAAATCGTGCCCCCAATAACTTCTAGGACACCTAATACAACGGGTTGAATAAAACCAGCAACTAACGAAGCAGCGACTGGAATGACTAAAATAACGACTAATAAGTCAATCCCTTCTGGAATACGTTTTTGCATCTGCTCAACAACAAAAGATAAAAGATACGCGGTAATAAAAGCTGGTAACAAGCTGACTTTAATCAATGACAGACCTAAAATAATTGAAAAAACTGGACTAATCCCGAAAGCCAGCGGCACAAGAGCTCCAGCTGCTAAACCACCTAGACTACCCATAGTTTCACCAATTTGCGACACATAATCTAAATGAAAAACGCCGCCTACTGCATACCGCAAAAATGCCTCTGGTAGAAAGGTGGCACAAGCTGCACCAGACAAAGCACTTAAAGATTTTTTCCCTCGCGGTGCTTTAAAAGAGAATAGGGACATGCCACATAAAACTAAGACTAACATCAAGATTCCTGATAACGTTTTCATTTCTTTGCCTCCAACTATATTTTTTTATAACGGATGGTACTCCTGAATAAAATTTTTATTGCTCAACAAGTGAAAGAATGAGCGAACATTTCGATGAACTAAAGTACAATGAGTAACAAAAATTTCATTCCACATTCAGAGTATACGACTAAACAAAAGTTTAGTCAATGTATTTTTTTAACGTAAAGAATCTTATTGCTTTTCCATTAAAAAAGTATTACACTAAAATTAATTTCAGTGTAGGGGAGGATATCACTTGGAGTCATATTTACGTTTAAGTGAAGTAGATAAACAAATCTTACATTCACATGCCTTAATGCTTGATGGATTAGGGAACTTCTTTGGTAGTACCCATGAAGTCATTCTTCATAGTTTAGAAAATTTGGAAAGTTCAGCTATCAAAGTCATCAATGGCCATTTCAGTAACCGCAAGGAAGGTGCCCCCATTACTGATATGGCGTTAAAAATGTTAAGTCAAGTAGAGTCGGAACATGATTACGCTGTGAAACCCTACTACAATAAAAATCAAAAAGGGGTTATTTTAAAATCTTCCACCATTCCAGTTATCGGTGAAAATGATCGTATTATTGGATTGATCTGTATCAATATGCATTTAGAAATGCCATTAATTGATTACTTGCAAGACTTATTACCTTCAGGACAACAAAATGATATGTCCCAAGAGCTTAAAAATTCTGAACATTTTTCTGACAATATTGACGAATTAATCACTACTTCACTGACAAAAGTAAAACAAGCAGTAGAAAGCGATCCAAATGTATCACATTTGAATCAAAATAAAGAAATTGTTATTCGTTTATATGATCAAGGAATTTTTAATCTCAAAGATTCTGTCATAAAGATTGCCGATCGATTAGGTATTTCAAAAAATACCATCTATTTACATATCCGCAATCATAAAAAAGAAGAAGCTTAAAACATCAAAGCCACCAACGCTAACTAGCGTTGGTGGCTTTGATCACTTCTCTTCTATTTTAATTTGGTAAATCAAACAAGTAAGGTGTCCCTATTTCTCCATTTAACGTAACATCTAAGCGATTTTTTGTGCCGGGAACTAAATTACTGGCTGTGAAATTCCCTTGGGCATCCGCAGTAAAACTTGCTAAAATCACCCGCGCATCATCTGCACGTGACACTAAAATAGTTGCATTCGGTGCTGTTTTACCAGAAATTGTTCCTTGTTTCGGATCAATCGTAATATTGCTAAAAGAAAGCGCTGCTTCTTGTCCTGAACTTGGAATGTCAATTTGGACAGGTGCACTATTCCGTTGATCAACGGTTGCGATTAATTGAGTAGTCGCTCCCGCTCTGGGACTAATTACTGTAAAATTGCCATTGGCATCCGCATAAAAAACACCTGCTTGTGCAGAAGCATCACCGACTACCGTTGCTGTAATGGTTGCATTAGGTAATGTAGTACCATTAATTTCATTTCTTTCAGGATTGAAAACAACATTGGTAATTGTAATGTTTGTATCAGGTGCTTGGTTTTGAGGGACTTCATTCGTTCCATCAGTTCCTGCAGAAGGCTGCGTGGCATTTTCTGACGGATTTTCCCCTGTCACATTAGAATTTTGACCCGTGACAGACGAATGACTACTTTTCATTTCTTGTTGACTAGAGGATTTCTGCGTGGCTTTCTTTGTTTCTTGCTTTGGCTTAGAATCATTTGTGCTTGCTGTTTTTTTGTTTCCACATCCTGCTAGACTTAAAGACAATACACTGAACGTTAACATACTGAACAAAGCAATTTTTTTCATTTTTCGTTACCTCCAGAAATCTTTTTGTAACATTAATGTAACATTGTTTTAAAAATCTAGCAATAATTTTTCAACCGTTTTCCTTTTTGTTTAAAAAGAAAAAACCTGCACAAAGGCATTTAGCCTTTGTGTAGGTTTTTATCTGCTAAATGGATTTAATGTTTGCGATAGCTTAAATAGTAAAAGCCAGAAACAAAAATGGCACCACCAATGATATTACCTAAATAAACAAAAATAAAATTACGGAAAAAATCCCCCCACTGAACGCCGCCTTCAAAAATTGCGGCTGGAATGATGAATGCATTCGCCACACTATGCTGAAAGCCAATTGCAACAAAAATCATTACTGGAAACCAGATGCCTAATAGTTTCCCCGCTGCATCTTTCGCACCATAACAAAGCCATAAGGCCAGACCTACGAACCAGTTACAGCCAATACCTGAAATAATTGCTTGAAGCCAAGTTGCTGCAACTTTATGTTCTGCAAGAGAAAGAACCTGATTTAAATAGGCGCCGCTACTGGTTAAACCTAAATAATGGCCAAAAAAATAGGCAACAAATAGGGCGCCAACCATATTTGCCAATGTAATTGTGACCCAGTTCACGAGTAATTCTCTGAAAGAGACCTTTTTAGCAAACCAAGCCGTACTCACCGCCATCATATTTCCTGTGATTAACTCACCACCAGCCATTAAAATAACAATTAGACCAATTGGGAAAACCGCAGCTCCCACTAAAGCTTGAACACTGGCTAAATCTGCTGGAATAGAGGCGGAAACACGCACATAAGCCAAATAGCCGAGGGAAATCATGGCACCGCCGATAAATCCTAAAATGAGTTTTGCTACCAAAGGCTTTTGAATTTTTTTCTGACCATTTTCAATACTAATACTTAAAATTTCATCTGGTGTATACAAACATTTCACTTCCTTTGTTTTTTGTCCTCCTTTACTTTACCCTTATATCACAGAAATTCAAGTACTTTTGTGTATTTTTTCACTAAAAACTGTAGTTCTTTTAATTTTATATGAAAACATCCTGAAACAAGTCCTATTTCTTGTTTCAGGATGTTTACTTATCCGTTTTTAAAGAGTTATCTTTTCACTTTAAAACAATAGGTTGCTATGGCTAACGATAAAAAGTTCAGGCCTAGGAAGCTCCCAACTGCTGAAGATTGTTCCCCTGTTTTGGGGAATTTTTTCTTGGCAATTTTGGTCGTATTATCCGCTTTTTTGACTGTTCCTGACGATTCTTTATTTGTCTGTATCTGTTTAGTTGCTTGGTTTTCTGCTACTGATTCCTTTGTTTGACTAGCCTTGGCAGAGGGCTTGGAATTACTTTGAGCGTCATTAGGATCTTGATTAGACTCTACCGCGTAAATGACAGAATTCTGGCCTTTGTTTTGGCTGCTTTCGTTTACAGGGCTTGGGGTGCTACTCTCACTTGTACTGTTGGTTGCGCTGGTCGTACTTGAAGCACTACTTTCGCTGGTACTACTTGTTTTACTGGTTGTACTTGGTGTGTTGCTTTCATTTGTATTGCTTGTTTCACTTGTCGTACTTGAGGTACTACTTTCGCTGGTTGTGCTTGGCGTGTTGCTTTCACTCGTACTACTGCTCTCACCTGTTGTGCTTGGCGTGTTGCTTTCACTCGTACTACTGCTCTCACCTGTCGTGCTTGGCGTGCTGCTTTCACTCGTACTACTGCTTTCACTTGTCGTGCTTGAGGTGCTGCTTTCGCTGGTATTACTGGTTTCGCTGGTTGTGCTTGAGGTGCTGCTTTCGCTGGTACTACTGCTCTCACTTGTCGTGCTTGGCGTGCTGCTTTCGCTGGTATTACTGGTTTCACTGGTTGTGCTTGAGGTGCTGCTTTCGCTTGTGTTACTAGTTGTCTCTGTTGATTTTTCAACTAACAGAAGTAACGCCGTTTTTATGGTTTGTGTTAATTGATTAATACGCTTTTGTGCATCTACGGGCGTTTTAAAGCCACCAAGTGTTGGCTCTAATAATTCTTCATCTGACCAAGCAAGCAGTTGTTGTAACTGCTTAGAGCTTCCTTCGCCAGTTGTTGTATCTATTAAGGCTTCTTGCATGGCTTGCCAAGAGTCTTTGGTATATACAGATTCGTCTAATTTATGAACGCTTGCAAGTTCATTTTCTGCTTCTGTACGCTCTAGCGTGATATCGGCTTTTTTGACTAATACTTTCATTGCAGATTGCAAATTACTTGTTAACTGATCCACTTGCTCTTGGGTTTTGTCCTGACTCTCCTGACCTTCTGCTAACAATTGTGTCGCCTGCTGATAATAGGAAGGAACAATTGTTTTAGGCCCAATGGCAGTGAATAGCTGCCAAGAGTAAACTGTATATTGGTTTGCTTCACCAATCGAAGCATAAACGGTTTGTAGCTGGGACAAATCAAGCTTTTTTGCCGGAGCCTCTACCGTCACCGGTACGTTCACTGTTACCAATGAACCTGTTTCATAAGTTAATTGAACAGTCACTTTTTGTTGGCCGATTTCATTTAAGACCTCTGGATTGACGATTTTAGCGGCTGGGACTGCTTCATCCGCGTCATTTGTATTAGCAACCAGTTGCTGCGGATCGATTGATTGTCCTTGCACAATCGTTGTAGCCACAGGGGTTGCTAAAGTATTTCTAACCGGAATTGGCGTATTTTTATATTGCTCGTAAAGTGTTGGTGAAACCAACGATTCCCATGTTGCTGGCATTAAGCGATAGTCCGCCTCTGTCCAATTTTCTACCAATAATTGGCCGTTTTTAAGGCCATCATCTCGAGTATTGTCTTTCACAAAACTCGTTTCTGGTCGGAAACCACCGCCACTAGCGATTAACAATTCCCGACGTCGATTTTGCGGAATATTATGGTAGTTAACAAACTGATTGTTGATAAATACGCCATTGAACACATTGTTATTTCCTGTATGTCGATTGTACTCCATTCCAATTGCATATTGATTGTCCCAATACTTCCAATCAAAAATGTTGTTAGCCACTAACCAGTTGGATAATTCTGAAATAGCTCCCTCTGCTTGCGTTTCTGCCAAACCAATCTCTGGTGTTCCATACATAATGAGGCCTGTATTTCGCAAATAATTATTCATAATCGTAATATTACGACCTGATTTAAACTTAAATCCGCCAGCTGGACCATTTTGTAGTCCACGTAAATGATTCCCCACCACCGTGATGTTTTGAGCGCCACGGAAATAAATTGCATGATCTCCCACCAGACCATTCAAGTCTTCATTATCATAAGGTGAATAGAAAAAATTATGTTGAACAGTTACATCCTTCAGCATATTAAAAGAATTAACCCCGGTGGATAGATAGTTTTGTTCATTAGGTACTGAAATAGCACCGGCTTCAATGGCTGTTTGCAAACGTGTAATAGTCGCTGCTAAGTCTGAACAACTGGTACTTTTAATCGCATCTAATTCTGTCACTTTTAAACCAAATAGATTGTCCACGATGTCTACATCTGACATATACTGGAAGCGACTTGGCGTTGAATAACCACCAATGTAAATCGCTCGGTTAAAATCACCTCCCGATTGCATATGTGCCGTGTCTCGCATGAAAATATTACCTGAAATTTTAACGCCAATATCTGCATTTAAATTGACCACGAATCCTTTTAATGGATTATAAAAGATATTGTTTGCTAGCGTTAATTGATTCGTCAATTTTAAGGTCACATTGATGCCGTCAAAAGCAATATTTTGAAGTCGTACATTGGTTTTCGTCCCGTACGTTGTGTCTGTTAGCTGAATCGGTGCACCTGTAGCATTATGTAAAATAGTGGCTCCTGTTGTATCGCCAATTAATTGATAATTTGAAGAAATCACAATATCTTTTGACAGAGCATAACTTCCCTGTGGTAAAAATAATGCCCGTCCTTCCCTTGCTGTCTGACTCAGCAACGTCTGTAACTTCTCTGTTTGATCCTCTGTGCTATTAGGCATCATCGCTTGCGCACCAAAAATCGTTGTATCTGTTGCGTTAACTGGTTCAACCGCTTCAGTCACCATTGGTAGACCCACCACTGTCAATAAACCAAATAGAAGAATGAGCATTGTTTTCTTCATGTGTTTCCCACTTTTCATTCCGTTACTTCCAACGGCTTATTTTGTAAAAGTTGATACAGCGTAATAACACGACTGTCTTCGTATGCATAAATTTTTTTAAATTTTGGATTCATATGTAAGATACTTGTTACCTTTAACAAGTTTTGATTTGTGACTTCTAATTCTAAAGCCTCAACCAATTCCTTTAAGCGAACACCGGCACTATTTTCTTCACAACTTAAAATTTCTTCAATTTGTTCCATCCGTTTTTTCATCTCATCCCGCCTTCCTTCCCTTGCTCTTTCTATTATATAGAAAAATTCTTGTGAGAACCCTCAATATTTTTTAACTGACTGTTAAAAAAAGTAGTAGTTCCTTTGCTATCAATAGCTAACCATCTATTATTTACGATAAAAAAAGCAAAAAAAGTACCTTTTTGACATAATTTTCAGAAGAATTGACGCAGTATTTATTAAAAAACAACGAGAAAACGTCAATAAGTAGGTAATCAACACCTACTTATTGACGTTTTCTTCTTGTCTTTTTTTACTTTTTAGAAAAATTTTTTTACAATTTATCGGACATATGCATCAAAAAAGCCCATTTTTTTGATTTTTTATTAAAGTGACGTGGTTCTTTTCTCGTTAATTTTTACTATTTTTTGGTTCAAACGATTATATTGCTCAAACGTTAACTCACTTGAAAGTAAAAAGATCTCTGGATGGCCCGTTTCTACATCTGCCAAAGAAGTCACTAATAGTAAATCAATATTTTGCCATTCTTCTTTGCTTGCTTCACTGTATCGTAAAACTTCCAATGCATAAAACCGACGAAAATTATTTTCAATCGAAAGTTTCACCCGTTCTTCTTCCAGTACTGGCAAGCCTGATTTTAACCCTAAAACAATTTTTTGTTCACGATGAATTAAATCATTAGAAAGCGCCAAAACACTAGAATAACGCAAAGCCAAAAATTCTTTATTTGTAAATAATTCATTGCCTGTTTGTTCGTAAAGTTGATTTAAGCCTTGGCTTAATTCTTCTAAAAGAACCGGATATTTTTCTTTGACTTTATTCCAAAAGACATTATACATTTTCACATTTTGGACATAGTAAAGTTCGGCAAATAAATGTGTAGCAAACAAATAATAAAAAATTTGCGGACGAATTTTTTCCAATTGCGGCGTCATTTGTATTTCTTCTAATAAGAAATGTTGGACTAAATGAGTCAACATATAAACAGGCGCTTCAGACTCATCAAAATGCGCTAAAATTGCTTGTGCAGTGGTTTCATCTTGATAAAATTGGTCATTGGCTAACAAGAAAAAGTACACAAAAGTTAAATCGTTTTTGTTAAGGAAAAGGGTTGTAGCTGTCATCTCTTCTATAAAGGCTTGGTAATGTTTATTACCTTCTAAATAAGTTTCTTGCTCGGCTGAAGGTCGATATTCGGCGCCTTGCGCACTACGGACTTTTGAGATAGCGACCATATATTTAACTCGGCGTATCACCGTTTCCGCAACTTCTACGTTGAAAAAAGCCATCATTTTTTGGACAGTTTGTGCGACTTCCGTTTCTTGTATATAGTCAAAAGGCCAAGTATCACGGATTAAGTCCATAAAAATAGTGTAAGCAAAATGGCGCAAATACGCTTCATTGCCTTCAATTTTCCATGTGCTTTTATTAATCACTAACCCCAATGGTGCTAAAATTTCTGTAAACCCTTTGAGCAAGCGCCGAATCGTGGCATCACTGGTATGATATTTTGCTGTCGCTGGCACAATCCCATTAAATCGACCCCAGAATAAATCTTCCATTACTTGATAAGTTAAACTATCCCGAAAAATTGCTGTATAAAGTTTCTGGAACGCTTGGCTAGACGCCAAGTTCAAGCGATAGCCATGCCCCTTTTCAAAAGCCAAAGAAGCATCATTATCCACAGCATAATACGTAATGTCATCTTTTAGGAGTTCTACGTATTTTTTGACTGATTTTTTGTTTAATTGTAATTCTTCTGCTAACTCATTGATGTCAATCCAGCCTTCATTAATTGGCAAGTTTCTTAAAATAATAATTTTAGAAACGACATCTGTATCGAATATATCAACATATTCATCCCATTTCACTGTTCACTCAACTGCCTCTCTTCTGTTCTATTGTACACAAAATGAGAAATCTATTCCACGAAAAAATAACAGTTGTTTCTTTTATTCTTTCGTAGATGTGGACGTTTCAGGAACAAACACGTTGAGTCCCCCAGCTTCCACCGTTACTTTAATCGGTAAATCATCGGTAGGATCGCCATCTGTTCGTGTTTGGACTTTCTTGTCTTTTTCGCCCCTAATTTTAAATTGACTCCCAGAGAAATACACGACACCAGGAATTTCATTTAATTGTCCTCTGATAATTTTAGGTAAATAATAGACAAACTTGTAAAAAACTAACTTAGGCAAAATGATAATGTGCACTTCGCCGTCATCTGGCGTGGCATTGGCATCGAAATTGGTAAAGCCGCCAGCAGAATTCGTCATGGTCATCGTTAATAATTGGGCTTTGCCATGCCAACGTCTTTCATCGCCATCAATTTTTAGTTTGTACTTTTTCTTTTTCATTAATAAGCGGAAAAATTGCTTTGTAAAGGCTAAAGGACCATATTTTTGTTTCTCCTGTTGGGTCACATTTGCTGCTGTGTCCGCTAATAGTCCAATCGTTAAGGTCGAAATCATCACATCTTGATTTACCATTCCAAAGTCAACTGGCGTGGTCTGTCCTGCCAAAATGGTCTCAAAGGCGTCTTCTTCTTTCAAAGGAATACTTAACACACGCGCAAAATTATTGACTGTTCCACCTGGAATAATCCCTATTTGATAGTCACGAATGGTGTCTTTAAAATTTTGAACGGCATGATGAATGGTCCCGTCACCACCAATGACGACCAAGACACCCACTTGATTTTCTTTGGCATTTTTCCGCATTTCTTCAGGATCAATGTCTGGATTGGAAGGTTGCAAAATAACCGCTTCCCCTTTCGCTTCTGCAGCTTTTTTAAAGCGTTCTGCAATCTCTTTACTTTCACTACTTCCTGAAGTTTCGTTGTATAAAACCATCATCTTTTTCATCATTCTATCCTCATATCTCTAACTAAATTTCTTGCACATGTAAAGTGTACAATATTTTAGCCAAAATACCTAAAGATAGCATCGAAAAACAAAGGCTGAGGCACAAGCGATTTGCTCCAAGAACTCAGTAAGTTCTGTTCAAAGGCTAAACTGCGATGAAGGCTTACCTGAGAATGTCAATAAGAAGGAGCTACTTTTGTTCAGTTGATTAGCTTAAGATGAAAAAACAGGCCATCCGTCGAAAGGACGGATGGCCTGTTTTTTTATAGCTTTTGCTTATTTCTTGCTCTTTTTATAGAAGAGCCAACTTGCCAAACTGACCAACAGGAGGCCGATAAAGACAAAGAAGTAATTGACTTGTGTGTTGGTTTTCGGTAAACCAAGCCAACCTGTCTCTCTAGCTGCTTGTTTCGTTGTTGGCTGATTTGGTTTTGTTTTTTTGGATACAGGTTGTTTCTCGTTAACAAACGTGCCCGCATCCACGAGTTCAGGTTTGTCTTTCGCTGTTGCCGCAATAGTGAATGCGACTGCTTGCTTAGACAGTTGGTAACCATCCGGTGCTTTTGTTTCCACAAAGGTATATTTTCCTGGTTGTAAGTGGTTCACTTGAACTAACCCTTGGTTGTCAGAACGTAATGAACGAGCGACAGTTTGCCCTGTCTCTGCATCTGTCACTTTAAATTCAGCACCTGCTAAGGCATTCTTTTGCTGATCAATTGGACCATTCTTTCTCATTTCTTTCATCCTTCCTCTACTAACGACACATAGAAGAGAACGTTCACTTCGTACCAATTTTTTATTTTAAACCAAATAAGTGAGTGCTCTTCTGTTGTCTTTCTTCCTTGCTAAAACAGACAGCCAACACACCTTTTCTTTTTATCTCCTCAAAACGCACTCTTACTTCGAATGCGGATTCATTTTCTGCTTTTTCCTATAGACTCTTCTATAAGAATAAGAAGAGTATAACGAGATTTTTCAGCAAAAATTATCAACAACTTCTCCTCCAAATAGAAAAAGTTGATGAAATCCCAGAAACCCTTTTCATCTTTATGAAAACACTCCTTTAATCCTTTTTTATTTGTACTAGTCCTTCTTCCACTATACCGTTTTTTTAATTTTTTTTCATAAGAACTAACCAGACAAAAAAGCCTATTTGTATAAGCTATTTAAGCTAAAAAATCAATAGACTCAAATTATCATTTTTGTTATTTAAATGTTTTATATAAACCATTTGTTTTTCTTAATAATTTTTTGCTCTATCATTTTTTATCCGCATTTTCTTCTATTTAACACATTTAGTTCTTCTTGATTTTTAAGAATAGATACAGTAGCATAAGAACAACTAGTTCTTTCACTGGCAATTGTCAATGTCGCTTAGAAAAGAATGTTTTATCTGTATTATCTGAAAAATCAAACAAGCGTAACCAATTAGAAAGGTGGTTATTATGCATAACTTATTAACCAAACAGGAAATTCAGTTACTTTCCCTAATTGAATACTTGTATGACAGTAAAGAAAAAGTCCCCATGCAAGTACTCCGGCGAAAATATGAATTTTCCCATTACAATATCAACAATTTATTGAATCAATTAACTTTATTAATTTCTCGAGTCAATACACATGAAAATGTACATATTCGCATTATTAATAATCAACAGTCCATAGAATTAGTCGCCGATGAAAATATCCCGATTGAGTTAATGAAAGAAGCCGTAGTTCGCGGGTCATTAACTTATATGTTAGCCTTAGATTTACTTTTAAAACGCTATACTTCAGCCAAAGATTTTTGTGAAGAGCATTTCATTAACTTTTCTATTTTCAAACAAGTCAGTGACCGTTTAAACAATTATCTAGCTAGATTTAATTGTTATTTAAATTTAAAAAGGCGAGAAAAAATTTGTGGCAAAGAGAAAGATTTTCGTAGTTTCTTTTACTCCTTATTTTTCATTTCAGGAACTTCTCTCGTTCCTTTTTTATCTAAAACCAATCAAGCGCAATTGCAGAATTTTATTGAAATCATCAAAAACCGTTATCCTTACTTTACATATACCGATTTACGCAAATTAAAATTAATTATGTCCATAGGTTTACTCCGTTACCAATCTGATTTTACAATCAGCGATTATCCTGAAATTGCTACGATCAATTTAGCCTTTCCTTATTCAGAATTTCAATTATTAGTGAATGATTGTTTTATTAATGAACAAAAAGAACCCGACACATGGCGGGCTGAAATTCGTTTCTACTATGATTTTTTCAGTACATTAACGATGTATTCACTTGAACAAATAGAAACAGTCAACTTTGCCAACTTAGCGATTATGGGCATGGATGAAAGTCCCCATGTCACCTGGATTTTTGAAAAATGTACGCAATTACAGTTGGATTTAAGCGCAATAGAAGTAGTCTTTTTGTTGGTTAATTTATCCAATGCCAGTGAACGACTGATTCATTTCCCTGTGGAAGAGGAATTGAGCTATGAGGTTGCTAATGTCTCTTTGTATGAAAAACAATACCCAAATGTTTCACGAACAACCAACTATTTCTTAAAGCGTTTGCCTTTTGACAAACAACATCCACTAGATGCGTTATTTAAAGAAACCATTTTTCTAATTATTCGGAGCGTTTTATTAAATAAACAAATTCCTGTTAAAATTTTACTTCATTCATCTATTAATCAGATACAAGAAAATTGGTTAGCGAAGGAAATCAATAATTATTGCGATGTTCCTTTGAAATTTGTTAATCATATTCAAGAAGTGCCTGACTTAGTCATTACTGACAAAAATAATCCGCTTTTTCACGCCAGTAAAACCTTTTATTGGCATCCCGTTCCTTATTTAGACGAATACCATAACTTAAAACAAGTCGTCCGCAAAATTTATTTTGCCAAATTACGTGGGGAAAACAGTTTGGAGGGAATCGGATGTTAACAGGATTACTTGATGTACCTTATCGTAAAAGTTTTGCTCTTTTAGAAGAATTACTCGAACGTCGTGAAGCAGAAGAGCAAACATTGGCGATTTCTACTTTAGCCACTCAATTAAAAATGCAACAAAATACCATTCTACAATCTGTAGCTTTGCTCCAAACAGAAATTGAAAAAAACGGCTGGGAGAACTTATTTTCTTTATCAGCAACTGCTAAAGAAATCACATTTTGGTTTGCACCCTATTTCCAACTGTCGTTTTTGATGCCCTACTTTGTCAAAAAAAGTTTCGCGTATCAAGTGCTGACCTATGCCTTTAACCATAATGCAATTGATAGCAAACATTTTGAAAAAGTTTTAGAAATTTCTTCGTCAACCTTTACACGAAAAATTGGTCAACTAAACCAATGGCTCCAAAAATATCAGATTGAAATCAATTTAAAACGTACCAACGTGTTGGTGGGCAAAGAAAAAGATATTCGGATTTTCTTTATGATGCTTTTTTGGAACAATTACTCTGAAGAGGATTGGCCATTGCATACAATCACAAAAAAAGAAGTCCATAGTCTCTTTCGACGTTTAAAACATTCTGTTTCCTTCAATACAACACAAGATTTTACAAAAGACTTGATTTTTTCTGCGGTGATTTTAGCGCGTTGGAAAGAGGGCTTTTTTATCAAAGAAACTTTCGTAGAGGAAGAAGCGATTGTTAATCCCTTTGTTAATCTGAGTGAATTTGAATTGTTTTTTAAAGAAGAAGCCTTACACCAAGTTCCAACAAAATTTATACAAAAAGAAGGGCTTTTTGCCTTTTTCTTATTAACGATTAGTGTCAGCTACGCCACACAAGATGTCTTGGAAATTCCAGCAGCACGGATGCATATGGTCCAGCTATTAGGCTCACCCATTAAAGAGATCATTTATCAACTGACGTCTTTTTATCAAATTAAATTGACATTTCACGAGTATCTTTATCTATATACTTCTATCCAAAATTTAAGTGTCTTTTTTAAGACCTTTGTCACGATTGCCAATCCATTTGTGCAAGAAAGCTTTTTAAAAGAAGCACTTCAAAAAAATCCGAGTCTCTACAAAGATGTGAAGCGACTTACAATTGAAATGCTTCCAACATTGATGGGCAATGAAAAATTGTTAGTTGACTGCTTGTTCATTCTTTTCTGTACACTGAAAACGAAATCTTTACCACCGATTCGTGTCTTAGTACGGACCAACCAAAGTAACTTAATTTTAGATACCCTTTATGAAAAGCTAAGTAAAGCCGTGGATAAAAAATTAATTTTTGTCGCTTCACCAGAAAAGCCTTTCGATGTAATTATTACAAATATCTTTTCAGAAATTAGTGTCAAATCAACGATTCCTACTTATTATGTTGATTTTTCCGCTAGCATTGGTGAACTAGCGCAGAGCTTAGAAAACTTAAATACACAAATTGTCACCAAACAAAGTCCACGCCACTTTTAAAAGTTTTCACGTGAAACATTTTAAGTGATAAAAATTACAAAAAACGCCAAAAGGTAGCAGAAAAACTGCTACCTTTTGGCGTTTTTTACGAAAATTTTCAATGTTCCACTCTAGTGATACCGAAACGTAGAACATTCATTTACTAACTACTCATTTTACATGACGTTGTTATTTTCTGTCACCAATTCTAGCTCTTGCAAGTAATGATCCAAAGTCGCATGATGTTGATCGACATCGGCTAACTCTGTTTCAATTTTAGCTAAACGCGTGTTCATGCGTTGAATTTCCGTTAGTGTTTGTTGTAAAACGTTTAAAATCCGTTCATCGTTAGGCATTGAAATCACTCCTTGTCCATTTATAGTTCTGAGCCGTGTTCAATCTCTTCAATCGTTTCAAGAGACAAATCTTTGGCATCATTTTTAGCTTTGTGGAAGACCATATATAAAATAGTACAAACGATTGGGATACAGCCTGCTAAGAAGTACATTTGTTGGAATGACATAAAGTTACGTAATTCACCTAAAACGTACGGACCAACCCCTAATCCAAGGTCTAAACCAATGAAATAAGTCGATAAAGCAATCCCGATACGGTGAGGACTTGGGCTTTCTTGAAGACAAACCGCTTGGCCATTTGACATGAAAGTCCCATAACCTAAGCCAATTAACCCACCTGAAACTAATAACATCCAACCCGACGTAGTCATACTTAATAAGAACAGGCCTAGTGTTAAGAAAATGTAGCTCGGATACATGACATAGCGTTCCCCTTTGACATCGAAAATCCGACCTGTCGATGGACGTGTTAAGGTAATCACGACTGCATAGACGATAAAGAAGAAGGTGCTGACGTCAACTAAATCGATTACTTTGACATAAGAAGATAAGAAAGATAAGACACTTGAATAAGCAAGCCCCATTAAAAAGGCGATAAATGTAATAAATAAAACTTTCTTTTCAACAAAACTATCAAAATTCCATTTAGATAAAGCTTCACGATGTTCAGGTGTTAACTCAATATTTTTCACTGGGAAAATGAAGCAAGCAATGGTTGTTAACAAAATTAAAATAATTGAAAAGTTAATAATGACATGGAAGTTGGAAACATTTAACAATAACATCCCAATAAATGGCCCGATGCCGGCTGCTAAACTAGTACTCAAACCATAATAATTGATCCCTTCCCCTTTTTTATTTTTAGGGATATAGGCGGTAACAATTGCGTTGGTCGCTGTCGAAACGGTTCCGTAACCAAACCCATTTAAAAAACGGACCAGATAAAGAATGCCCATACTTGGCATATACATATACGCAACAGTCGTTAAAAGATAAAACAAAGCCCCATAACGTAAGACTTGTTTGCGCCCAATCAGTTCAAGGAGTTTCCCCATGAAAAGTCGTGCAAGCAATGTCCCGATGATGTAAATTCCTGAGGCCAAACCCGCTTGACCTAAAGTAGCGTGTAAGCTATCTTGCGCAATCACCGCAATAATAACCATTAATAAATAATAAACAAGATAGACAATGAAATTAATCACTGTAATACTGATAAAGCCTTTATTCAAAAGCTTTGTTGGTGTTTGTTCTGTCATAATTCTTTGAATTCCTCTCTCTTTTGTTCTGTTTATTTTGTGTTGCTATTTTTCAATAAAAGACCGCTATCCCCTCACTTTGATGACTTATCAAAAAATTTTCTGAAATTCATTTGCAGTTATTACTATACGAGATATCCGTTACAAAAAAATGTAAATTTGTGAATGATAAACGTTATCTACAAATAACTTCAACAAATGTTGTTGATTTTTGTTGAAAAGCCAAAATGACTAATGATTTTAATTAAAATAAGCTCTTGGCTAATTGCTCAAAATTTACTTTTCATACGAAACTTCCTCATACATAGAAAAAGAAAAATAGGACATAAGCCGAAACGACTTATGCCCTATTTTTTTAAACTTTCTCTATTTTCGTCCTAAAATCCATGAAACGATGGCAACTAAAATCACTGCCCCGATAATCGATGGCACAATAGCCATCCCAGCTAAGCTTGGTCCCCATGTGCCTAAAATGGCTTGACCAATTGTTGAACCAACTAACCCTGCAATAATATTGGCAATAATGCCCATCGATGATCCTTTTTTAGTAATTGCTCCAGCGATTGCCCCAATGACCCCACCGACAATTAATGCCCAAATAAAGCCCATGATTGTTTCCTCCCTTTAACCGTTTATTCTACACGTGGTTCCATATTTTCTTTGACTTGTTCTGTTCCTTTATTCACAGCTTTTTTTGCTTTTTCTGTTTGTTCAGAAGCAAATTCACCGGTACTTTTGGCAGCGCCTGTGACTTTATCTTGAACCGTTTCGCTATCTTCTTCGTATTCTTCTTTTGATTTGATATCAACTACGTTAACATTCACTTCAATCACATCTAAGTGGGTCATTTTTTTCACTTCACGGCTGATTAATTCTTTCATTTTTTCGTAAATGTCTTGAATATCTTTGCCGTATTCTACCACGATATCCATATCAACAGCGACTTGTTTTTTACCAACTTCGGTATCAATACCAGCTGTGACGTTATCTGTGTTTACTAATTTTTCAGCAATATTTGAGAAAAAGCCGCCATCGACTGTTAATAGACCATCGACATTTTCTAAGGCTAAACCGATAATTTTTTGAACGACTTTATCTTCAAATGTTAATTCACCTTTGATTGCATGATCTTCTGGTGTGTGTGGTCCGTTTCCTGCTGGTTTTGGTACATTATTGAATTTTTCGTTACTCATGGTTCATTCCTCCTAGTTTCTTCTATTATTGCTTTATTTTTAATAAAATAATAACCAATTATTGAACACGAGGTGCCGTGTTTTCTTTGACTTTTGTCTTGCCTTTAGTTACCGCATGTTTGGCTTTATTGGTTTGTTTTGACATAAAACTACCTGTCGCTTCAGCGGCGTTGCCAAGTTTATCTTGGACTGTTTCACTTTCTTCTTGGTACTCTGCTTGTGTTTTGATATCTACTACGTTGACATTGACTTCGATTACTTCCAAGTGAGTCATTTGTTGGACTTCACGAGTAATAACCTCTTTCATTTGATCATAAATGGTCTCGATATCTTTCCCATATTCGGCTACAATGTCCATATCCACTGCGACTTGTTTTTTGCCGACCTCGGTGTGAATGCCTGTTGTAACATCTTCACTGTTAATCATTTTATCTCGTAAATTCGAGAAAAAACCACCGTCCACAGTTAACAAACCGTCGACTTCTTCCAAAGCAATGCCAATAATTTTTTGGATTACTTTATCCTCAAACGTCAACTCACCTTTAACAATCGATACATTTGCATTTTCCATAGCCAAAACCTCCTATTTATGATGAAAATAATTTTTGACAATGCCTGTCTGTTCCAAATACAAACCTAGCCAAATACCTAGTCCTGTCAGGAGTACTACTAACAATGTTTTAAAGAAGCCGATTGACAGAAACAAGATTGCAAAAACCAAGCCGACTAGGCCACCAATTAACGGAACGGCATATTGTTTTATCCATTCAACCATTGTACATCCCTCCTACTCCACACGTGCTTGTGTTTGCTGTTGTTGTGGTCGTTTCATTGATTGAATATCTTCAAAATGAACATCAATCGTAATCTTGTGACCAGTCCCCACCAAACGAGCAAGCCGTTCTTCCATTGTTTTTGACCAAGCTTCTGTTTGTCCAATTAAATCTGCCGTTCGTTTCAGTGTGCCTTTGACATTGACCTTAATGCGCCGTTTTGTCGCCTTTACACGAATGGTTGGTGCTTCCAGAAAGTCACTGTCTTGCAAGCTAGAGCGTACAAATCCTTCGATGGCTTTACGGTGTAACACTAACTTTCCTTGCTCTTCTTTTAATTCAAACGTGCCTTTTCTTCTTGGGAATAAAAGAATGAATAAAAATAGAAAGAGCATAATTCCTAGTAAAACCAGCGCTACCCAAAAAATTGCTTGACGTGCGTACTCGTTGTCTTGCAAGAACCATTGGACATTATCTGGTGGTTGCCAAGCTGTATCGGCTGACCAAGTGGTAATGGCCACCGCGCCAAATAATGCCATTAAAATCAGTGAACCTAGAAGCAAAAGTATTTTAACAACTTTATTCACGGAACATCCCTCCTAAAGATTAATTGCTTCTCCACCAGTTACGCCATAAACTTGAGCCGTAACATAACTTGCATCATTGGACGCCAAGAAAACATAAACAGGGGCTAATTCAGCAGGCTGGCCCGCACGTTCCAGTAAAGAATGTTGCCCAAATTCTGGCAACTCTTCAATTGGTTGTCCATGATCTAACTGTAACGGTGTCCAGATTGGTCCTGGAGCCACGCCATTTACCCGAATGCCTTTTGGTGCCAGTTGTTTTGCTAAACCAACGGTAAAGTTGGCAATTGATGCCTTCGTTGCTGCATAATCCAACAAATGCTCACTGGGATTAAAGGCTTGGACGGAAGTCGTTGTCACAATACTACTTCCGGCAGGCAAGTGAGGCACTGCTGCTTTGACAATGCCAAACATCGCAATAATATTGACATGGAAAGTGTCTATCACTTGTTCCATTGGTAATTCTTCAATAGCGGCACAGGAAATTTGTTGGGCAGCATTTAAAACAAGGGTATCCAAGCCGCCTAATGCTTCACGAGCTTGTGCAACCAATTCTTCAGGTGCCTGTTTATCTCTTAAATCTGCTGGCAAAAGAATGACTTTTCGGCCAGCTTCTCGTATATAGTGCGCCACTTCTTCGGCGTCTTTTTCTTCACCTGGGAAAAAATGTAAGGCGATATCTGCGCCTTCGCGAGCAAAAGCAATCGCCGCAGCTCGTCCAATCCCAGAATCACCGCCTGTAATTAATACCCGACGATTTTCTAATTTGTGATTTCCGACATAGCTGTCTTCCCCACAATCTGGTTTAGGGACCATTTTGTCCTGTAATGCGGGAGTTTCTTGATCTTGTTGCGGAAATCCATCACTATAAAATAACTTTCTTGGGTCTTTTAAGTTTGGTTCTGTCATTAAATCTCCTCCCTTTCTACTATTACCTTAATACAATTTTTTCTTTTTGAAAAATATTTGAGCACATAAAATAAAAAAAATATTTTTAATACTCATTAAGCGAAATTTTTGGCAAAATTATCTAAAAGCTGATTTTATTTTTCAAAATAGCGTTTAATTGACCTTTTTTATCAACATTTGTTATTGACATATGATGTCCAATTCGCTTAAATAAGAAAGAAGCCCAACAGGCAAAAACAAAAATATTTAGAGATAATTGAGGAGTTACCGCCAATGAGAAATGTTTTACAAGACTACTTAGATGAACATTCCTTTCGAGTCGTTGTAAAAAAGAAGAAAAATTATTTAACTTATGAAGGACTGCAAGATCGTTATGCCTATATTTTAAAAAGTGGCATCATCAAAACTAGCGTTATTTCCAAAGACGGTCGTGAATTTAATTTACGTTATATCAACAATTTGGAAATTGTTTCATTGCTACGTGATGAATATTCAGAATTTATTGATGCACCTTTTAATATTCGCATCGAATCTCCACAAGCAGAACTTTACCAAATCGACCGTGTTCAATTTTGGCGGGATATCAATAATAGTAAAGACTTGCAAATGTATGTCAAAGAATACTATCGGGACCGTTTAATGCATTCCATGAAAAAGATGCAGCAAATGTTGATGAATGGCAAATTTGGGGCCGTTTGTACACAAATCTATGAAATGTACGATTCATTTGGCGTAGAAACAGAGGAAGGTATTTTAATTGATTTCGTGGTGACCAATGAAGAAATTGCGCATTTTTGCGGGATAACTTCTGCTAGTAGCGTTAACCGGATGATGCAGCAACTAAAAGAGTTAGGGGCAATTGAACTACGTAACCGCAAAATTTTGATTAAAGATTTAGATATGATTAGAGATAACATTATTGTTTAACATCAGTACCCCCGCAAGTTTGACCTTGCGGGGGTACTTTTTCATCCACTTGACAACACGTATTACACGTATTAAAATATATCCTGTCAGGAGGTATTGTGCACATGCCAATGACACAAAAACAAATGGTCAAATTGCTAAAAAAGCACGGTTGGTTACCAACCGATGGTGGAAAAGGCTCCCATATAAAAATGGAGATGTCTGGCAAAAGACCCATCATTATCCCACACGGAGAATTGAAAAAAGGAACCGAAATAGGGATTTTAAAAGAGGCAGGGCTGAAATAGCCTTCCTCAATGATTGATAAGGAGGCATCATTCATGCTAATTAGTTATCCTGCATGTTTCTACAGTGTCGAGAATGGTTACTATGTTTATTTCCCAGATATAGGTGGTTCTGGTACGCAAGGAGATACAATTCCTGATGCAATTGCGATGGCTTCCGATTATTTAGGTATGATGTTATCTGATGATATTGAACATCAAAGAACAATCCACCAGCCATCTCCTATCAATACGTTGTCATTAGAAGATAATAATCCCTTTAGAGATGACGATGACTTTAATTTTAACCTTGCAGACTCGTTTGTTTCTATGGTAAATGTAGAACTAAATGATTATTTAGGAACAAATACGTTAGTCAAAAAAACCGTCACCATTCCCAAGTGGTCTGATGAACTCGGGAAAAAAAATAAATTGAATTTTTCTAAAACCTTGACCGATGCCATCGTTGAAAAGTCGCTACATGTTTTAAAGTAGCCTTGAGAAAGCACCCCCGCACGCTTGACCTTGCGGGGGTGTTTTTTATTTTTCAGTGACAATATTCACAGGAAATTGTCCATAATCTAAATTAAATGTCCGACCAGCCGTCAGCTGAAGCATTTCTTTTTTCATGCCTTCCGCCAAACGTGCATCCCCAAAACTTTCAATCATATCAATAACGGTGATTACTTCTTTATAATATCTCATTTTGCCAGTGTACAGATAATACGTAAGATTTTTTAAATAACGTAAGTTAAAATGAATATAGTAGATTTCGGCAGGAATCGTGGTAACACTCATTAGCGCTAAATATTCCCGGGCTTTCGCATAATTTTTCTTATAAAGTTGCGCTGTAATGATATTTAGGTAAAAACCATAGGCGACATTTAATGTTTGGGTATCACGTAATTCAGCATCTTTGACAGGAAACATCTGCTCAAGAATCTGAAGGACTTCGTTTTCAGAAAATAACGCCCCTGTATTAGTCACCATTTGATAATCGTAATATGTATAGTAGCTTTTGCTAGAGATAAGTGCGAGAATTGCCATTCGATCAGTTTCATCAAATTCTGGAATTTCCTCCCAATCATTACTGAAAGTTAGCTTAATATCTGTATAAATAGACATCTCTACTGCGTTTTTTTGGGGATTGCGCTCTAATTGATAAAAGTAATGAATCAGGTTCTTTTTTTCACTTGTATTGTTCAACCCCATTTGACAACATTCAATTTGATGCATAATTTTAGATGAAGCCGTACTTCTTGTTTCAGAGACCATATGAAAAAATTCATTAAAGGTAATCCCAAGTGACTGTAATGCTGTCATTAAATCCTCGTAACTTAGCTTGGCTTCACCAATTTCGATTCTTCGATAGGTTTGTTTCCCTTTTTTTGGTAAAACATCTTTCTGAGCAATTTTTTTCTTTTTTCTAAAATACTTTAATGCCTCTAACACATCCATAATATGCTCCTTTCTATTAATAAGTTAATATTAAGTGTTATTTTTTTATTAACTAAAATATACTATTTTCTAAAAAATTATTTCTATGAACTTTAATATTATCAAATAATCGAATAATATATTTGTTTGAATTATTTTTTCGCACATTATAATTGTTAGACATCAACAAATTTTAAAAAAACTTTTCTAATTCGTTCTTGAAGAAACTAAGATATCTGTCTTATAATGAAATTCAATATAACTCAGAGCAGGAGGTGTCGCAATGTTTGGTTTCAATATTAGTTTATTTCTTATTACTCGGTTCCGTTAAACCCACTCTTCACTAACCATTGTACAATCAATTTCCTTGAATATCTATTTCATTTTTATTAAATAACATTTTTAATAAAAGTACATATATTTTTATTTTCGGATATTTTCTTTAATTAAATGAAATATATTTATTAAAACAAATAAATTACATTCAATTAAATCAGAAGGAAACAGATTGTAGCAAGTGAAGAAAAAAACAGCTCTTGAGTGATATTTTCTCAAGAGCTGTTTTTCTATTTTATTTCAAAAGCGGTTTGCGTTGTGGGGTTATTACTTAATAAGGTGTTTTTATACAGTAAATAGTACGCTGCCGCTGACCAACTAAAGTTTTTCGTACTTAGGCCCTTCCCTGTTAGTGGATCATAATTTTCATGAATAGGTCCTTCTCCCATCAATCCTTCGGCATGTAAGAAGAGTTTTTGTGTCATTTCTTTCGCTTCTTTTGTATAGTCATAGTTTTGAAGAGCTTCTACACCAAACAAGGCTTGATCAAGCCAAACTGGTCCCCGCCAATATTTCGTTGCAGCAAATTTTTCATTGTCTTTGGATGCTGTTGGGAATGGCATAAAGGTATTGAACATTTCTTGATTCATCATGTTTTTCTTAACTGCCGCCGCCTGTTCTTTGGTCGCTACTTTTGCCCAAAGCGGCAACCAGCCTTCTGTTCCTTTGCCACGATTGACTAACAATTTTGTTTTCGAGCCGTCTTCATTTATTTGTAAGTCATAGAAGAAGCCTGTTTTTTCATCAAACATATTTTCTTGAATATATTTTTTTAGTTTCTTCGCTTCTTTTTGATAGTTCTTATAGTCCTCTTTTTTGCCTAGTTCTTCTGCTATCGAAGCTAAATAGCCCTTTTCAGCGTAGAGATACGCATTCAAATCCACTGATTCTTGATTAATCGAATACCCCACTACTTTTCCTTTATTTTTATTTTCAAAAACTTTAACTCCAACGTCGCCTTTGCCCACACCTTCTTTGTCAAACCGTGTAGCGTTATCCATGCCACTTTCCCACGCGGCTGCTTCAATAACAGCATCATCATCCACTTTAGGTTGGCCATTTTTATCTTTAATGATTTGATCCTTGTCGTCTTTTTGCCAGTGAGCATCACTGACCATGCTTCCATATTCTGCTATCCCATTTTTATTGTGGTCTCTGTTGGTATACCACCAATTATGATAAGCCACAAGTTTGGGATACATTTCTTTTAAAAATTCCTTATCTTTGGTTTCTTGATAAATATGCCAAACTGCCCATGCAGCCAATGGTGGTTTAGAATTTCGTTCATTCCAGTTGCCACCTTCACCACCACGCGCACTGTCTTGATTGTAAAAGACAGCATCAATGATCGCTCCTGCATCTTGTGGACGTACAGTATCATCTTTTTGAATTTGATAATCAAACAAGGCCCGCATATTATTTTTAGCTAACTCAGGATTAAAATCAGCCGTTGCTACATCCGCTTTCCACGAATCCCAAGCCCACATACCAATAAACCATTTATAAGACATGGACGGAACAATCCCGTCATGCTTAAAGGCACCTGCCGCACTTCGCCAATTGGTATTAATCGTTTCAATCGATTTGACTAGCGCATTTTGATATTCAGGAAATTCTGCTGTTTTCTTTTGATCAAACGTTTTATCTAGATATCCTTGCCATCTTTGCTTGTTCTCTTTGAAATAGCGCGCCGCATTTTTGGTATATTCGGGTGCTTGTTGTTGTTCCTTTGCCTCTTCCTCTTTTGTAAAAGTATAGCTTTCTGTCGTATAGGTGTTGTACGTTTGTTTAGGCTTCAATTCAATTGGTTCAGCGGTCGCTGTATAATTCCGATTATCAATTTTTGTTGAAACTTTATCCGCATGATGAATCGTATATTTTGTGTCTTTCGTAGCAAAATAATTCCACGTTTCTCTGACTTCACCAAAATTCACTTGAATGTCATTGTCTTTAGCAGTTAAACGAGTACCAATATCTAAGGTTTCCGTTCCCTCTTGAATTTTGTCAAAGACCGCACCTGTCCAGCTTGCTTCAAGTGACAAGGGATCTTCACCAGTGTTTTCAAGTGTCGTTTGGATAAGCGCCGTTCGATTGCTGACAAAAATTAAAGCTAAATGAATCGTTACATCGTCTAATTCATAGGTTTGCTCTAGGCGCCCAGGATAATAAGACAGGTCCATGCGGTTGCTTTGGCTTAAATCATAGGTTTCTCCCGTTTTTTTATTTTTGACCGTTAATTTGTTTAAACTTGCCGCCAAGTTTACTGGATATTCTTCCGCAATAATCAATGGCCCCGCAAAACCACCCAGTAGCTCTTTATTGCTTTTTTCAGGTAAATAGTAGCCATGCCATGCACCTAAATCAGAAAAATTATTAAAATAATTGGTATCGTATACGCCATTCGTCCGTTCGGTTGGTGATGCACTCACATCTAAAACATTCGCAAATTCATCAACTTTTGTTCTTTCAACACTTGCTTGCACTTCCCCGCTTAACGCAAAACAGCTGACTACGGTGATTCCTAACGCTAACCAAGTAGACACCCGTTTCTTTTTTGATAAACCCTTCATAAAACCCCTCCTATAAAAATGATAGCGCTTTATACACTGATTTATTATCAGCAAGGACTATGCCAAATGGAGTGTATCCCTTTTTATTATTGAAAGATTCAACTTTCTCTAGAAAAAAAGCGACCGTATCGAAGTGTATTGATCAAAAAATAACGAGTGTATCGATAGTGTATTTAGTTTATGCTTGATTCTGTTTTATTTTCGTAGCTTCCACAAATTTTTCAGTAATTTTTTGCGGTCGTGTAATAACAGATCCCACCACCACGCTATAAGCACCTAGCTCCAGAACACGTTGGACTTTTGCTGGCGTATCAATCATTCCTTCTGCAATGATTGGTGTAGTAAAATGCTTCTTTGCTTCTCTTAACAGTTCAAAATCATTTTGTTCAATCCGCTGATTTTCACTTTGCGGCGTATAGCCGACTAACGTTGTGCCAATATAATCAAAGCCTAACTCCGCCGCTTCAATCATCTCTTCCAGCGTGGAACAATCTGCCATCCATTCTTGGTTAGGATACTTTTCTTTTATTCTTTTGAAAAATGTGGCTAACGTTTCGCCATTTGGTCGTTTCGAATGGGTTGCATCGAGAGCGATAATTTCTGGCTGAACAGCCATTAATTCATCTACCTCACGCATAGTTGCGGTAATATATACTTCTGCGTCAGGATAATCTCGTTTAATAATCCCAATGATTGGTAAATCTACCTCTTTCCGGATTGCTCGAATGTCTACCACAGAATTTGCTCGAATGCCTTTAGCCCCTCCTTGTTTAGCGGCCAAAGCCATCTTGGACATGATAAAAGAACTATGCAACGGTTCGTCTGCCAACGCTTGGCAAGAAACAATTAATGCCCCTTTGATTTCTTTATTCAACATTGATCCCTCCAATTTAAAAGCGATTACAAACACAGTATACCTACAACAGCTGAAATATGCCACTCTCCCAAATAAGAACAAACGTTTCACGTGAAACAAAAGAAAGCAAGCGGTTAAGGCTTTCTTTCTTTTGTTCCCATTTAGCATTTCACCTTAAAATATAGCGGATTTGATTATATCATGATACGATAATTCATATCGATAAGAAAGAGGTGATAAAATTGACAGAATACATCTACTTAGCTAGCGAGCAACCTTTATCTACAGGCAGTATAACTTTAAATGGACTGAGCAATCACACGGGCAATCTATTAAATAAAGAGTTCTTCTTTTTTATAAATGATTTTGAAGGTGAGTCACCAGGTAAATTTTCATACAGCAACTATTTAAAAACATTGAATTATCAGGTTTGCTCTATGTGTTCTCTACCGTCAGATAATCAAAATATTGAAACACCCTCAGCAGTCGCTCTTCTTGGCTACATCCGAAATCATTTTAAAAATACCTGCACAACTAAGTTATATATTTTGTCCGCTTTAAATGGTTTTGAAAACAAACCGATATCAAAAATAGTTACTCGTACACTGTCTGATTTATCTTACAAAGATTTATATTATCAAGAGATGAAACTTTTAAAAATTATTCGTTAATATACTTATAGTGGTCTATCAAAAAAAAAAGAATATTTATTCCGTTACATAAACTTTGAAAAAATGAAAAATAAGACCTTCAACATACTATATCCTGTTGAAGGCCCTTCTCTCTTATTTAACCCTTTAATTTTTATGACCCTCTAAATAATCATACCCAAAATGTGCATACGCAAATGGCGTTGCAATTCGTCCTCGTGGTGTTCGTTTAATGAAACCTTTTTGAATAAGATAGGGTTCATACATATCTTCCACCGTTTCGGTTTCTTCACCGATATTTACAGACAAGGTACTTAAACCAACTGGACCGCCGCCGTATAAATCAATCATTGTTTTCAACAATTTTTGATCGACATAATCCAAGCCTTGATGGTCCACTTGCAGCAAGGTTAACGCTTTGTCTGCAATCGCTCGGTCGATTTTGCCATCTGATTGGACTTGGGCAAAATCACGGACACGTTTTAACAAACGATTAGCAATTCGGGGGGTTCCTCTTGAGCGGCGCGCAATTTCAAAGGCACCTTCCTCAAAAATCTCCGTTTGAAAAATATCCGCGGAACGGAGAACGATTTCTTTTAAATCCTGCTCTTGATAATACTCCATGTGAGAAATAATCCCAAAACGATCTCGTAATGGCGCTGAAAGCATCCCTGCCCGTGTGGTAGCGCCCACTAAAGTAAAAGGCGGTAACGGAAAATGAACGGGATGTGCCGTGGTTCCTTGACCGACCATGATATCAATGTAAAAATCTTCCATTGCGGAATACAGCATTTCTTCCACCACTCGCGGCAAACGATGAATTTCATCGATAAATAACACATCACCAGGCTCTAATTCGTTCAAAATAGCGACTAAATCTCCCGCCCGTTCGATGGCTGGTCCACTTGTGGTACGAATGTTCACATTCATTTCATTGGCGATGACCATCGCCATTGTCGTTTTCCCTAAACCTGGCGGACCATAAAGAAGAGTATGATCCAACGCTTCATTCCGATTTTTCGCCGCTTCAATATAAATCGTTAGTTCTTGTTTTACTTTGTCTTGACCAATATATTGTGCTAAAAATTGTGGACGTAACGATTTTTCAATTGAAGCTTCTGCTTCTTGACTTGCAGCTGAAAGCAACCGTTCTTCTTCTGTCATCGTTATTCCTCCTTAGCGTTTCATCATGAATTTTAACGCATTGCTTAAATAAACATCTGTCGTTGTCTCACCTAACGCTTCCAATTGCTTAGTGATACGCTTAATCTCTCGGTCACTGTAGCCTAGGGCACTTAATGCTTCTAACGCTTCTGCCAATGCTTGATTGCTTGTTGTCACCGCTTCGGTTGCGGTCATGGCCGCAACCGCTGCTTCGGAAGACTCTAATTCGCCTAATTTTCCTTTTAAATCTAAAATCATTTGTTGGGCTGTTTTCTTGCCAACACCTGGGAACTTCGTTAAATATGTAACATCTTCCCCTTCAATTGCATTGATTAAACCACCATGATCAGCCACAGAAGCCATGATAGCTAAGCCACTTTTAGGGCCAATTCCAGAGACACTGATTAATTTTAAGAACAATTGTTTTTCTTCTAAACTGCCAAAACCAAATAAAAGTTGTGCATCTTCCCGCACGACTTGGTGAAGATATAGTTTAATATCCGTATCCATTTTTCCTGAATAGCGATACGGGTTATCGACTGAAATCTGATAGCCAATGCCATTTGTTTCAACGACAATATAGTATGGGCTAACAAACGTTACTTTTCCAATAATATATTCGTACATGTTGTCACCTTTCCAATTGCTGATTGCGTACATATGTTCCATTTTACTTGATTCATTTATTTTAAGCGATATCTTCATCGTTTGCAAATATTCCTATGAGCAATCTATACTAATAGCCTGAAAACACTCTTTATAAAACAGCTTTCTATTGATGAAGCAAACAATAATTAATAACTAACAGAAGACAGATTAACACGCTCTCCCTAGTAGAGACAATAATTTTATGTACAACTCAGTCTAATAATTCTATCTAGAAAGCTGTAAAAATTTAGGATTGATATTACTTTCAGACAAAACTAAATCATAATCTTCTGGGTAAACTTTTAAGTGCTGATCTAACGCAACAGATACCCCTGCTTGTAACCTTGCTAAAGCTACTTTATTATCCATCCATGTCAATGCATGAAATAGGGTACCTAAACAGGATATTCCTTTGCCTTTTCTATACTCTGCCTGAGTAATATTTGCTCGGGGATGAAAATTTTCACTATATCTAATAACTGCTTTAGCCGACCGATAGTTATACATTCGTCCACCATGTGCAGCTCTATTCCTATAACTATGACATAAAAAGATAATGTCAGTAAACATATTGGTAATCCCTTCATCCACGATTTCTTTAGGTATTCCTAGAATCATCGCTATAACTTCTTTTTTATTTTCACTTTTTTGTAATTTATAAAAATTAGCCAGGTTTCCAAATGTTGTTCCTTTTAACATAATCCAAGGTGGAACGTTTCCATGATAACCACGATAGTGTTTCATGGGTTCTATATCATCGTAGATAATCTTTTTAAACTTTGTAATTAGCTGATCAACTTTATATCCTTGTCCGTTTTTGTTTTTCTTTCCACTTTGATAATGACGTCTATTCAAATAGTCTATTTGTTGTTCACCTATATTTTTACTGACAACGTAAGAAATAGCTGCTCTTACATACATCTCAACATCACATGTCGCATCAATTACAGATGAAGTTATTGTTTTGTCCATCATAAATAAAGAAAAAATATGATCAAATGTACTGTTTTCTATAAAACATTCTTCTTGATGGTCAGTTATTTTTTGCTTTTTTTCCAAAAGGAAGTCTTTATAGCCATTGATAATCTCATAATAGCCATAAAAAGATAATTTCTTTTTTGCATTTTCTTTATCCGAGAAAACCAATCCTCGAGCTTCCAAAATAGCTAATTGTTCATCTAATGTTTTAAAAGGCTTCATATACTGTTCTCCTATTAATTAGCACAAGAACGTCTATTAGAAAAACTAATAGACGTTCTTGGTTAGCCGCACAGCAGCTCTTCTTTAAGGTTATCTCTATGCTATCATTTGTTTTGTAGCTAGTCAATAGCCCAACTTTCTAAAGAAAATGCTTTTTATACTAAAAAATACAATACGTTGTATAAAAACAGAAAAAATATTAAATATATTTCTATACATTGTCCAAAAAATCAAAATGCACACAGCCATAGCGGAGAATTTTTTATCATCGACCTTGGCTACATCTATTTGTTACTTTTCGCTCACTAGGGAATTAAAAAGTGCGTACTGTTTTTTTTAACATGCTTGCGTAATAATAGCGGTAGCTTCAAAAAAAATAACCAAAAAGGAGACTACATACATGAAATTAAGTATCTTAGATCAATTAACGGTTCCTAAAAATCAATCAGCAAGCGACACATTACAAGAAGCCAAAGAGCTCGCTCAATTAGCGGAAAAACTTGGCTACACAAGAATTTGGTATGCCGAACATCACGGCTCAGACGCCTTTGCCAGTGCAACGCCAGAAATTTTAGTTGCACATATTGCTAGTGCCACCGAAAAAATTCGTGTTGGCGCGGGTGGCATCATGACCATGCATTATGCGCCATTTAAAGTCGCAGAAACGTTTAAAACGTTAGCAGCTTTATATCCTGATCGAATCGATTTAGGCATGGGCCGCTCGCCTGGTGGCAGCCCTTTAACTACGTTGGCGTTAAATAATGGTCAGCCACCTCAGCTAGACCAATTTGATAAATTACCTGAAATTTTACTCTTTTTAAGAGAGGAATTTCCTGAAGATCATTTATATTCTAAAATTTCAGCTGTTCCGCGGGAAGTTCTATTACCACAACCCTGGTTACTAGGTGCTAGTAAAGAAAGCGCACGTTCAGCTGGTGAATATGGCATTAATTTTTCCTTTGCGCAGTTTATTCATGGACATTTGCCCAAAGAAGTATTGTCAGCATATTACAAGTATTTCCGACCAGTAACTGAACAACAAGAGCCTCAAGTGAGCGCTGCGTATTTCACTTTTGCCGCCGACACGAAAGAAGAAGCAGAATACCATGCGGCTAGTTTCGAGCATTATATCTTTGCCACCGAACATGGGCTTCCAAATAAATTTTTATCGCCAGAAGAAGCCCTAGCTTTCCCTTACAGTGAAATGGACAAACTGGTTTTAGAACAAAATAAACAACGCTTTGTCATTGGCAGTAGCCAAGAAGTTGCGGAGTTTTTCCACCAACAAGAAGAACTAGGGTTGACAGAAGCGATGCTAATCACCCCAGGTTATGACAAACAAACGCGCTTTCAATCGTTTGAACGCCTAGCAAAAGAATTATTATAGAAAGGAAATGAGAAATGTTAGAGGTTTTAAAAAGAATTAATACGCTTGCACAAAAAGAGCGTGAACAAGGTTTAACATCTGAAGAACAAGCTCTTCGTGTCGATTTGCGACAAGAATATTTGCGGACCATTCGTGAACAATTCAATAAAACATTAATGGGCGTCACTATTTATGATCCTACTGGTGAAGATGTGACCCCAGAAAAATTAAAAGAAGAACAGCAGAAATATTTTGATTAAAAGAGACACAGAACAGTCGATTTGACTATTCTGTGTCTCTTTTTAACTACTCTTCTGTCACATATGTCCACTTATAATCATATTGTGCGCCAGCACCATGGGCAACGACGCCTTTCACTTCTTTACTGCGTAGATGGGCAGTCGCCTTTTGATAAAGTGGTGCCAAAGCGGTCTCTTCACCAATCAATAACTTCTCAGCCTTAACCATGTCTTCCCAACGTTTTTCAGGATCTGAAGCATCTCTTGTAGCTGAAGCCTCAATCAACTCATCGTAGGCTTTACTTGAAAAACGCCCGCGATTATAGTTATTACCAGTAACAAAAAGGTCTAAGAAACTACTTGGATCTGCGTAATCCGCAGCCCAACCACCTAAGATTGTCTCAAAATCGCCGCGACTACCTCGATCAATTCGAACTGAAAACGGCACTGGGCTCACTGTTACATCAATGCCCTCTAAAGTATCCTTTAACGTACCTTGAATATATTCCGCTAACTTTTTCGTAGAATCGACATCATCGGCAACAATATCCATTTTGAGTGTTGTTATGCCCAATTCTTTCTTCGCTTTTGCCCAATATTCTTTTGCTTTTTCTGGGCTATATTCAACAATTTTTTTATTTTCATCAGCAAAATCTTTGTCATCTGTCGGCGAATACGACATCCCTTCTGGAATTAAGCCGGTAGCGACTACTGAGCCGTCGCCTAAAATTTTATCTACTAATGCGTTGCGATCAATCGCTGCTGAAATTGCTTTGCGTAAATTCACATTATTATACGGTGAATTTTTATCTCGCTGATTAAATTCCAAATAGCTGGTTCGTGCTTCTTTTTCGATAACCAATTCTGGATCCTTCGCCATTTGCTGGGCCAATTCGCCACTTAAAATAACATCGTCTGCTTGACCATCTTGGAATAAGTTCAAGGCAGTTGGTGCCTCCTTGACGACATCAAAATTGATTTTATCTAATTTGACATTGTCTTTATCCCAATAGTTTTCATTTTTTTCCAAAGTCCAATTGGTATCTGAGCCAGCCCCTTCAAAGTTAGCTAAGACAAACGGACCATTATAGACTGCTTTTTCACTGGAAGCAGCGTAATCTTTGCCATATTTCTCTACGGTTGCTTGATGTTGCGGGAAAAATAGTGGAAAGGCCAGTAAATAATCAAAATATGGTGTTGGTTTTGCCAGTTTAATTTCTAGCTCGTAATCTCCGTTTGCTTTAATGCCTAATTCAGAGACTGGTTTCTTACCAGCTACAATATCTGCACCGTTTTCAATCATTTCTAGAAAATAAGCATACTCAGCGCCAGTCTGAGGATCTGCTGTACGTTGCCAACTAAAAACATAATCGGCAGCTGTGACAGGATCACCATTGGACCATTTTGCTTCTTCTCTTAGTTTCACTGTGTACGTCAGACCATCATCACTGACTTGCACTTTTTCTTTAGCCCCTGCTGGTTGCGGCTTGCTTTTATCATCTAAACGATAAATTCCTTCATACGCATTATTCAGTGCCGTAAAACTAATTGTATCTGTTCCTAAAGATAAATCTGCAGAAGGCATTTCTTGTTGAACTACTACTTTAAATTCTTGTTTAGCGGCAGTTTTCTCTGATCCGCCCTTTGCTTTTTCGGCGCCAGCTCCCCCATCACCACCACAAGCAGCTAAAACTAACAGCGTTGTTAAACTTAACCCGATAAGTCCTTTTATACGTTTACTTTTCATGCCTTTCTCCCTTCACAGAAAAAACTCTTCATTTTTTAATTTTTAGAATATTCTTATAATACTAAAATTAAAAACAAATGGCAAGCATTAAAATAAAAAAAGAACCAATCCCGAAGGACGGTTCTTAAAAAATGACTAACTAGCTTTGTTACGTCGTTTATAAATATACCAGCCAGAAGAAGAAAGTCCAACGAACAGTAAACCATATAATGCAAGCGTTTCTGTTTCTGTACCCGTTTTAGGTAAAAAGCCGCCATACTTTTTCTTCTCTGTTACGGATGGATTGCTCTGTCTTGCTCCCGCTTGGTTTTGTTTATTAGTTGCTACTGGTGTTTCTGGTGTTGGTTTTGGATCTGGTTTTGGATCTGGTTTTGGATCTGGTTTTGGATCTGGTTTTGGCGTCTCTCCTCCACCGATTAACTCTTTGTAAGCTTCTTCCGAAATAGAAACAATTCGTTCGCCTGGGAATGGTTCTTTATATTGTGCTAAATCAATCGTCGTTGCTGCACGATACAACCGCAAGCTGGTTGCACTTTTCAAGTATTCAATTAAGACAGCATCTAGTGAAATCCCTTCTTCTCGTTCACCACCTAGCATATCGTAACCATCACCACCAGCAGCTAAGAAATCATTGGTAGCCATCCGGTATTGTTTCTTCTCATCCAATGGTTCAAACTTTTGCGTTTGCCGATTTTTAATTTCTATTCCTAATACGCGACTACCGACAATCGTTTGTCCTGTTTCATTGCCTTCGTCACTAGCCAAGCGAGTACCTGGTTTTGTGGAATCATAGTGGATACGAATGGAGCTTGAAACATGTAGGAAACCACCATTTGCGCCAAGTTTTGGTTGGCCAGCATCATCTAGTAAAATTGTGCCATTCTCATCTTTTTGTGGAATCGAACGAACAGACATTTCAAACATTTCTTTAACTTGAGCGCCGGTTACTTGAATTTGCGCAATGCTATTGCCAAAAGGTAACACAGCAATGACATCCCCAACTTTAATTGGCCCTTGTTTAATATCAGCGCGAATGCCGCCACCATTGGTTACTGCAAAATCAGCAGGTTGGCTAAACGCGTCTTGGCCATATGACATAATCGCATCACCAATCAAATTCCCTAAGTTGGTCTCTCGTGTGCGCACATTTTCTCGTTGTCCATCCAATGTGAATGGAATATAATCGACAATTACTTTTTCATTTTCAGCGTTAAAATTCGTTCGTGCTTCATCAACGATGGCTTTAACTGCCGGGTTTTCTGGCAATCCTAGCAACTCTTCTGCTGAAATCAATTTTGCTGTTTTCTTAGTTGGTTCACTCTCTGGTGCTGTGACGATCCCAACATTATTTAAATAATTACCTGTTTGAGCATAGATCACTTTGCCATAACGTTTGCCGCTTTCGACGGCTGTATGCGAATGTCCATCAATCACAGTGATATCTAACTCAGGATATGTTTGACTAAGGGTTTCTGCTAGCGTATCACCACGCCAGATATGCGGCGTCGTTTCATCTACGCCTAAATGCCCAGTAACCACGAAAGCTTGAATATCCGCGTACTTCTCTTTAATTTCATTAATCACTGCTTCTACTTCTGGAATCGGGTCTTTAAATGTTACCTTCTCCACGTTTTTCGGGTGTGTTTTCGTTGCTGTTTCTGGGGTCGTCACACCTACAATGGCAAACTTTTTCCCAGCTTTTTCTACGATTGTATACGGATCAAAAACCCGTCCACTGCCATCTTTGTAATACGTATTACTAGATAAAATCGGAAAATTCAGTTGGTCTTTATAACCTAGTGCAATCTCTAAACCAAAATCAAACTCGTGATTTCCCACCGCCATGGCATCATAACCAACTTCATTCATTGCTTTGGCCATATCCGCGCCTTTGGAGAAATTGGAGATTGGTAATCCTTGGAAAACATCTCCTGCATCCACCATCAAGGTTGGGTTTTCTTGGTCTTTAAAGGTTTTTAGACGCGCCATACCTAATTCGCCTTTCCCTGCTTCTAGTCGGCCATGAACGTCATTTGTGTGCATAATGGTATATGCATTATCTAAATCAAAGCCCGCATTACGGACATCTTGTTTCGTAATAGCGGCGGCGTTTGGTGTACGTCCATCAGGAGAAGTCGGAATTTGAAGAGTGCCGTCATTCACTAATTCGATTGCTTTGGTACGCCATTTTTCATCAAAATTTGTCCCAATAATTGACCAATTTCGTTCGATTTCTTGTTCTGGATCAAGCGTTCCTTTTTTCTTAATATAATCAACAATCATTCCTCGTAAGGTTTCTGGATCAGAATTTTTAATAGGTTCCCCTACTTGAATCCCTTGGCTAGCTAAACCGCCGTAACGATAATTATTCATAGCAATCGTATATTCTTTGGCAGGATCCAGCGGTTGGCCGTCAATTTTCGCATCTACAATTCGTTCACCCACTGGTTTTGAAATGTCAATCTTGTAGTCCACTCCAGAAATCATGTCATAGTTATATACACGAATGTTTGGATTAAAACTAATGGTCAAATCATCTGGCTGTGTTTGGTTATAGTACGCCCCTTGTTTTTCTAAATACTTCAGTAAGTTTTCACCGTTAATGGGAACACTCACTAAGGTATTCGGGTATTTGTAGATATCAAAAATCGTGGCATAGGAAATCTTCCCCGCAGGTAATTTACTGTCGTATTTAAACAGCGCTGCCGCACTTAATTGTGCACCTGTTACTTCTTTTTGAACGTTATTAATTAAAGAAATCATCGCTGTTGGTTGTAATTGTGCTTCGGGAATTCCTTTAATTTCTTGTTTTGGTAAAAAATCAGCTGTTGCTGTGCCGATCTCCTCCTGAATAAACGCTCGCGTTTGCTCATGGTATTCTTTTGTCGCTGCCTTAACTGCTTCATCTGCTGGAACATTCGTTGTTGGTACAATCGTTGCTGTACCTTCTTGCACTTCCCACTTATCGGCATTTTTAGCAACTGAAAGATCAATTTTGACAACTTCTGTCCCCGTATCTTTCGGTCCCCCTACCGGTACAGTTTTTCCATTCGGCGCTGCTCCTTGCTTGGTAAAAGAAAGGTGGTCATGACCTAGAATATACGCATCAATCCCCGCGACATTTTCAATTACTTGGTCGGCGCTGGCAGCCGGATCACTATTTTGTTGTCCCGCATGAATCGAGGCAACAATAATGTCAGCCTGATCGTTAGCTTTCAACTCAGTAACTGCTTTTTCTGCTTCTTCTTTCAAAGGTAAAAAATTAAGCGAAGTAACACGAGGGCCATCCCACAAAGGAATGTGCGGGATTGTTAAGCCGATAATCCCAACTTTTAAATCTGGCTGCCCATCTTGATTAAAATCAAGTTCCTTCGTGGTAGTCCCTTTAACAAAACGACGACCATCTTCCTTATTGTAGGTATTCGCAGACAAAATTGGAAAAGCGGCTTCTTTTTGAATTTTTTGGATTAACGGTAAACCAAAATTAAACTCATGATTTCCCAAAACCATTGCATCATACTTCATGACATTCATGGCGGTGATCATTGGATGGGTCTTTTCATTCACTAAAGGCGCTTTATTATACAAGTCATCTGTTAAAATAGTGCCTTGAATATTGTCGCCATTATCAATTAAAACGGTGCCTGCTGGGTTTTGTGCCCGGACTTGGTTGACGACTGTACTTACTTGGGACAAACCAACTGGTAGTTCTTTATCATCTTCATAAGACCAATTCCATAATTGACCATGAACATCTGACGTACCTAAAATTGTTATTTTTTGCGGCGTGCTCGCTTCTTCTTTTTCAGCGGTTGACGTTTCTAAATTCGTCGTCTCTGTTGGTGCTGTGGTTTCTTGTGACTGCTTGACACTGTCACTCGTAGCCTGATTTGGTGCTTCTTGCTTGATGTCTGTTGTTTCCTGTGTGATGATTGGTTCTTGTTTTCTACTTGAATCGGTGGTACTTGTTACTGCTTCTGAACTTTGTTGACTCGTTGTTTCTACTGCATATGCCGTACTAGTAACGCTTGGCGCTATCAACGCAACAGCCATTAAAAAATGCATGCCCCACTTCACTTTTTTAAAGCTCAACTTTTTCACAAATTTCCTCCTTGTGTTTCAACCCATTTGCAACAAACAATTGTCAAAGTAACAAACAACAAAAAGAGCCTTCCCCCATCACGCTGCTCTTCTTTTCCTATCATAATATATCCGTTAAATAAAAAACAGTAAATTCCGTTAAAATAAGATGTTTTTCCTGTAAATTGTTTTTATTTTTGGACAATATAGCGAATTTGTTTGTGAAAAAAATAGTCATTTTGACCAAAACACGAACTTTATAAAAAAGAAAGTCTTTTTATATTGGAAAAGCGGAACAAAAACTATTTTTTTGAAAAAAATAACTAAAAATACCGAATAAACAGCATTGGTCTAGCCCTTGAATGTCTCTAAACAAATACTAGCAGCAATTGGTCTAGTCTTTAAGGAGGAAAAAGAACGCTCTTTTGCTTAAGCAAAAGAGCGTTCTTTTTTATTTGAGGTTAATCCTTCATATAAGGTAACTTTTTAGCATAGCCTTCTTTATTCACTTGACGTGCCCGGGCAATCGCCAAATCTTCTGAAGGGACATCTTCTGTGATGGTTGAACCAGCAGCAGTCACCGCATGATCACCAATCGTGACTGGCGCAACAATGTTCGTTGCAGAGCCAATAAACGCGTGATCACCCACGACTGTTTGGTGTTTATTTTTGCCATCATAATTAACAAAAACAACGCCGCAACCGACATTAATATCTTTGCCTAATGTTGCATCACCAACGTATGTTAAATGGCCCACTTTTGTTCCTTCATCGATTGTTGCATTTTTTACTTCCACGAAGTTACCAATGTGTACGTTTGCCCCCACATCTGCTTTAGGACGTAAATGTGCATACGGACCCACATCGGCCCCCTCGCGAACCACACTTTCTTCAATCACAGACTGTTTAACAACCACTTGATTGCCGATGTGACTATCAACGATTTCTGAATGTGCGCCAATCAAGCAATCTTCGCCAATCACTGTTTTTCCTTTGATAGTGACTCCCGCTTCAATGACTGTGTCTGAACCAATTACCACGCCTTCATCAATATACGTTGTATCTGGATCAATAAATGTAACACCATTTCGCATATGCATTTCATTTAAACGACGATGCATAATTTTATTAGCAGTGGATAAAGCGACGCGATCATTTACACCCATTGCTTCGTCAAAGTCTGCCATTTGGTAAGCAGCGACAGCTTTGCCTTCTTTTTTCAAAATTTCAATGATATCTGTTAAATAGTATTCCCCTTGTGTATTGTTTGTATCTGTTTTCGCTAACGCTTCAAACAATGATTCATTATCAAAACAGAAGGTTCCTGTATTAATTTCTTGAACACGTGCTTCTTCTTCACTGGCATCTTTTTGTTCCACGATTCGTTCAACAATGCCCACATGGTCACGAATAATTCGACCATAGCCTGTTGGGTCTTCCGCATGCGCTGTTAAAATAGTCGCACTTGCATTCTTACCTTGATGGTAATCGAATAAATTTTTCAAGGTTTCCGCAGTTAATAACGGCGTATCCCCTGTAATAACTAATGTTGTTCCTTGTTTACCACCTAATAACTCTTGTGCTTGCATGACTGCATGCCCAGTTCCCAATTGTTCAGCTTGTAAGGCATATTGACTACGTTCGCCTAAATGGCTTTTAATCATTTCCGCCCCGTGTCCAACGATCGTCACGATTTCTGTTGGTTCTGTTTGTTCTACTTGATCTAAAATATGTTCGACCATTGGTTTACCAGCAACTGGATGCAATACTTTATAAAGTTTAGATTTCATGCGTGTTCCTTTACCAGCTGCTAAAATAATTGCGTATCTATTTTCCACGTTTGCCACCTCAAATTAACTAAATTGTTTGATTTTCTTCTAAATCGTCCTCATTATACCTTTTCTAGTTTATCTTACTCTTTTGTCTTTTTCAACAAAATAAGGCATTTAAAAGGTAGACCAATTTATTTTCTCATCTTTTTTTAAAGGAATAAAACAGAAAAAAAGAACCTGAAAATGGAATGGACCATTTCCACGCTCTTTTTCAAATTATTTCTCTGTGAAATAGTTTCCTGGGACTACGCTAATCGTTTTTGTTTGTGTATCCACATCTTCCACGTACAATAGCGAAGTGTAGTCATCGATTGCACGACGGCCATTGAATTTTGACTCAGCAAAAACGGTAATGCCCACAAGTTCTGCTTCAAATTCTTCAATCATACTCTTCATACCATTGACGGTGCCGCCGCCTTTCATGAAGTCATCCACGACTAAAACTTTTGAGCCGCGTTTTAAGCTGCGTTTTGAAAGTTCCATTTTTTCGATACGTTCTGAAGACCCTGATACATAGTTCACGCTCACCGTTGAACCTTCAGTAATCTTAGAATCGCGACGAACAATCACAAACGGAACATTTAAGTAATAAGACACAGCTTGCGCAATTGGCACTCCTTTAGTCGCAACGGTCATTACCGCATCAATTTGTTTGCCTAAATATTTAGAAGCAATAATCCGGCCCACTTGTCTTAATAAATTCGGTTCCCCAAGTAAATCTGAAAGATAAACATAGCCCCCAGGTAATAAGCGATCTTGTTCTGACAAACGATCACACAAATCCATAATCAACTGCTCCGCTTCCTCATAAGGAATTTCAGGGATAAAGCGGACACCGCCTGCAGCGCCTGGAATCGTTTCTAAAATACCTGTTCCACGTTCTTTAAATGTTTTTTTAACAATTGCTAAATCTTCACTAATGGAAGACTTGGCAGATTGGTATCGGTCAGCAAAATATGTCAAAGAAACCAATGTATGGGGATGATCTAAAAGATACTGGGTCATATCGATTAATCGTTCACTTCTCCGAATTTTCAAATTCGTCACTCCTTTTCATTCTATCGTTCCTTATTATAAGGGGTTTAACCGAAAAATTCGAGGATTTTTTTCAAATAACTGAAAATAGTTCGCCATTTCTTTTAAAAAAAAGAAATAAAGGAGAAAAACTTTCGTTTTTCTCCTTAGTTTCTTTGCATTTTTTGTTTTCGTTGGACCATGACAACCACTCGGCGATAAATATTGACTAATAAGAATAAACCAATAAAAATTAGGGTAATGCTTGCACTCGGTGGTGTTTCCAAATAATACGAGCTAGTCAACCCTGTTAGCATGCCAATCAAGCCCATAAACACACTGATGATGATCACCGTGTTGAAGCCTTTACCAATTCGCATACCTATTGCAGCTGGTAAGACCATAATTGCTGAAATTAACAAGGCTCCCGCGATCGGAATCATCACAGCAATCGCCACGCCAGTAATTACATTAAAAAGCATCGACATCCAATGAATAGGTAGCCCATCAACATGAGCAGTATCTTCATCAAATGTTAAAACATACATTGGACGTTTAAATAACATAAACAATAGAACTAAAACTACGAATAAAATTGCCAACATAACCACTTGATCCCACGTAATCGTGACGATGGAACCAAATAAATACGATTGAATACTAGCAGCTGAATTGCCTCCTGTTAAATTCATCAAAACTAACGCCAAAGCCAAACCGCCTGACATTAAAATAGCAATCGAAATTTCTGAATAGGTGCTATAAATCATTCGTAAATATTCTAGAATGATTGCAGCCACAATCACGACAATTAAGGTCATTAAATTAGGATTCCAATTAAAAAAGAAGCCTAGTGCCACACCGGCTAATGACACATGTGAAAGGGTATCTGCCATTAAAGATTGTCGGCGAATAACTAGAAAGACGCCGAGCATTGGGGCAATCACTGAGATAAACAGTGCTGCTAAAAAGGCCTTTTGCATAAATGCATAAGAAAGCATTTCTGCCATACGATTCACTCCTTACCGCTAAAATGAACACTACCATTGTAGCGACGTTTAAGCGAATTAATTTTTTAATTCCTGCTTATTTTTTAAATTTTTCCAACATTTCTTTAAGCCGTTCCTTGGCTTTCGTTATGATCGAGCCAGATAACGTTTTATTGGAAACTTTACGTATACGATTCTTCACTCATATGGAAACAACGCCATTTCGAATCTTCTTTGCGGACAAGACGAATTTGACGATCCACATAGGTTTTGATATCTTCATGATCATGCGTAATCATCAAAATAGCTTTTCCATGTTCATGCGCACTGTGTTGCAACAATTGATAAAATTCGTTTCGCGATTGTTCATCCATACCTGTTGTTGGCTCATCTAAAATAAACAAATCTGGATCGGTCGCAAACACTCGTGCTAAACTAATTCGTTGCTTTTGCCCGCCAGAAAGCTCGCCAATTCGTTTGTGGCGCATTTCCCACATGTCCACTGATTTCAAAGCTTTTTCCACATGAAGATGATCTTTTTTCGTCAACGGTTTGAACCAACGATTTCTGGGAAAGCGACCTGAACGTACTAATTCAATGACGGTGCTAGGAAAGCCCGCATTGAAAGAAGCGACTTGTTGTGGAATGTAGCCAATGCTGATTTTTTCACCAGCACTATTTTTTTTAGCGACCGTAATTTTGCCACTTGTTGGTTTTAATAACCCTAAGGTACTTTTGATCAGCGTTGACTTGGCAGCGCCATTTTCTCCTGTTAAAATAACGAATTCCCCTGGATCAACATAATAAGAAACATCTTCTAAAACAGGTTCATCATCATAATAGAAGGTTAAATTTTCGACTTCAATATAATGCATAAGTTGGCTCCTTTCTGTTGCCAGATTAATGAATGCTTTTTTGTAAAGCAGCGAGGTTTTCTTTCATGACAGACACGTAGTTCTCGCCTGCTTCTTGTTCTTTTTGAGTTAAACTCTCTAAAGGATTCAATACGGCTAATTCGACGCCTGTCTCGTCTGCCAATGTTTTGGCTACTTTTGTAGAAGCCGATGCTTCAAAATAGATCACAGAAACATTGTTTGTTTTAATATATTTTTTTAATTCGGCTAAACGACTTGGCGAAGGTTCTTGGTCTGGAGAAATCCCAGCAATCGGTTCTTGGGTCAAGCCATATTGTTTCGCCAAATAGCCAAATGCAGCATGTTGCGTCACAAAGGTCCGATTTTTAGCGCCTGCAAATGCAGCTTGGTATTCCTTATCTAGCGCAGTCAATTTTTCCAAATAAGCAGCGGTATTTTTTTCAAATACGGCTTTTTTCTCAGGATATTTTTTGATAAGCGCATCCCGAATCGCTGTCACTTCTTTTTGCGCTAACACGGGATCTAACCAGACATGCGGATCCAGTTCGTGGGAATGGTTATGGCCTTCATGACCTTCTTCGCCAGATTCTTCCTCTTCTGTTCCTTGCATCAATTGAATGGATTGACTGGCTTCCACGATTGAAACTTTTTTCGTGTCCAAGTTTTCAATAACATTCGGAACCCAAGTTTCTAGCTCTTTACTATTATAAACAAAGACATCCGCATCAGTAATTTTCGCTAAGTCTTTTGCGCTTGGTTCATAATCGTGTGGTTCCGTTCCAGCTGGAATCAACAGCTCAACCTCTCCCTCATCACCAACGACTTGTTTTGCGAAGTCGTACATCGGATAAAAAGTAGTCATTACCGTGAGCTCTTTCTTCTCTTTTGGCGATTGTGTGGTTTGCCCACAACTAGCTAAAAGAAAAGCACTGATTGCTAAAGTAACGCCGATTATCAAACGGCGGTAGATTTTCGTCATGTTCTGTCCTCTTTTCGATTTACCTGTTATAAACCGTAATATTTACGATTTGCCAGGAATAATGTACCAAATGGATCACGGGACGTCAAGGAATAAATTTAAAAAAACAACAGAGCGTGGGACAAAAATCACTTTGGTTTTTTGCTCCACGCTCTGTTGTTTTTTATTTCAATGTCCGAACCAAATAAACTTCTTCGCAAAAGCCTTTAAGTCCATTATAAATCCGTTGTGCTCGTGTTTTCTTTTCACATAAAGCAAAGACTGTCGGTCCACTGCCGCTCATCAACGCTGCATCAGCGCCGTACTTCAGCATGCGATCCTTGATTTGTTGCACGATCGGATGTCTGGCAATCGTGACACTTTCCAACGCATTGCCAACCGTTTGGGTCATCCCAGTATAATCACCATTTTCAATAGCTATTCTTAGTCCAGCAATATCTGGATGGTGCAATTCATCTACCGCTAAATCATTAAAAACGGTACTAGTGGATACACTAATTCTTGGTTTAACTAGCACAATCCAGCATTGAGGCATGGTCGGTAATGCTTCAATTTTCTCCCCACGTCCGTTTGCAAAGGCTGTTCCGCCCCTTAAACAATAAGGAACATCCATACCAATTTGGCTGCCAATTTCACAGAGTTCGTCCATCGTCAACCCCAGATTCCACAGCTTGTTCAAGCCTCGTAATGCTGCGGCACAGTCACTGCTACCCCCTGCTAAACCAGCTGCCACGGGGATACGTTTTTCAATATATATTTTAATTCCTTTATGAATATTATAGGTACGCTTTAATAAGTCAACTGCTTGATAGACATGATTCCGTCGATCCACGGGTAAAAAAGAGCTGTCCGTTTCAATACGAATGATGTCTTCTTCTAGATTTTCAAAAGTTAAATGATCGGCTAAATCTACACTTGCAAAAATAGATTCAACTTCATGATAGCCATCCACACGTTTATGCAGAACATCTAACCCAAGATTAATTTTCGCAGGAGCTCGTTCGATTATTTCCATCGGTTCCCTGATTCACCTTCCTTAATCTTTTGTCTACCAACATTTTAATCTTTTAGATTCTATCATATGTCCATGAAGAAGTACACCGAAGATTGCTCTTTCTCTGACGACAGATGGTTGAAATTAAAAAGAGCTTAGGAACGAAGGGCTCTTCCTTCACTCCTAAGCGGACTTTCTAAATTATACGGCTTGACCGATGAATTCGATTTCAACGGTGCGTGTTAAAACATCTGAATAGCTATAAGATACACGTTCAAATGAGTTCTCGTCTGGATCCAAGTCAACAACAAAAACAGATGGATAAGTCTCCGTTAAGATTCCTTTACGTTCTGTTTGGCGCTTTCTTCCAGTCTGAGCAACTAACATAATTTCACTGCCGATACGGCCTTCCAAATCTTTCTTAATTGACGATAACGTTGTTGGCATTGCATTCACCTCGAGAAATATTATATCACTTTTTTTAAAAAATTTCAAGTTTATCATACTAGAAGTCTGTTTGCAACTACTTTTGCTCGACAAACCGGCTGTTTTGTCGAATTTTTATTCATTTTCTAATGTATATTTCATTTTTGCTTTGGCACGATCATAGGCACTTCGGACAGCTGAAAAAGTTCCCCCACGTACTTTAGCGATTTCTTCTAACGTGTAGCCTTTTAAGTATGCGTTTAAAATTTGTTGTTCCAACGAGGAAAGACGTGTCGGAAAAGCTGCCAATTTTTCTTGAATCATTAATTGACCTAATGGGTCGGTGGCCGTTGTCCCTAAATAGTCCACTAACTCTTCACCAGCGCTTTCTAATCGTTGTTCCAGAGAAATAGACAAGGTATCTGTTCGCCGCTTATAGGCGCATTGATGGCGAATTAAGCTATGTACGTGATTTTCAAAATTTCGTTTAAAAAACTTTCCTAATGATGCTTGTTTTTCTGAATCAAATCGTTCTAACGTCCGAAAGAAGACAATTCGCCCTTCTTGAAGCCAGTCCTCAGTATCATAATCTTTTAAATAGTATTTTTTCATACACTTATAAATCACTGGCTGATATTGCCCATATAAAGCTTGAAATTGTTCTTGGTCTCCTGCTAATGCTTGCTGAATCTGTTCTAACATAAAAAGCCCTCCTTTTCGATAAACGTATCGAATGATTTAGGAGAGCATAGCATGTTAGAAATTTATGACTTAAGCGAACATTTGTTTAATCTTTTTTTTGAGACAATTCTTCTAGCTTCTCAGAAAGTTTTGATAACTGCTCCACGTTCCATGGAGAATTTCGACGAAATTGCTGGAAATGGATATCCGTTGCATGAATGGCAATCGTCTTTTCTGTTTTCTGGACAGCTTTGTAAAGTTCATTGGCCGAAGTCCGCAATGCACCTTGTGAAAAGACCATCCATTGTTCAGCCAAATCACTCGTTGCGACTGTTACTTGCGTTAAACGATCATTTTTTTCACCAGCTAGACGTTCAATATAACTATCTGCTGTTTCATCTTCTTTGGTGAAAACCACGGTCAAAAGGTACTTTTTGTACGTTTGCTGAATGCCTGGGACTAATTGGGCATCAAAGACCACAATGATTTCCAACCCTTCATATTTGGCATAGTTGGACAGACGACTAAGAAGCAGTTCACGCGCATCCTCTAAACGCTCTTGCTTTTTCAACTGGACCAATTCTGGCCAAGCACCAATCATATTATAGCCATCAACGATTAACAATTGTTTTTTCATACAATCGCCTTCTTCTATAATGGGTTGCGGCCACGATAGACTTCATACATTAGCAAGCCTGCAGCCACACCAGCGTTTAAGCTTTGAACGTGTCCAGTCATTGGAATCGTTAATAATTCATCCACTTCTTTATGAAGACCTTGACTCATGCCACGACCTTCATTTCCGATGATTAAGGCAATTGCGCCTTGTGTATTCCAGCGACGATAATCCGTCCCAGACATATCTGTACCAAAAATCCAAAATTGATTCTCTTTTAGCGTTGCAATACTTTGCGCTAGATTCGTTACACGAGCCACTGGAATATGTTCCACGGCCCCTGTTGACGCTTTGGTTACGGTTGGTGTAATTCCCACTGCACGATGTTTCGGAATGATAATACCGTCCACGCCTGTCGCATCAGCTGTTCGCAAAATTGAACCAAAGTTATGTGGGTCCTCTAGACTGTCTAAAATTAGGAAAAATGGTGTTGCTGTCTTTTCTTTTGTTTGTTCCAATAATTCTTCTAAAGTTAAATATTGATACGCCGTGATTGCTAAAACCATACCTTGATGCACGCCGTGATCACTCATCGTATCTAATTTTGCTTTAGGCACCCATTTAACTGGAACAGCCTGTTCTTTCGCTGCTTGTTTTAATTGCTCAATTTTCTCGCCACGAGCATCTTCTTGTAAAAACAATTTATTCCCGCGTCCTTGCTGCAACGCCTCAACAGTCGCATGGAAACCAAAGACAAAGTTATCTGCTAGCTCTTCTGAGGTTCCATCAGCACCTGCTGTCGCTGGTCGTGGGTTCCGTTCTTTTGAACGCTTATCTGAACGTTCTGGACGTTTCTTACCTTTTTTAAAAGGACGAGATTTTTCATTTTTCATTGGTTTCACCTACTTTCTTGATACACCAGTTAATTAATTCTTCTAAACGTTCTTTTTGTTGTGTCAAATGTAAATACCCCATCAAGGATTCGAAACCGGTCGCTACCCGATAGGTCGTCACATCAGCATTTTTGGCAAAGGTGTGACTTTTAGCATTCCGACCGCGTTTGTACATCACTTCTTCTTCCTCCGTTAGCATTTCTCCCGCTAACATCGCTTGCATTAAGCTTGCTTGGGCTTTTGCTGACACGTAGTGTGTCGCCATGCGATGCAAAACATTCGGTTTCGTTTGTCCCAAGGAAACTAAATAATCACGAATGTAAATTTCATAAATCGCATCGCCAACATAGGCCAAAGCTAAACCGTTTAATTGTTTGTAATCTCTCATTCACTTCTTCTCCATCTCGTTCCTTGCGGAGTATCTTCTAAAACAATGCCTTGTTCTTTTAATAAATCGCGGATTTCATCACTTCGGGCAAAATCACGGTCTTTCCGTGCTTGGTTCCGTTCTTCAATTAACGCATCGACTTGTGCATCCACTAATTCTTCGTTTTTAAAGAATAAACCAAAAATAGCTAACCAGCCACTGAAAAGCTTATCCATCGCCACTAGAACTGGTTCCGAAACTGTCGCTTGTTCACTGTACTGATTCATCATCTTCGCTAATTCATAAACGATCGTAATCCCGTTAGCTGCATTGAAATCATCGTCCATTTCCGTAATAAAACGTTGTTCTAATTCGTTTAATTGAGCTAAATAGTGTTCATCCTCTGGCAAACTTGCGACCGCATCTGCTTGTCTAAAACGTAAATTTTCAAACGCATTTTTCAATTTTTGATAATTGGCTGCTGCCTCTTTTAGAGTGCTTTCGCTATAACGAATCGGGCGACGGTACTGGGTGGTGGACATAAAGAAACGTAAAATTTGCGGATCCACTTTTTGAATCATTTCATGAACAGTAATGAAGTTACCTAGGGATTTGCTCATTTTTTCATCGTCTTCACCAATTGTGACATAGCCGTTATGCATCCAGTAATTGGCAAAGGTATGGCCTGTTTTGGCTTCGCTCTGTGCAATTTCATTCTCATGATGTGGAAATTCTAAATCTTGTCCACCGCCATGAATATCAATCGTCTCTCCCAAGTGTTTTGTCGCCATGACAGAGCATTCAATATGCCAGCCGGGACGTCCTTTACCCCAAGGAGAATCCCAAGAAATTTCATCTTCTTTGGCACTTTTCCAAAGAGCAAAATCCAATGGGTCTTCTTTTAATTGTTGTTCAACGCCAGTTCGTTGACTTGCCCCCACTTCTAATTCATCAATCGATTGATGGCTTAATTTACCATAATTAGGGAATTTACGGGTGCGATAATACACATCACCTGCGACCTCATAAGCAAAACCTTTTTCAATTAAAACGTCGATAAAAGCTAAGATATCAGTCATGTGGTCCATCACCCGGGGATGTAGCGTTGCTGGTTGGACATTCAATGCTTGCGTGTCTTCTTCAAAGGCTTTGATAAAACGCTCCGCCACTTCCGGCGCAGTAATTTTCAATTCTTTAGCTGCCTTGATAATTTTATCATCGACATCTGTAAAGTTCGAGACATAATTCACTTCATACCCACGATATTCAAAATAACGACGAATTGTATCAAAGGCGATCGCACTGCGCGCATTACCGATATGGATATAGTTATACACGGTTGGTCCGCAGACATACATCCGAACTTTATGCGCCTCAATTGGCGTAAATACTTCTTTTTCTCTGGTCAATGTATTATAAATTTTAATCATGCCCTTTTTCCACCTTTCTTCCATTTAGACGAACGACTTTCGCAGGAACACCCACAGCTGTAGCATCTGCTGGGATGTCTGAAATAACAACAGCACCCGCCCCAATTTTTGAACGTTCACCAATCACAACTGGCCCTAAAATTTGAGCTCGTGCCGAAATCATCGCTCCTTTTTTCACTGTTGGATGGCGTTTACCCGTATCACGACCGGTCCCACCTAACGTCACTCCGTGAAACAAAACAACATCTTCTTCTATTTCCGCGGTTTCCCCAATCACAATGCCCATGCCGTGATCGATAAAAACCCCCGCTCCAATTGTGGCTCCGGGATGAATTTCTACGCCCGTTATGAAACGCCAAAATTGTGCATGAATCTTCGCCAACAAAAACAACTGATGCCTATATAAGAAATGAGACAAGCGATGCCAAAACAGGGCGTGCAAGCCAGGATACGTTAAAAGAACTTCTAGTGTGGTCCGCGCTGCAGGATCGTTTCTTTTAACAGCTGCGACGCTACGTTTCAACCAACTCATAGGGTGAACTCCTTTCTACTATACAAAAATAAAAAACGTCTTTTAAGCAACAAAAAAACGTTGCTTAAAAGACGCCCATGCGTGGTTCCACTTTTCTTCACAAGAACTAGCTCTTGCCTCGATACAGTTAACGCCTGCCGACGTCTTCGGTTACTTTTTTCACCAAAGCCACTCATAGATGCATTTCGACAAAAGATGCTCGCTGTTCTCACCACCCACAGCGTCTCTGAAATCCATCTGATTGTCTACTTCTTCTATTCTTTGTGTTTTTATAACACTTTATTTAAATGATCTAATGCTTTTTCTTTGCCTAATAATTCGATGGTTTCGCCTAATTCAGGACCATGCATTTGTCCAGAAACAGCAATTCGAATTGGCATAAACAAGTTTTTGCCTTTAACGCCGGTTTCTTTTTGGACGGCTTTAATCGCTGCTTTAATACTTGGTACATCGAAAACGTCCAAGGCTTCTAATTGTTCTTTAAACGCATGTAACACAGTTGGCACTGTTTCTCCTTGCAAGAATTCTTTCGCAGCATCATCTAAAACTGGATGTTCATTAAAGAACAAGTTTGATAGTTCCACAATTTCAGCTGCATAACTCATTTGTGGTTGATACAAGCTAACTAATTGTTTTAACCATTCGATTTTTTCAGGAGATGGATTTTCTTCAACACGACCGTCAGCGACTAAATAAGGAATACACATATCTGTTAGTTCACTTAAGTCCATTTGTTTCATGTATTGATTGTTAATCCATTCTAATTTTTTCGCATCAAAGGCCGCTGGTGACTTGCTTAAGCGTTGTTCATCAAACAATTTAATCAAGTCTTCTTGTGAGAAGATTTCTTCTTCGCCAACAGGAGACCATCCTAGTAAAGCAATAAAGTTGAACATGGCTTCTGGTAAGTAACCTAATTCACGGTATTGTTCAATAAATTGTAAAATTGTTTCATCACGTTTGCTCAATTTTTTGCCAGTTTCTGAATTAATGATTAAGGTCATATGGCCAAAGACAGGTGGTGTCCATTCAAACGCTTCGTAAATCATTAATTGTTTTGGTGTGTTAGCAATATGATCATCGCCACGTAAAACGTGAGAAATTTTCATTAAGTGATCATCTACTGCAACGGCAAAGTTATACGTTGGCATCCCATCGCGTTTTTGGATGACAAAATCGCCACCAATGTTATCTGACTCAAAAGTAATTTCACCTTTCACGATGTCATCAAATTTGTATTCTGTGTTACGTGGCACACGGAAGCGAATCACTGGTTCTAGACCAGCCGCTTCTTTGGCTGCTTGTTCAGAAGGTGTTAAATTCGCACAAGTGCCTGCGTAGTGAGGCATTTCCCCACGAGCTTGTTGTGCTTCACGTTCTGCTTCTAATTCTTCTGGCGTACAATAACACTTATACGCACGATTGCTACTTAATAATTGATCAATCAATGGTTGGTAAATTTCTTTACGTTCTGATTGACGATATGGACCATATTCTCCCGGATGAGCAGGTGATTCATCCCATTCCATCCCTAACCATGCTAAGTTTTCCAACTGACTTTTCTCGCCGTCTTCGATGTTCCGTTTTTGGTCGGTATCCTCGATACGAATGATAAATTCTCCGTCATTGTGGCGGGCAAATAAGTAGTTAAATAATGCTGTTCTTGCATTCCCAATGTGCAAGTGTCCAGTTGGACTTGGTGCATAACGCACACGAACTTTCGTCATGTTCATTCCTCTTTCCATTTTTTAAAAACAGACGGTTTAACGTCGTTTTCAGTTATTTTTCCAATAAAGCAACGGCAATTGCGCCGATTCCTTCTTTTTTACCAACAAAGCCCATCGTTTCCATGGTCGTTGCCTTAATGTTCACTTGTGTGACCGCTAAGTGGCAACTCGCGGCTAGATTCTTTTTCATCTCTGCCAAGTATGGGCTCATCTTTGGCTCTTCCGCTAAAATTGTACAATCAATATTGCCAATAGTAAAGCCCGACCGCCCAACTTTTTCATTTACTTTTTTTAATAAGTTTACAGAATTCGCATTTTTGAACTGCGGATCGGTTTCGGGAAACAGTTGCCCAATATCACCCAGACCAGCGGCACCAAGGATTGCATCAATAATTGCATGTGTTAAAACATCGGCATCTGAGTGCCCTAACAGACCTTTTTCATAAGGAAGAGTAACCCCACCAATAATTAAAGGTCGTTGCGGAACTAATTGATGAACATCAAAACCTTGACCGATTCGAATCATACTAAGTCCTCACTTTGCTTAATTTTTATCGTTTTTAGGATGGTTATCCTTGCGATCATTAATCCCGCGACCCGCATGCGCCGGTTTGGCAAAAATCATACGCCCAGCTGCGGTTTGTAAAGCACTTGTAACGACCACTTCGATTTGCTCATTCATGTAATGCTGGCCATCTTCAACCACAACCATTGTGCCATCATCTAAGTAAGCGACCCCTTGTTGACGCTCTGTTCCAGCTTTTACAACCATCACATTCATCGTTTCACCTGGAATCACCACTGGTTTCACAGCATTAGCTAAAGCATTAATGTTTAAAACAGGCACATTTTGAAATTCAGAGACTTTGTTTAAGTTGTAGTCATTGGTCACAACCACGCCATCTAATAATTTTGCTAATTTGATTAATTTACTGTCTACTTCAGAGATATCCTCGAAATCTCCGTCATACATCTCAACGGAGATACCTTCTTCTTTTTGTAAAGCATTTAAAATATCTAAGCCACGACGACCTCTCACCCGTTTTAAACTGTCTCCAGAATCAGCAATGTATTGTAATTCATATAAAACAAAGTTAGGGATCAGCAAAACACCTTCTAAAAAGCCTGTTTTAGCGATATCGTAGATTCTGCCATCAATGATGACACTGGTGTCTAAAATTTTGTATTTATGGAAGTTGTCTTCCACTTTACGTTCCAACATTTGTCCTTCGGTGTCTTCCGTATTTGCTTTCTTTTGGCGAGGTGTAAAAACTTTTTTCCACTCCTCAATCCGTGTTGTTCCCATTCGGAAACCTAAGTAACCCAGAATAATCATAACTAGAATTGGCAGTAAACTATTCACGACAGGAATTTGTAAGTTGTACATTGGAATGGAAATAATGACACCAATTGTTAAACCAATGATGGCACCAATACTTCCAAATAATAAATAGGTTAAACTCATTTCATTTAAAGCTGCTTCGATTTTTTTGACAGCGGAAACAATATACTTTGCTAACCCTAAAGATAAAATAAAGAAAATAATTGCACCAATTAATCCGTTCGTAAAGTTATTGTTTAACCAACTGTTATTGCCTTGCTTAGCCATTTCCCAAGCCATTGGGAAAAGAGAAATTCCTAAACTTGCACCAGCAATGATCATCAGCAACGTGATGATTCGTTTTTGCATATAGCCATCCTCCTCGTTTATTTAATAAAGACGTCTAGCGTTGTGGGGCGTACAAAAATCATACGCCACCAACAACCTAAACGGATTATTTCTACTTTCATCATTTAAAAACTTTTCTTAACGTTTCACCAATTGTTGAAACGCCAATAATTTCAATCCCTTCAGGCGCTTCCCAACCACCAAGGTTATTTTTAGGGACATAGACTTTTGTAAAGCCTAGTTTTTGCGCTTCACGCACTCGTTGTTCAATACTATTCACGCGGCGGATTTCACCAGTTAAACCAATCTCACCAATGAAACATTCTGAAGATGAGGTTCCTTTTTCTTTATAGCTAGAAGCAATACTGATTGCTAACGCTAAATCAATAGCTGGTTCATTAATTTTGACTCCACCAGCCGCTTTTAGATACGCATCCTGGTTTTGTAATAAAAGGCCTGCCCGTTTTTCTAAAACCGCCATGATTAAAGAAACGCGATTAAAGTCCAACCCGGTGGTCGTTCGCTTGGCATTGCCAAACATCGTTGGGGTAACTAACGCTTGGATTTCCACCAAAATGGGGCGTGAACCTTCCATTGCTACCACAATCGAAGACCCAGTGGCTCCTTCTAAACGTTCTTCTAAAAAGACCTGAGAAGGATTCATAACTTCAACCAATCCATGTGTCTGCATTTCAAAAATACCAATCTCATTCGTTGAGCCAAACCGATTTTTGACAGCCCGTAAGATTCTAAAGGTGTGATGCTTATCTCCTTCAAAATAAAGAACCGTGTCTACCATATGTTCCAACATCCGTGGCCCTGCGATAGACCCTTCCTTCGTTACGTGTCCGACAATAAAAATGGCAATCCCATTCGTTTTTGCCAGTTTCAATAATTCGGCAGTTGTTTCTCGGACTTGACTGACACTACCAGCAACGCTGGTAACATCTGGCTGCGTCATTGTTTGAATCGAGTCAATAATGACATAATCTGGTTCTAATTTTTCAATGGCTCGTGATATTTCGTGCATATCTGTTTCTGCGTATAAGTAAAATGTCTCGTTGACGGTGCCTAGACGCTCCGCTCGTAATTTAATTTGCTCAGCACTTTCTTCACCAGAAACATATAAAACCGTGCCACCTGTGGCTGCTAATTGTTGCGATACTTGTAAGAGCAATGTTGACTTACCAATTCCGGGATCGCCACCGATTAAAACTAATGAACCTGGAACAACGCCACCACCTAAAACCCGATTCAGCTCCACTAATTCAGTTTTTACACGCGGCTCTTTTTTAGGTACAACTTCAGATAGCCGTTGTGGTTGTGTCTTTTTACCAGTCAAACTTACTCTAGCACGACGATCAGAAGTATCTTGAATAACCTCTTCCACCATCGAATTCCATTGTCCGCAATTAGGACAGCGGCCGAGATATTTTGGAGACACATACCCACAGCTTTGACATTCAAATTGAACTTTTGCTTTTTTTGCCATGTAGAATCTCCTTATCTGTTGTTTATTTTAACATTTATTAAATGGTTTGAATAACGTTGCCTACTGAAAAAATGGGCTTTATTTTTGTCCAGATGAACCAAAACCGCCCGTTCTTTCTGCATCGACTTGGTCATCATCCGCTAATAAAAACGGCTTAAAAATCCCTTGGCCAATTCGTTCACCTTTCTCAATGACAACATCTTCATATCCAAAGTTTAAAAATTGGAACATGATATGTCCTTCGTTATTCTCGTTATTATAATAATCACTGTCAATGACTCCGACACCATTCGCTAAAAGTAGGAACCGTTTTAGCGGGTTCGAAGAACGACTCACCAATTCTAAATATTCAGAATCAGGCATATACGCCTTAATCCCTGTTTTAACTAAAATTGGTTTGGGATTTTCTCCAGCTTGTTGTAACTTCCAAAGACTTGGTACAACGACCGTTTCGGCTGCTTGAAAATCATACCCCGCGGCACCTTTTGTTGCTCGTTGTGGGACACTCAAGCCCTCTTCTTGATACTTAGAAATAATCTCAAAACCACGTTGTTTCATATTCATTCTCCCCTACTGTCTAAACTACTCCTATTTTACCATAATCTCTGATACTCTGGTTGTTTTTAGTAAGTTTCTCATTTCTAAAAGCCCAGTTAATCTAGACTACGCAAAAAAGAGGAGAATTTTTGTTTATTTTCCTTCTTTTAGTCTATCATCTTCTCTTAAAATAAACAGACCAAATCCCAAAAAGTCCCAAGATTCCCTCAAAAAGTTCACACTTTCATTAAACTTTCTTTACTATTCATTATTTAGCACTTTCTAGTAGCCGCTGATTTTGTTATAATGAGTGTCAAATTTTACTGTAAAAAGAAACGAGGCACTTATGAGAAACAAACTCCAACAGGCCAAACGAATTGTGATCAAAGTCGGAACCAGTTCTCTGATTTATCCCAATGGCAATATTAACTTAAAAGCAATTGATCAATTAGCCTTTACTTTGAGTGATTTAAGCAACCAAGGCAAAGAAATTATTTTAGTTTCTTCTGGCGCAATTGGTGTCGGACTGAATAAATTAAATCTATCTGTACGCCCAACGACAATTCCCGAACAACAGGCAGTCGCTGCAGTCGGCCAAGCAGAATTAATGAACATTTATAATCAGCGGTTTTCAACCTATAGCCAACAAATGGCACAAGTTTTATTAACACGTGATGTTATTGAATACCCTGAAAGTCGCAATAATGTTACCAATACTTTTGAACAACTGTTAAAAATGAATATTATTCCTATCGTCAATGAAAATGATACTGTCGCAATTGAAGAATTGGATCACTTAACCAAGTTCGGGGATAACGATCAATTGTCAGCCATTGTCTGCCAAATTGTTCAAGCTGACTTGTTAGTTATGTTATCAGATATTGATGGTTTCTTTTCAGATAACCCTACTGTCAACAAAGAAGCCACGTTATTTTCTGAAATCAATGAAATTAATGAAGACTTGTTCCAATTAGCCGGTGGTAAGGGGAGCCGCTTTGGCACTGGTGGGATGTCTAGTAAATTAAAAGCTGCTGAACGTGTGTTAGCTAATCAACAGGCGATGATTTTAGCAAACGGAAAGCAGCCAAAAATCATTTTTGAAATTTTAGAAGGAAAAGATATCGGTACGTTATTTATTAAAGGAGGGCATGAAAGTGACTGATTTAAAGCAACTAGGGCAACAAGCTAAAGAAGCCTCTTATACGCTAGGCTTGATGGATACTCGTCAAAAAAATACTTTGTTAAACAAAATGGCCGCAGCCATTGAAGCCAATGCGCCCCGCATTTTACAAGCAAACGCATTAGATTTAGAGCAAGCCGCTACCCACGGAATTTCTGAAACAATGCAAGACCGCTTACGTTTAACAGAAGAACGGATCACAGCGATGGCCGAGGGCATACGCCAAGTCGCTACTTTACCCGATCCAATTGGGGAAGTAGATAAAATGTGGCGCAATGAAGCGGGGCTGTTAATTGGGCAACAACGCGTGCCTTTAGGTGTTATTGGAATCATTTATGAATCGCGGCCAAACGTGACAACAGATGCCGCTAGCCTTTGTTTCAAATCAGGAAATGCTGTTATTCTTCGAGGCGGAAAAGAAGCGTTTCACTCCAATCAGATATTGGTGACAATTTTACAAGAAGCGCTAATCCAAGAAGCCGTTTCTCCCCATCTCATTCAATTTGTTGATGATACTTCTAGAGAAACAGCCCAACAACTTATGTGCTTAAATGACTACTTGGATGTCCTCATTCCACGTGGCGGCGCCAACTTAATCAAAACTGTTTTGACGACGGCCACTGTTCCTGTTATTGAAACGGGCACAGGCAATTGTCATATTTACGTGGACAAAGACGCCCAGTTAACAATGGCAACTGAAATTATTGTCAATGCTAAATGTCAACGTCCTTCTGTCTGTAACGCCGCCGAAACGTTATTAATTCATCAAGAAGTGGCTGAAGCCTTTTTACCAACAATTGAAAAAGCCTTGAAGGAGTTTCACGTGGAACTTCGGGCAGATGAACGTGCGTTAGCAATTTTTGAAGAAGCCATTCCAGCGACTGAACAAGATTGGGAAACGGAATTTCTCGACTTTATCTTAGCAGTGAAAGTCGTTGATTCTTTGGACGAAGCCATCCAGCATATTAATCGCTACAATACAAAACATTCTGAAAGTATTATTAGTGATAATTACTTTGCCACACAACAATTTTTACAACAAGTGGATGCAGCCGCTGTTTATGCGAATGCTTCAACTCGTTTCACGGACGGTTTTGAATTTGGATTTGGCGCCGAAATCGGCATTAGTACGCAAAAATTACATGCCCGTGGACCTATGGGCTTAGCAGAGCTTACTTCGACAAAATATGTTATTTATGGAAATGGGCAAGCACGTTCTTAGAAAGAAAAACCCTTGATTTTTAAATCAAGGGTTTTTCTTTCTCCTCTCCAATGTGCATTTTTACACATGAGATTGTTCACAGTTCCACAATCTATTCTTGATATTTTTTTTGAATCCTCATTATACTTTCTAAATACGCTTGTTTCACTTGGACTGGCTCTAAAATTGTCACTTCTTCACCAAAGCCCATAAAATAGTTGGCTAAAAATTGTGTTTCTGTTGGATGAATCTGTCCAACTAAAAAACACTGCGTGGGCGTTTCTTCCAACTGAATATTGTCAAAGCGATGTTTATAAAAAAATTCTTTGCCTTTTTCTGTAATGATTGCTTTAAATGGAATCGTACGTGCCGTCGTTTGTTGATGGCGATACGATTCTTTCAGTTCTTCAGTCGTAAAATCCAGTGTTTGGTTTAACTGCTGAATAGCCTCCATAAAATCACAGCGGTAAGTACGCCAAGCCTTTTTAGTCACATCATAGCCTGAACAATACCAATACCCTTCTAAAATAGTTAACCGGGTTGGTAAGATTTTTTTCGTTGTTGCTTCATATCTGGTATAGTTAAACTGAATTACTTGTTGCGCCAAAATACAATGAAACAGCTGCTCTAAATTGCCTGGTGCTTCTACTTGTTCAATTCCTTCGTAATAGACGACCTTACTCATTTGACTGATTTTAAATTGGGTTGGTTCATCTAAAGAATGCAATAATTTTTGCTGAATTTGCTGATAGGAATGACCAAACGGTGACTCTGCGACTAATTTCAGTAATTGTAACGAAAAAAAGATCGCTAACACTTCATTTTCATTAAAATAAATCGGCGGCAACAACGGTTTGTTTAAAACTCGATAGCCACCATAACGACCATTCTCCACATATAGCGGTACGCCTAAATTTTCCAAAGCTTCAATATCCCGCAAAGCTGTGCTTTTAGAAATCCCAAAAGTTTTCATTAACTGATTTAAATTAAACTGAGGATGGGTTCTCAAGAAAAAAAGTTCCTGATTTAAACGTTCTGATTTTTTCATTTTTCCCTCCATCGGTGTCACTTTTTGACACCTTTTATTGTTATGCTTATCTTATCAATCTTAGGAGGTTCAAACAATGAAAAACACACAATTTGCCCTTTTTATGGTCTTAAATGGACGAGCAACGGAAGCCTTGACGTTTTACCAGGAAGCCTTTGCTGGTGATATTCTTTTTAAAATTACTAATCAAGAATTTAAAGAGCGTTTAAATCCTTCTTTGACCATTCCCGCTGGCGAAGAACACTGGCTTTCTCACTCGATTTTACAAATGGACACTTTTCAATTACAACTAGCTGATAATCCTTTGTTTGCAGGAATGAATACCACGCCCACAGAACAATTGACCCTCAGCTTAACCGTCAATAGCCGTCACTCTGCCAAAACAATTTTTGAAAAACTCACGCGCCATCCCGAATCCTGTATTATCCAAGAACCAATTGAAAATGAATTTGCAACATTTTATGCGATTGTGAAAGATCCTTTTGGTTTAGTCACTCAAATTACTCAAGAAAAACAAGCAGATCCTACCAAGAAAGGACGTTAGCCGAAGAATGCGAACCTATGAATCAAAAGAAGCCTTGATTGAGGCCATTCAAATAGCTTCACAAAAATATTTAGCTGAATTTGCAGAAATTCCTGAAACACTTAAAGATCACCGAATTGAAACAGTAGCTAAAACACCTTCAGAGAACTTAGCCTATCAATTAGGTTGGCTCAACTTGCTGCTTTCTTGGGAAGAACAAGAACAACGTGGTCTGACCGTTCAAACGCCAGCTGAAGGTTATAAATGGAATCAACTGGGCGCTCTCTATCAATCATTTTATCAAACCTATGGACAAATGAGTTTAGAAAGTCAGCTGATTGCGTTGCAAGACATCTTAGAAAAATTACTTCATTGGATTGACTCGCTTTCCGAAGACGAATTATTTTTACCTCAACAACGGGCTTGGGCGACTACCAAAGCACAATGGCCTCTTTGGAAATGGATTCACATTAATAGCGTTGCCCCTTTTACTAGTTTCCGAACGCAAATTCGCAAATGGAAAAAAGCGTGTCTTTAAAAAGTTATCCACATTTTTTCAAAAAAAGCTTGACAAGCATTTTTTAAATTCTCCACAGAAAACTTTGTGGATGAAATTTCCTATTTTTTCCAAAAAACTTTTCCACAGTGCTTATTTGTTCGACATTAAATCTTTGTAAATTCTAGAAAAAATAAGATGAAAACGTTGTTTTAATAACGTTTTCATCTTCTTTCAACTTTAGGGATTCCTTTACTTTTAGCAAGCAGGCCTTCTAAACTTGCGTCTATTTTTTTTAGCAACTCGAAAACTTATCCTTGTGGATAAACCGAGATAAAAAGCTTTTTTGTGGTTTTCAACAGAGTTATGCACAAAGTTATCCACAGGGTGTTTTCAGCAATTTTTCGGAGAATATTCGTTGTTTTAATCTGGTGATTTAGCATTTGAATGTTAATCTCTTACTACTAATTCTTCTTCACTCCACCCTTAGGATCCTAATAAAATTTTAAAGTTTTTCTTCTATTGGTACATCAAATAAAGAGTATGATAAACTATAGGTACTTTCGAAAAATCAGGTGAGGTTATTTATGAAAAATAAAAGTAGGCAGTTTTTAAAAAACAACTGGCCTTATATGTTAGCCAGTTTCTTCATTCCATTTTTAATTATGGCAATTATCTATTTGAGTATTGGGATTTATCCAGGAAGTAGTCGCAGTGTTTTAGCCAGCGATGCCTTTTCTCAATTTTCAAATTTTCACGCAAGCTTTAACAATGTTCTTCATGGAAAACAAAGTCTTTTCTATACGTGGAATGCTTCTTTGGGACTAAACTACTTGTCCTTAATTTCCTATTATCTTGGTGGCTTATTTACGCCGCTCGTCTTTTTCTTTAACAATCAAAACATGCCTGATGCGCTCTATTTCCTAACGTTGTTGAAAATTGGGAGTGCTGGCTTGAGTTTTTGGTTCTTGGCAAAACAAACCTTTAAGATTCCTAAATGGTCCCATGTGACTTTAAGTGTGTCTTATGCGCTAATGTCCTTCATTGTGGCCCATTCAGAATTAATTATGTGGCTGGATGCCTTTATTTATCTGCCACTCGTAATTTTAGGAATTCATCGTTTAATGGACCAACGAAAACCGACATTATTGTTTGTCAGTTATTTCTTGCTTTTCATTACAAATTATTATTTTGGCTTTATGATTGGGTTGTTTTCCTTCCTGTACTATTTTGCACGAACGTTTACAGACTGGCAACGATATAAATCTCGAATCGTTGCGTATTTTACTACTTCTCTTTTAGCTGGTGGAGCATCCATGATTATGGTCTTACCTGCTGTCTTAGATTTACGAACCAATGGTGAAACTCTTTCTGAAATTACAACCTTTAAAACAGAAGCGACTGCCTTTTTAGATATTATTATGAAAAATATGATTGGCGTTTACGATACAACCAAATATGGGTCCATTCCTTTTATTTACATTGGGTTGTTGCCTTTGATTTTTTGTCTCTTCTATTTCGTTACGAAAGAAGTTCCATTGAAAAACAAACTACTTTTTGGCAGTTTGTTTGTCCTATTGATTGCTAGCTTTTACATCACGCCCTTAAATTTATTCTGGCACGGCATGCATGCGCCGAACATGTTTCTTTTTCGCTATAGTTTCCTCTTTTCATTCCTAGTTATTTTGCTTGCTGGTTATGGTTGGGAGAAATTTGAAAAGGATGATCTCGGCGTCTTAAGCGGCTTGATTTTGATTCTTTTAGCAATTTTTGCTCTTGCAATGGGCACAAAAGGTGCTACTAGTTATACGTATGTGACTTTAACCTCTTTCGTATTAACGGCAACTTTTTTACTATTATACTTTTTCGGGATTGCTTTTTATCAATTGAAAAAAGCGCCTATGCAATACTTAGTGATTTTGTTGTTGCTGCTCGTTTCTGGTGAAGCAATCATTAATACACGAGCGATGGTCACTGGTATTTTAGATGATTGGAACTACGCATCACGCAGCTTGTATTCTGAGCCTTATCCTGACTTAAAAAATCTAGTCGATCAAACAAAAAAAGAAAATGATACCTTTTACCGCTTGGAAAATTTAAATGGTGTTTCGGCCAATGACGGCATTAACTATGGCTACAGTGGCATTAGCATGTTTTCTTCCGTACGGAACCGACATTCTTCAACATACCTAAACGCCTTAGGTTTCCGCTCGCGAGGCACGAATTTAAATATTCGTTACCAAAATAATACCTTGTTAATGGATGCTTTGATGGGCATTAAATACAATATTGCTGAAAACAATCCAATGAAATTCGGCTTTGAGCGACAAGCAGCTGCTGGTAAATATCAGCTTTATCGTAACGAAAATGCTTTGCCGTTAGGATTTTTAGCAGACAAAGAGATTTACAATGTTCGGCAACCTCTCAATGATAATTTAGGTAGTCAAACAAATTTACTAAATGCTTTAGCCAATACTAATGAACGGTATTTTACCTTTTATCAACCAACGATGACGCTTCAAAATAACGTGACAATTACGCAAAATACAGCTGGCGTAACTTTTACGGAGAAACAACATAACGTAGCCAAAGAGATTTCTTATACAGTCAATGTGCCCGCCAATACGCAAGCTTATTTGAGTTTATTCCCAACAGATTTTGCTCAATTGGAAAGTTCCACTGCAACGGTCACCGTGAACGGCTCGAGTCAGCAATCACAAATTGGCATTACTGGCCAATATTATAACTTAGGTTACTATCCCAAAGATACAACCGTTAACTTCAAAGTAAGTTTTTATGGAACCAAAGCAGTAAGTTTTGTTCAGCCGCAAGTAGTTGGCTTAAATACCAATGCATTTGAAAAAGCCATTTCCGCCGTGCAAGAAAAAGGCGTTGATTTAACAACTGGCAAACGCTCTGCTTCAGGTACCTTTACCGCCGACAAAGATCAAGTACTCGTCACTACAATTCCTTATGACAAAGGTTGGCGTGTCAAAATTGATGGCAAAAAAGTTACCCCAAAAGCCTTTAAAGATGCCTTTCTAAGCGTTCCTGTCAGCGCTGGAACCCATACTATTCAGTTCTCTTATTTACCAGAAGGATTGATTCCTGGCATCGTGTTATTCGTTCTATGTACTGGTGGTTTCGTTGCCTACGTAACCTTGATTCCTGCTAGACGAAACCGTAAAAAAGAAGACAAATAAAAAAATCACGCGATGGCTAAGTCATCGCGTGATTTTTTTAAATTTCAGTCATTGCTTCTTCCACAAGCGAAACACTTTGATGTCTTCCTTTCGTAATCAACAAGGAAAGTTGCACAAAAGCAAAGAGGACACTGGTCCGCTTAGGATAAGCAAAATAACGTGGTTGCCAACTAGTGACATATTGTTCTTTGCGCTTGCGTGTATCTTGAAACGCATAAATTTGATAACTATACTTGTAAAAAATATTAACAAAGCGTTCTTTTAAGAAAGAGTACTTGCTCTCCCCTACGTTAGCCAACGGCGCCATCCCAATATCAATTAATTGATAGCCCTGCTGTTGATAGGTTTCAATAAAATGAGTGAACAAATATTCTCTAGTAAAAGCAGGTGCGTCTGAACGAATACGTAACAAATCATAAGAAATACTTTTGCCTTTTTCCATTTCTTTTCCCGTAATGAAACCGATGACCGTTTGTTTCTGTCTCACCAAGCCCACGCTACTGCATTTCAAGTACTCGGGATCCAACCGTCCACCAATAAAGTAGCGCTCTTTTTGATTCCGTGACCAGTCCGCAGAAACTCGTTCTAACTCTTGATATAAGGCATCACTAATCGTTTCGGGATAAAATTCAAACTGAAAATCCGCTGCTTCCGCTGCTATTTTTTCAGTCACTGTTTCCGTCCAGGCTGTTTGATTCACTGTTGACGGCTCATCAAATTGAATCAAGCCTTCTTCCCCAACTTTCATAAATTCAAAGCCGCAATCGTGAAGATTCATAACATATTCTTCCGAAATACGATAAAAAACTAATTGATAACCTAACAAATCAGCTTGATCCATAAACGCCAGTGTCGCCGCTGTCCATTTCTCTCGTTGCCCAATCGGATCCGCCAAGACAAAGCATTTATTAAACTTCATTTGAAACCCAAAAAGTACTTGATCTTCGCCTTCTTCTTGGTAATAAAAATGACCATAATCCTTTAAATACAAAAATTGACTGCCTTCGTTGCCACCAAATTTTTCCAAAAAGCGTGTCAACCGCGCTTCCTCAAACCCCTCACCTAAAGTAACAGTTGTTTCGGCTAAATATTGATACAAAAAGAATAAACCAATCAAGGAAATACTTAATCCAATCAATCCGTTAAACCAAACATCATCTGACGGAAACAACAAAAAATGATTGATAACTTGATTGCCACCAGCTGGTCGTGCGGCGTAATAGCCAGCAACCGCATAACCGATAAACAAGCAGCCAAACAAAATACTATCTACCGTTAAAGCGCCCCATGAATAAACAAACTTTTCACGATAAAATTCTTTACGAGCCAAAATAACCGCCAATAAAATAACAGCATAAACAGTAATCAACTGCCACGAAGTCGTTCGTGCCACCGTATTTACAATACAAAATCCTAGTAAAATAATTGTAGGCCAATAAGCTTTTTTCACTTTCATAGAAATGCCTCGAGCTAAACCTAATAACAAGAATCCTACAAATAAATTCAATGTCTGATCTAAAAAATTAAAAGAAAAGGGAAGTAACACTTGGAATAAACGACTGACATTCGACAAATTCGTCACAGTCGACAATAGAACCATCATAATTCCTGCAAAATATAACGCCGCCACCAAAATAAAATGCGCCACTTTTTGTGAAAATAACCGAGGTAAATTATCAAAAAATTGATTAACTTTCATGCCTGCTTGTTGCAAGAACAAAATAACTCCTGTCATAAAAGGCGTCACATAATAAAACAAACGATAATACAACAACCAGACGACCGCTTGTGATCGATCAATCCCTAATTGTGATAAGCCCAAAATCATTAAGACATCAAACGTTCCCATACCACCAGGAACCATGGTTAACATCCCGATTAACGTAGCGATAACAAACATTGGATAAACAGAAACCATCGAAACTGGCACCTGCATCAAGCGACCTATCATTAAGAAAGCAAACATCCCCCCTAGCCATTGACCTAATGAAGCGCCGAATAATAGGAGTACCGCTTTTGGAAAAAATGTTTTAAACAATGTTCGCCGTTTTAAATACGTGAAAAACCAGAGCGCTGGCGCAATCAGACTGCCCAATAATAACCAAACCCAATATTCACGAAAAACATTTTGGGTTCGAATAAAAAATAAATCAACAAACGCCACAAAAGATAAAATAGATAACCCTGAAATCAAGAACAGAGCAACTTTTGAGACCGTTGCTACAACCTTGCCCCGCGGTACATCTTTTCCGTAAAAATTAATCCGTAGCGTTGCCCCAACCACGCCGCCAAAACCCGCTAAGTTATTAATGGTATTAGTGACCCAAGCCGAAGTTAACCAATCCATTCGTTTCATTGGTGGCTTACCTTCTTTTTCCAATAATTTAACGACTACATAGTCATAAAGGAGCATCGGAATAACCCCAAATAGTCCTGCCAAGACCATACCAATTAAACGCCCCGTACTTTGTTGTTCCATCGTGGAAAAAATATCCGCCCAGGTCATGCCTTGAGCGATATGTGTCACTTGGTTAGCCACGAAAACTAATACAGAACCAAGAAAAATTAGTTTCAATAATAAACTGTGTTCTTTCAACCACTGCGTTAGTTGGCTAATATTTTTTTTCATCTTATAGCCTCTTTCATATCTCTTTTCTATTCATTTAACTTTCGTTTTATCGATTTTCTTCCATGGTAGCCTATTTGCTGAAAATTTTCCAGCACGGCTAGACATTTTGGCTGAATCGTATTGTTTTATTGAAAAAAAGAGTGAGAAAAAAATCGTCTTAGATTTTTTTCTCACTCTTTTAACTGTATTTTTTACGCCACTACTTCTGCGATAATCTCAATCTCCACCAACACATCCATCGGTAATTTAGAGATTTCAATCGTTGTGCGTGCAGGATATTCCGCACTAAAATACTCAGCATAGACTTCATTGAATGCCGTGAAATCCGCCATATTTTGTAAATAGCATGTCGTTTTGACTACATGAGCAAAATCACTACCAGCTTCTGTTAAAATCCCTTGAATATTTTTCAGTACTTGATTGGTTTGTTCTTTAATCGTTGTACCAACCACCTTGCCTGTTTCAGGATCCAGTGGAATCTGACCAGAAGTAATCAATAAACCATTCACAATTTTTGCTTGTGAATATGGCCCAATTGCTTGTGGTGCTTGCTTTGTTTTAATTGTTTTCATTTCTTTTCCCCCAGTAAATGACAAGTTGTTACTTTTTGTTATTTTATTTGTTTCTATTTTTCCATTGTACTGCAACCATTTTCGGAATGCTATCTTTTCTCAATTATTCCCAAGCGCTGATGCTGTGCCATCCTTTTGTAAAACAGCTTCAAAACCTTGGCGCATCCTTTCAAGTCCTTCGTGTAGTTTTGCTTGCGAACAGCCAATATTTAACCGTAAAAATCGTTGTCCATTACCGCCATAAATCGAGCCGTCCATAATGGCGACTTTCCCCACAGAAACTAAAGCCTCTTGTAAGCGGGCCACATCTGGAACTGCCGCTGATACGTCCAACCACATTAAGTAAGTGGCTTCCAGCTCCGTCACTTTAATTTTTGGCAAATATGTCTGTAAAAAATCTTTCACGTAACGTTGGTTCTCCGCTAAATAATCATTCAACTCGTCAACCCAAGTACCACATTTTTGATAGGCCGTCATGGTTGCTAGCATTCCCAAAATACTTGTTGATGATAAACCATCGGCATTTTTTAATTTGAGCTGAAAAGCGTCACGTAATTCGTTATCTGGAATTAGGGCGTAAGCAAAAATCAGCCCTGGAAAATTAAAGGTTTTCGTGCCACTGGTAATAATGGCAGATTTTTTATAACCAAATTGCGTAATTGGTCGATGAACTTGGCCTTTATTAACGATATCCATATGAATTTCATCAGAAAGTAAAAACACATCATACTGTTGGCACAATGAAACCATTCGCTCTAATTCCCATTGCTCCCAAACACGTCCTGTTGGATTATGCGGGGAACATAAAAGCAAACAGCGATTTTCTGGTTGCGCTAGTTTTTTTTCTAAATCAATAAAATCAATGCTGTAGCGCTTCTCTTGATAAAGCAGTTCATTTGCCACTACTTGCCGCTTATTTTCCTGAATAACTTTAAAAAATGCATCATACGCAGGTGTTTGTAAAATAATGCCCTCCCCTTCATTAGTTAATAATTGGATCAACGCAGAAATCCCATAGATAACGGTCGGGGTATACATAATCCAGTGTTCTTCAATCTTCGTCTGGAATCTTGTCTGGTACCACGTTTGAATTGCTTCTTTTAATTGTGGATGGTTCCACCTCGTATAGCCAAATACGGGATGTTTCAAACGCTCCTGTAATGTTGCCAGAACTGCCTCTGGCACAGCAAAATCCGTATCGGAAATAGTGAAGGGAAGCAAGTCCGCTTCCCCAAATCGATCTTCTACAAAATCCCACTGTGTACAATACGTTCCTCGTCGATCAATTGCTTTATCAAACGACACACTCTTCACCTTCTGTCTTTTTTCTAACCTAAAATCATCTCTAATTGATTACGGACCGTTGTCACTTTGGTTCCGATAATCACTTGCACATTCTGCGCATCTAAATGCACGACGCCTAAAGCCCCTAATTGCTTTAATTTGTCATCATCTACTTTATTAGCATCTGCTAACACTAAACGTAAACGCGTAATGCAATTATCAATAGCTTGAATATTCTCTTGCCCACCCAAAGCCGCTAAAATCCCAGGCGCATCATAGCCACCCGTTTTCTTATATTGAACTTCTTGATCGGTATATTCAGTCTCATCTAAGACCTTGTCTCGTCCAGGTGTTTTTAAATCAAAGGTTACAATGACTGTTTTAAAGACGAAATAATAAACAACAAACCAGATAGCGCCGACAATGAGAACCCACCACCATTTTGTATAAGTTCCTTGTAACAAGCCAAAAATAACAAAGTCCAGTAGCCCGCCATCAGTGTTTCCAATCACAACACCCAATAAAGCCATTACCATGAAACCTAGACCAGTCATAATGACATGAAACAGCCATAATAATGGACTAATAAATAAGAATAAAAATTCAATTGGTTCTGTAATGCCAGTGATAGCCGTAGCAATTACACCCGAAAGGAGTAAGCCTTTAATCTTATGTCGATTCGCCGGAGCTGCAGTATGATACATCGCAAGTGCCGCCGCTGGTAAGCCAAAAATAAAGGTCGGCATTTTCCCTTGTGACAAGAAAGCTGTTGCGCTTGGTGAAATCGGTAAATTATTTTGCAATTCTGCATAGAAAATATTTAACGCACCAAACACTTCTTTGCCAGCCACCACCGCTGAACCCCCTGCTTCAGTAAAACGAATCATGGAAACCAAAATATGATGCAACCCAAACGGTAACAGTAGACGTTCCCCTGACCCAAACAGAAAAGGCCCAAAAATACCAGAACGTTGGATAAGTTGGCCAATCGCCATAATCATTAGCGCGAAAAGTGGCCAAACTAACGGAATTACTAAGCCCACGAAGGCCATCACTAATGAAGTAATAATTGGCACAAACCGTGCACCAGAAAAGAAGGCAAAACTATCTGGTAGTTGCACCGTATAAAATCGATTATGCAACTTATAGACAATAAGCCCAGCGATAATTCCACCAAGAACGCCCATTTCAATCGTTTGAATCCCAAAAACCATTCCTTGGCCGGCTTCCCGCAACTGCTCAGGATCCACGAGGCGATTCGTCTGCACTAAATAGAAATTAATCGCTAAATTCATCACCGTATAGCCTACGAAACCTGAAAACGCAGCAATTCCTTTTTCTTTCCGAACTAACCCCAACGGAATGGCCATTGCAAACATGACAGGTAAATAGGCAAACGCAAAACCACCAATTGTCGACATAAATTGGAAAATAATTTTCACTGCGGGCTTTCCTAAAAACGGGATCGTTTCAATCATGGATTCACTGGAAAAAGAACTTCCTAATCCCAACAAAATCCCCATAAAAGCTAATAAAGCCACTGGCAACATAAACGTTTTACCTAATCCTTGGAAAAACTCCCAGAAAGTCGCTTTCTTTTTCTTTACTGCCATTTCTTAACTCCTCCATTCATTCTTTACAAAACTAAAAATGATTGCGTTTACATTCATTGCCCTCATTATAACTAGCCCAAAACAAAGAAAAAAGAGGCTACACTCTTTATGTATCCCCTTACATCATTTAGTATGGTGTTGCATAAAATTACCGCGGTTGCTTTGCCTCTGCGTACATTAATAAAACCGTATCGAACAAACAAATGACAGCAATTCTTGAACTTAAATCCACGCGCTGATGATAACGTGTCGTCCCTTTGGCAAATAACGTCGTCGTCGACAATTTTTCCAAGGTGCTTCCTTTAGTCGAAATCAAACTAATCATCGGCACTTGCTGTTCCTGCGCTACACGTGCATACGCTAAAATCCCCTTAGTTTCTCCTGTATAACTGACAAAAATGGCTAAATCCTGTCCATCCAGATTCTTAACTGCTGCCGCTTGTTCATCCCAATCAGATCGTGCATAGGCTTTTTTTCCTAAAAATGTTAGCTTTCGTGCAAAATCAGTACAAATAGGAAAACTGCCACCAACACCGAACACTTCAATCGTATTCGCACGCTCAATCATTTTAAGCATTTCCGCGACTTTGGCTTCATCCATTTGTTGAAAACTGTCTTGCACATTGGCGATCAACTGTTGTGTAATAGCTTGAAAACTACGACTATCGCTTTCTGTGCTCTCGCTCTGCACCGATTGGACGATCGCGTATTTTAATTCTTGGAAGCCTCGATAACCTAAGTGTTTTGCTGTTCGAGAAATAGTGGCTGTTGAGACGAACAACGCCTGTGCCACTTCATAAATGGTTTGTGAACTAATTTCCGTCATATGCGTCAAAATATAATCCAGTACTTGATTTTCAATTTTACTTAAATCATTTCGTTTCTTTTCTAACAAAGCGATTAATCCTTCAGTCGACATCCAATCCCTCACTTTAAATCCTTTTTTATAATTATACACCAGAATATTCTGATTATTTCAATAAGAAAGTCCAAAATAACCAACAGCGGCTCCATCATTCGCCAGAGAAAAAAATCAGCCTTCCGATGGAGGTACTTGTTGCGCGTTCTTGCTATACTCTGTATATAGAAAACAGGAAAAATTTGGAGGTAGTACGTATGAATAATCAACGACCAATGTTTATAAATATTCTTTTAGTGGTCCTTTTATTTTTAGTTGTCGGTTCACTCTTTAGTGCCGTTGTCGGTATCGTGGGAAGCTTATTGTGGCTAGCAGTAAAAATTTTAGTTCCCGTAGCGATTATCGTGTGGCTTGTTCGAACAATTTCGGGAAATAATGGCAACTGCCACCGTCGTTATTAAAAAAACAGGTTTTCCTTTTCGGAAAACCTGTTTTTTTACTTCTTTTATCTAAAAGCATATACAATATTACTAATACCAAACATCATAAAGTAGAAGCCAACTAAGAAGCTTAAAGTTAGTGCTGAAGACAATGGATTAAATAATAACATTACACCTAAGATAATCCCTAAAACGTCAACAATTAATGTGAACCAGAAGTAACCTGTGCTTACTCGTTTAGCAAAATCTAAAGTAAATAAGCCGAAAATTGAGTCGAATAAAAACCAAATTGCAAAAACAAATGGTAACACAGCGACACCAATATTTAAGTTAAACAATAAGTAAACACCAATTAGGATATCAATAATCCCTAAGATGATTGGTGCATAAGCTTTGTAGCCTAGCAATTCTTTCATACGATTACGTACAAAAATTTCGAAAATCCCTTTAATAATAGCAAAAATCGCAAAAACCATCACAATGGCAATTAAATTACCGGCAGGATTTTGGAAAGAAATTAATGCAGTCAGAACAAATAGAATTCCTAATACTAATGAACCCCAGTCCATTCCATGATGTTGTCGTTGTTCCATGACACTCACTCCTCTATAAAATAATTTATTACACTTATTATGTTACTACTATTTTACAAGGTGTCAAATATTTTCATCGTGCTTTCTGAAAACCATTTCAATGATAACTCCATTAAAAACAACGTATCACTTGATTGTCTCTTTTTTGGTGCACAATTGTGCCTTTTTTGTATAAATAAGTCCCTCGTTTTCCCGCAAAAAAAACCGTTACTTTTTCATCTAGTTTATAAAAAAGTAACAGTTATAAATTATTTTTTCTTTTTCCCAATCGAGAGAATCCCTCTTTTTATGACATCAAAGAAACTCAAAGATTGGACCATATGATCTGGGTCAACATATTCACGAATAGCTCGTAACACTCGCTTCGGCTCTTTTGAAGCAAACGTATACGTCCCATTTTTCTTGGTTTGAATCGCATAACGAGGAATCCATTTTCCTTTGAACATTACTGAAGCCAACACGTAATCGACTTCTTCCCACGGAATTTGGATAAACTTACGTGGATCTTTGGCATGGTAAAATTCAAACCCGCGGTCACCTATCATAATTTGTCCATAATCTGTTAATCCTGTAAATGCCGTCGCATCTATAACTAAATCAACTTTTGTGTTTAATGATTGTACCATGTTATCTGCTCCATTTCATTCGACTAATTCCTCTTTATTATACGTTTCTTTCCTGATCGAAACAAACAAAATTACATCTTTGTTTAAAAAAGCGGAAGAAAAGTTTCTCGACTTCTCTTCCGCTTTTTTTGATTAGAAGTAATAAACTTACCTCGTCATTCTTATAATAAGCCGATTAAGTGGCCGACTACGCCGACTACGAATAAACCAAGAATGATAACGATTGGGCTAACTTTTTTCTTCAATAACCACATACATAAGAATGTAAGTAGTAATGGTGCTAGACCTGGAATCAATTGATCTAAGTTATCTTGTAAAGTAGTAACTTTCGTTGGTGAAAGCGCCAAGCCTTGGTTCACTTGTTCAAAGGCTTTATGCATTCCTTCACCGCCAGCAGGAAGTTTATCCCACTCGATATAAGCACCTTTGTCTAACTTAACTTGTGAAACAATTGGTAAGAACTTAATCGATACCCAACGTTGAACCAATGCGGCCAGTACGAACATCCCTAAAATAGAAGCACCTTTTGTAATATCTTGTAGTAAACCACCTGAAAGGTCATCAGTAATTTTAGAACCTGCTTTGTAACCAAACTCTTGTGTATACCACATGAATGACCAACGAATTAAGTTCCAAGCAACGAAGAATAAGATTGGGCCTAAGATGTTACCACCCATTGCTAAGGAAGCACCTAAAGCTCCTAACATTGGACGAACAGTAAACCAGAAAACTGGGTCACCGACACCGGCTAAAGGACCCATCATCCCAACTTTAACCCCTTGAATCGCTACGTCATCAACTGGTGCGCCATTGGCACGTTCTTCTTCCAAAGCTAATGTTACACCAAGAATTGGTGAGGCAATGTATGGGTGTGTATTAAAGAATTCTAAGTGACGTTTTAACGCCGCTGAACGTTCTTCTTTCGTTTTATATAATTTTTTGATTGCTGGAATCATTGAGAATGCCCAGCCGCCGTTTTGCATACGTTCATAGTTCCAAGAACCTTGGATAAATGTTGAACGCCAAGCTACAGCTAAACGATCTTTTTTAGTTAATTGAATTTTTTCTGCCATTTTCTTTGCTCCTCCTTCAGAATTAGTAGTCGTTTAAAATATCGCCTAATGGGTCGCCAGAGTTGCCTCCGCCATTTGAGTTAGAAGAACCGCCCATTTTAGATAAGTTCAAGTAAATAAGAGCTAAAGCGACACCTAAAGCACCTAATGCGATTAATGTTAATTGAGAAATCGCTGCGACTACGAAACCGATAATGAAGAATGGCCATACTTCTTTTGTTGCCATCATGTTGATTACTAATGCATAACCTACGGCAACGACCATACCACCACCGATAGCCATACCATCAGTTAACCAAGCTGGCATTGATTCTAAGAAATTACGAACAGTGTCAGCAGGAATGAATAGTAACGCACCTGCTGGAATCGCAATACGAATACCTTGTAAACATACAGCGAAAATGTGTAACATTTCAACTTGTTTAATGTTGCCTTTTTCAGCAGCCGCGTCCATCATGTGAACGATTGGCACCGCAACTGTCCGAACGATCATTGTTAAGAACAAACCTGCAACCGCTAAAGGAACTGCGATAGCAATCGCTGAAGGAACACCTTTAACACCTTGGCCACCTAAAACTAAAATAATTGCTGAGGCAACAGATGCTAAAGCGGCATCCGGCGCAACGGCAGCCCCGATGTTCGCCCAACCTAACGCGATCATTTGTAAAGTACCACCTAAAACAATTCCGGCTTCTAAATTACCAGTAACTAATCCGATTAATGTACATGCTACTAACGGTTGGTGGAATTGGAACTCATCCAAAATCCCTTCCATACCAGCTAGAAAGGCAACGAGTAAAACTAAAATAATTGATATAACAGACATGATAAGCCTCCTATTTTGATTTGTATTTGGCGAGTTACGCGTTTGCTAACTCATTTTTTGCTTTTTTCAAAATTTCGTCCATATTCGCTTTTGAATCATTTGGCACTTTACGCACATCAAATTTGATGCCTTTGGCTTTTAATTCATCAAACGTATCAACGTCTTCTTGACCCATTGATAATACTTTGCTTACAACGACTTTTCCAACAGAGTGAGCCATTGAACCAACGTTTACTTCTGGGATTTCTACGCCGCCTTCAACCACTTTTAAGACGTCTTCAGGATTTTCAAATAATAATAATGCTTTTGTATTGCCAAAACGTGGATCTTTCGCTACTTCAATCATTTTACTGATTGGAATAACATTGGCTTTTACTCCTGGAGGAGCTGCTTGTTCGATTAATTTCTTACGTAAGTCATCTTTTGCAACGGCATCAGAAACAACAATAATTCTGTTTGGTTGTGTTGCTTTTGTCCAAGCTGTTGCTACTTGACCATGTAATAAACGTGAATCAATACGTGCTAGCACAAATTTAATTTTGCCATCGCCAACAACTGTACCTGGTGGTAACGAACCTTTTGGCTGTGCATCTTCTGTCGTAGCAGCTTTTGGTGCTTCTGCTGGTTGTAACTCTTCTGGTTTAACTTTGACACCATCTTTTGCTGTTTCAAGAATGTGTGTCGCAATTTCTTGTGCTGATTCCATAGAGAAACGAGAAGCATATGCTTCAATAACCATTGGTAAGTTCATACCTGCAACGATTGCCCATTTGTCTTTATGATCTTCTAACAATGAGTTCGCTTGGTTAAATGGTGTTCCTCCCCATAGGTCAACTAAAAATAGTACTTCGTCTTGATTGTCAAACGATGCAATGGCTTCTTGCATTTTTGCTTTTACATCATCGGGACCTTCGCTAGGCATTAACGTAACTGCTTTTACATTTTCTTGTTCGCCAAAGATCATTGCACCAGATTGCAAGATCCCTTCAGCAAATTCACCGTGACTTGCTAGGATAATTCCTACCATTTTTATACCTCCTGTATAATTGATGTTTTTTTTCATGGTTGTACTGCTAAACGCTTTCACTTTTTGAAAAAAATCAGATAAATCAGATTCTGACAAAAATAAATGAAAAAATTTCAATAGTTCTTGATTTTTTTCAACATCAGCACTTGCCTTTATCAATACAGTTCATGAAGCAATGATGTTGGTCCTAGGCCACCACATCCTTTCAATGTCTTTCGTCTGTAAAAATAAACGTCAGCTGGCGTTATTTTCTTTGCTACGCTCTTTTTTCAGTAAATCCATCAAATTCACTTGGCTGTCTGCTGCGACTTTTCGAATTTCCAATTCAATACCTTGTTCATTTAAAAACAGAAATGCTTTTAAATCGTTGGCATCCACTGCGACTGCATTCGTAATCATTCGCTTGCCTGTGCTGAAACTCATTCCGCCAATATTCACAGAAGTTAGTTGTACACCGCCTTCGACCACTCGTTTCACGTCCAAAGGATTAGTGAATAACAACATGGCTCGAAACGAATCAAAACGAGGATCAGGGTAAACATCAATCATTTTTTGAACAGTGATGACATTTACTTTGACACCAGGTGGAGCAGCTTGGACCAACAAGGCTTTTCTCAAATTGTCATGAGCAACGGAATCACTAACCACTAAAATGCGATTAATGTTCGTCAATTTTGCCCAAACAGTTGCTACTTGGCCATGAATTAATCGATCATCAATTCGAGCTAAACGAATATCCATTACCATCGGGAATGCTCCTTTAAATTCATTTTTAAAGGTTAGGACCTTTGTCTTTTTACTTAAAAATTTTAGGTAAAAAGGGACACCTTATTATAAGCAAGTTTCGTGCCAACTTTAGTGTATCGGTTCGAAACCTAGAAAATTATAGGTTTTTTTAAGAAAATTAAAAAATAGATACACTAATAAATAGTGTATCTATTTTTCTGTATTAATCTAGTGTATCAATTTCGGTGATTTTATCTTCGATACACTGGGCATTTTTGACTAACTGTGCGATAAAATAAACTTCTTCTGCTGGAATATCCATATTAAGAGCTTCTTCCATAGTCTCAATTGAGGCCACAATCACTGGATAAATTGGTTCTTGAACCAATCGACCAAGTTCCTTTTCTGAAACCGTCAGTGTATCATTCCGTAAAATACGCTCCAACATGCCCGATGTGTGCATAATCAAATTGATGTAAAATGTGTACTCTTCTGGCATCGCTAATTGGGTTTGGATATTTTTAGCGAATGACCACAACAGATCAATGATTTTTTTTCCATTAATAAAAGTGAAACTTTGCTCCATATATTTGAGACAAATTTCTTTTGCTGCCGCTTCGTCCAACGGCTTATTCATTACTTCTTCTTTCCGCTCTGCTAGTAATTGCTGAATAATTTTTTCTGCTTCACCGGAAAAGAAATTTTCCATGGAAATATAAGGAACTCCAATTTTGGGATTGGTAATCCCAGTTGTCGCAATAATTTCATAGTCTTCTTGAATTTTAGGCAAGACTTCTTTCATATTTATAATGGACAAAGGAATCACTTCTAAATGCCAGTCTATTTGTGGCAAGACAGCTTCCTCAATAAGCTCTTTCATTCGGCGCGCAGTTCCTTCTCCAGAAGCGCAGATAGCAATAATTGCTCTTGTTTTCCAATTTTCAATGATTTGTTTCGTTTCACTTTGGCGAATATCGGCATAGCCATGAAAGTTTTTTAAAGACTCGTGAAGTGTTTCCAATTGCGTATCAATTAATGCGGTTTTGCGGGCCGCTTCAAGCACAATTGGCGTGGTCACCATGTCTACTGTCCGCACATCAATGCCTGTCTGGCGTACAATTTCTTCTGAAAACGTACTTAATGAACCCATGTCCACCAATAATAGTACGCCATTTTCTTCATTCACTTCACCAACTGCTTCAACGATTTTACGCAAAGCTTCTTTCGGTGGCATATCTAACGGCATATCCACAGCCTTCAAATTATCAACATTTAACAATTGAGAAACCACTTGTACCATACTGCTAGCGGTACTATTTCCGTGCGCAGCCACGACAATGCCAATCCGGCCAGCCTCAGGATTTTCTCTTAAAGAAATGAGCAAAACAGCTAAATAGTAACTTTCAGATTCAGGAATCTCCATCTGATAACTACTTTCAATAATATTTTTAATTTCTTTCGCTGTTTCAAACTCTGTTGGATAATCTAAAACCATATTTCGAATACTTTCATTTAAAGGATGCTTAGGATCTTTGCCTAATTGGATGCGTTTCAAGAAAGAACTAATGTGTAAACTCATTGCATAAATAAAGTTGGGTTGAAACGAATACGATAACCGCTTCGCTGCAAAATTATAAATTTTCTTAGTGACATCAATAATTCGTTGGTCCACAATTTCGGCCAATTTATTTTCTGTATCAAAGGTGAATCCATAATCTTTGTAGAAAGATTTTAAATGAACATTGATATCCGTTGTAATAAAATTATTAATTAGTTCTTGGTCCAAGCCATCTGCTTTTAAGAGAGCCGCTTTATCTCCAATAATCTCATATAGATTGTAAGGCAATTCATAGGCATCTGACTGAATAGCTACTAAAGATTCATTTGGTGATACCACTAATTGCGGTTCCAGATATTTCGATAACTCCGACAATACTTCTCGATTACTGGCAAGTTGCATAATGCCTTCTTTAATATTGTCCGTTAATTCGTCCATCGTAATCATTAATTCCTCTTGTTCCATCTGATTAAGGAACCCTCGCGCAGTCACAAGTTGCACATTCGATTTTAGCTGACCGACATTTCCATAAGAAACACTTCCGATTAACGCTTTGACCACATCTTCTGACAAAGAGATTCGCCGTTGAATCCGCGCTGCTTCCATTGAAACCATCACTTTTAGGAGGTCAATTTTTTCTTTCGCAGGACGGTCACTAAAGTTCGGTAATTGAATGATAATCGGAATGCGTCGCACAAAAGTATTCAATAAAGAAGAAGTAGGATTCTCCGTCGTAGCACAAATAATCCGAACATCCGCATGATGTGATTTCACTGTTTCACCTAAACGCGCGTACACGCCGTGATCCATAAAATAAAAAATCATTTCTTGTCCTTCGGGTGGTAACCGATGTACTTCATCTAAAAACAGAATGCTGCCATCTGCTTCATCAATAATCCCTTCTTTCGCTTTCGTAGCGCCTGTGAAGGCCCCTTCTACATACCCAAATAAATGCGACATCAAAAGTTCTGGATTATGCGCATAGTCTGCACAGTTAAATACCACAAACTCTTTTTCTTTGGCCACAATTTGGTTCAGCTTCGCAAATTGAAACATGGCATGAGCAAAATAAGTTTTCCCAGAACCTGTTGGTCCAGTAATTAAACAATTCAAGCCTTTTGGCGGATATAAAATCGCTGCTTTGGCTTGTTCAACCGGCGTTTTCATGCTTCCAGCTGAACCGATAATTTTTTTGAAAATATCTTCAACTTCTGGGGTTTTGCTGGTCGTGACTACTGGTTCAACCAATGGTTCGATAAAAGTTTTTGTGGAGTGATCCATTGATTTTTCCCGATAACTTTTAACTGGCTTGGTTAATGGTCGATGCTGAAACGCCACCTGCGCGACATATTTTACTGGTCGACCAGATAATTTTTTCAAGCGCCCTTCACGAACCAGTTGATTCAAATCTTTACTAGCATTGGTCCGCTGAATGTTTAAACGTTCTGAAATTTCTTGTGTCGTGACTCCCGCATCACTTGTTAAGGTCATTGGCGTTAAATTCTTCGTTTGCTCTTTAACATATTGATAGATTTTTTCAATCCGCTTCATTTTTGATGGCTCCTTTAATCGATACACTAATTAATTTACATGATACAGTGTATCATTAAAAAAATACACTAAAAACCCTTTCATGAAAAAAAATTCTGTTTCACATGAAACATTTTAAAAAAGCGCCTTTTTTCTATAAAAAACCCACCTTTTTATTCGTTTCTGTAAAAAGATTGAAACTCCTTGAAAAAAGGTTCTGTAGCCGATATAATGCAGAGAGGTTCAAGAATATATTAAAAGCGAGGAAAACAATTGATTACTGTTAATGATGTAAGTTTACAATTTCCAGATCGTAAACTTTTTGAAGAAGTGAATATTAAATTTACTCCTGGCAACTGTTACGGCTTAATCGGCGCAAACGGTGCAGGAAAATCAACGTTTCTTAAAATTTTATCAGGTGAGATTCAACCGACAACTGGCGTGGTTTCAATGGGTCCTAATGAGCGACTAGCAACGCTGAAACAAAATCACTTTGACTACGAAGACTACACTGTTTTAGAAACTGTAATTATGGGACATAAACGTCTTTACGAAGTAATGAAAGAAAAAGATGCTATCTATATGAAAGAAGATTTTTCAGATGAAGATGGGATTCGTGCCGCAGAACTAGAAGGCGAATTTGCTGAACTTGACGGTTGGGAAGCAGAACCTGAAGCAGCTGTTTTACTCCAAGGGCTAAACATTCCAGAAGAATTACATGATCAAAAAATGAGCGAATTAACAGCTGGTCAAAAAGTCAAAGTATTATTAGCTCAATCTCTTTTTGGTAAACCAGATGTCTTACTATTAGACGAGCCGACAAATGGTTTAGACACCCGCTCAATCAATTGGTTAGAAGAATTTTTAATCAACTTTGAAAATACCGTTATCGTGGTTTCCCATGACCGTCATTTCCTAAACAAAGTCTGCACTCACATGGCAGATTTAGACTTTAGTAAAATCAAACTTTACGTTGGTAACTATGATTTCTGGTTGGAATCAAGCCAACTAGCGACAAAATTGCAAGCACAATCTAATGCCAAAAAAGAAGAACAAATCAAAGAATTACAAGACTTTATCGCTCGTTTTAGCGCCAATGCCTCAAAATCAAAACAAGCAACGTCTCGTAAAAAAATGTTAGATAAAATTACCTTAGATGATATTCAACCTTCCTCTCGTCGTTATCCATTCGTTGGTTTTACACCAGAACGTGAAATCGGCAATGACTTATTACAAGTTGAAAATGTCTCTGTAACGATTGATGGCAAAAAAATCTTAGATAATATCTCGTTCAACTTAACAAAAGATGATAAAGTGGCATTCATCGCTGACTCAGATATTACAACGACTACGTTATTCAAAGTGATTATGGGCGAAATTACTCCCGATACAGGTTCTGTTCGTTGGGGCGTTACAACTAGCCAAGCTTATTTACCAAAAGACAACAGCAAAGACTTTGAAGAGCCATTAACCATTTTAGATTGGTTACGTCAATTTGCTGGTAAAGAAGAAGATGACAATACGTTCTTACGTAGTTTCTTAGGTCGGATGTTATTCTCTGGTGAAGAGGTACTAAAACCAGTCAATGTTCTTTCCGGAGGCGAAAAAGTGCGTGTCATGCTTTCAAAATTAATGCTTTCCAAAGCCAATGTCTTAGTTTTAGATGATCCAACGAACCACTTAGACTTAGAATCAATCACTGCGTTAAATGATGGGTTGATGGCTTTCACTGGTTCAATTCTTTTTGCTTCACATGACCACCAATTTATCCAAACATTAGCGAACCGAATTATTGCTGTTTCTGATAAAGGGGTCATTGATCGGGCAGAAACAACCTATGACGAATTCTTGGAAAACCCAGAAATTCAAAAACAAATGGACGTTTTATTCAGTTCAGATTATTAAAAAAATAGAGAAGTCATTTTTTAATGACTTCTCTATTTTTTATTTTCTTTTTTCACCAAAAGAAAACACAGCAATACAACCTATTCCGGTATGACTAGTAATGGTGGGTCCTAGAGGATAAATCAGTATCTCATTAACTTCTATTTCTTTTTCAATTAATTCTTTGACTTTTTCCGCGTCATCTTTCGTTCCTGCATATGCAATCAACAGTGTTTGTTTCATTGGCTCTACAATGCCTTGAATCGTTTCTTGCGCAATCTTTTGCAAGGACTTGTTTCGTCCACGAGTTTTACCAACGGATGCTAGTTTGCCTGCCGCATCCACGCGAATAATTGGTTTAATGTTCATTAAGCCACCAAGTGCAGCCGCTGTTTTAGAAATCCGTCCGCCACGTTCTAAATGTTTTAAATCATCTACCGTTACCCACGAGTGAAGTTTCATTTTTTGCTCTTCAAGATAGGCAACAACTTCTCCTAATGAATGACCATCTGTTTGTAATCGAATGGCTTCTCGGACTAACATCCCTTGACCTAAGCTAGCTGCTTTTGTGTCAATAATATGAATTTCTACATTATCATATTCTTCTTTTAACATCTCTACTGATTGCAACGCACTTTGATAAGAGCCACTTAACCCAGATGAAAAAGCTAAATAAATCACCGGTAACCCTTGCTCCACAAAAGGACGGAAAAATTCATTGTAGCGTCCTACATTAACTTGAGAGGTAGTGGGCATACTTCCATTTTTAATGGCCGTTAAGAAGTTCTGATAATCAAACGTTTCGCCTAAATCATCGCGATATTCTTTCCCGTCAATTTGAATATTCATGCTAATAAAAGGTACTTGGTTTTCTTTTAAGTATGTATACGGCAAGTCACAACAAGAATCTGTCACTAATTGATAATTCACGGACAATTGCCCCCTTCATGTTTTCTTTTATTTTACCATAGTTTTTCATTTTTATATAAAATTAAAAAAGAACGTAAAGGCTGAACTGGCATAAGCCATCCTTTACGTTCCCTTAAAAATCTGCTTAAATTTGTGCCCAAACGCTTTCTAAAACGTTCGTTTGGTTACGGTCTGGACCTACAGAGAATGTTGAAATGCGCACACCAACTAATTCTGAAATCCGATGCACGTAGTTACGAGCATTAGCTGGTAAATCGGCTAAAGTTTTGCAACCAGTGATATCTTCAGACCAACCTGGTAATTCTTCATAAACTGGTTTACAGCGGCTTAATTCTTTCAAGCTTGCTGGATAATGATAAATTAATTCACCATCAAGTTCATAAGCTGTACAAATTTTCACCGTTTCTAAACCACTTAACACGTCAATCGAGTTTAATGACAAGTTTGTAATCCCTGATACACGTTTTGAATGACGCATAACTACTGAATCAAACCAACCGACACGACGCGGACGTCCTGTTGTTGTTCCGTATTCTTTACCGACACGACGAATGGTTTCTCCTGTTTCATCAAATAATTCTGTTGGGAATGGGCCGTCACCGACACGTGAAGTGTACGCTTTGCAGACACCAACCACTTTATTAATTTTTGATGGACCAACGCCACTACCGATAGTTACGCCACCAGCTACTGGATTAGAGGAAGTAACAAATGGATAGGTTCCTTGATCGATATCCAACATGACACCTTGTGCCCCTTCAAATAAAACCCGTTTTCCAGCATCTAATGCATCATTTAAAATAACCGAAGTATCTGTAACATATTGTTTAATTTGTTGTCCGTATTCATAGTATTCTTCAAAAATATCATCAAATTCAATGGCTTCGCTATCAAACATTTTAACGAATTGACGATTTTTTTCTTCTAAGTTAATTTGCAAACGTTCCGCAAAAATTTCTTTATCCAATAAATCAGCGATACGGATTCCCACCCGTGCTGCTTTATCCATGTAGGCTGGGCCAATTCCTTTAATCGTTGTCCCAATCTTGTTTTCACCTTTCGCATCTTCTTGCAATTGATCCAATTTAATATGATACGGCAAGATGACATGGGCACGATCTGAAATACGTAAATTATCAGTGGCAACATTATTTTCTTTTAAATAAGCTAATTCTTTTACTAAAGATTTTGGATTCACAACTACGCCGTTACCAATTACACTAATTTTTTCTTTATAGAAAATCCCTGAAGGAATTAAATGTAATTTATACGTTACGCCGTCGAATTTAATGGTATGTCCGGCGTTATCTCCGCCTTGGTAACGAGCGATCACTTCTGCGTTTTCACTTAGAAAGTCTGTAATTTTTCCTTTACCTTCGTCGCCCCATTGCGTTCCAACAACTACTACTGATGACATTCGAACACCTCGTTCATAATTTTTTTGTCCTGAATCATTGTACCAGTAAAACCAGTCCCTTTCAAGGGTAAAAATCGAATATTCTTTCACAATCAAAAGCGTTTCTGTCAAAAATACGAACATTTTTAGTTATGTTTTTGTAAAATAATAAAATATACGAATATTGTTCGTGTTTTACTCTCTGATTTTAATCCCTTAATAAGCAAAAAAACGAACTCAAAAAATGAGTTCGTTTTTTAAAATTCTGTCCTCGGCGAAAGCGAAGAAAATTTATTATATTCTTTAATGAAAAGTAATTCGACCGTTCCACGCGCACCACTACGGTTTTTCTCAATGATGACTTCTACAACATTGTCAACTTCTGGTGGCTCATGATCGCCGTCTTCTCCTTCACCACGATCATAGTAATCATCACGATAAAGAAAGGCAACGATATCGGCATCTTGCTCAATGGAACCTGATTCACGAATATCACTTAACACAGGACGTTTATCTTGACGTTGTTCCACGCCACGAGAAAGCTGTGACAAAGCGATAACCGGGACTTTTAATTCTTTCGCTAATTTTTTTAATTGACGTGAAATATCAGAAACCTCCTGTTGGCGGTTCTCTTTTCCAGTTCCTTCAATCAATTGTAGGTAGTCGATCAAAATTAGACCTAGGTTGCCTTTTTCTTGTGCTAATTTACGACATTTCGCACGAATTTCGGTAATTTTAATCCCTGGTGTGTCATCAATATAGATATTCGCACGGGACAAACTACCCATCGCAATAATTAAGTTTTGCCATTCTTCTTCAGATAATTGCCCTGTTCTTAAATGGCTGGCCTCAATGGATCCTTCTGCACAAAGCATCCGGTTCACTAATGACTCTGCCCCCATTTCTAAACTAAAAATAGCGACAGCTTTATCTGTTTTGGTGCCGACATTTTGGGCAATATTTAATGCAAAAGCGGTTTTCCCTACCGCTGGACGGGCCGCTAGAATGATTAGCTCTTCCGCTTGCAAGCCAGCAGTCATTTTATCCAATGCTTGATAGCCTGTAGGTAAACCAGTAATCTCTTCATCATTTTGGTATAATTGGTCAATATTCGCAATAGTTGTATTTAGAACATCTGAAATTGATAAAAAGCCACTGCGATTCCGCTTTTCAGAGACTTCTAAAATGCTTCGTTCTGCATCATCCAAAATAGATTCAACATCTTCACCTTGCTCAAAGCCTTTAGTTACAATCTCTGTAGCGGTTTGGATTAAGTTGCGCAGCAACGATTTTTGTTCAACAATTTTTGCATAATAAATGACATTGGCAGCTGTCGGTACAGCTAAAGCTAAATCTGACAGATAACTTAGTCCGCCAACATCTTCTAACAAATTCTCTTGTTCTAGGCGATCTTTGATTGTTACCACATCAATCGCTTCATTTCGGTCGCTTAAGGTCATCATCGTTTGGAAAATCAACTGATGACTACGACGATAGAAATCTTTAGGTTCCACATATTCCATCGCTTCTATTAGCACATCTGCATCTAAGAAAATAGAACCTAAAACGGCTTGTTCCGCTTCAATATTTTGTGGCGGTACCCTATCTTGCAATAATTCATTCATTTTGTTCTCTCCCACGATGTCTTACTTTCTGGTTCATTTAGTCTATCCATTTTAACACAATTTCATTAAAAAAAGTACATTTTTTCTCTGCTGATTTCTCTATTTTTAGTTCACTTTCCAATTTTTAAAAATATACAATTAATAAAAATATAATACTTTCGTTAATTTAAATTGTTGTGTATTTGATTTTTAAATATTATAAAAATAATTTGAGTAATTTATTTTGCATAAAAAAGAAGCCGGAGAAATCGGCTTCTTTTTTATCGATTGTATTATTCCGCTACGACATGAACCTTAATTTTCGCTGTAACTTCATGATGTAGTTTGACTGGTACGTTAGTGTAACCTAGAGAACGAATTGGGTTGGCTAATTCGATTTTGCGTTTATCCAATTTTACATTGTATTGTTTGTTTAAGGCTTCTGCAATTTGTTTTGAAGGAATTGAGCCAAATAAACGGCTGTCTTCTCCAGCTTTTGCCTTGATCTCTACAACAGTCTTTTCATCTTCTAAAAAGGCTTGCATTTCTTTTGCTTGTGCTAAAACTTCTGCTTCATGTTTTTCTTGGGCTTTCTTTTGACCCGCTAACGCACTCATGCTCCCTTTATTGGCTTCTTTCGCATAACCATTTTTAATTAAAAAGTTTTGGGCGTAACCAGTTGGCACTTCTTTTACGTCCCCTTTTTTTCCTTTTCCTTTAACGTCTTGTAAAAAAATGACTTTCATTTCCTTCACTCCTGTTCATACATTTCATTAATATTTTGACGAATTACATCAAGTAGTTGCTCTTTTACTTCTGCTACTGTTACGTTTGATAATTGTACTGCCGCATTAGTAAAGTGACCGCCACCACCTAAATTTTCCATAATAATTTGGACATTAATTGAACCATTACTCCGAGCACTAATCCCAATCTGTTGATCCGTCCGCTTGGTAATGACAAATGCTGCATTAATCCCTGCCATAGAAAGTAATGTGTCCGCTGTTTTGGCAGCTGTGACACTATCATATTCTTTGTCTTCACTCCCTGCAACAACGACGGTATCTTTTGTGACATATTCGCTTTTAGAGATTAAGTTGTTCATTTCCAGATAGCTTGTAAGATCAGAACTTAATAGATATTGTACTAAAGATGAGTCTGCTCCACAAGTTCGTAAATAACTAGCCACATCAAATGTTCGCGCCGTCGTTCGTGTATTGAAACTTTTCGTATCAACCACAATTCCCGCCAACATCATGGTTGCTTCAAAGGCCTGCAGTTTATTTGCGCTATTACTTTGGTATTCGATCAATTCTGTGACTAATTCTGAAGCAGAAGAGGCAGAAGATTCAATATAAGAAAGCAAGGGTTTTGCTGGAAATTCGTCTCCTCGTCGATGGTGATCAATGATTACCACTTTATCAAAACGCTCATAGAGCTCTTGTGAGATCGATAGAGACGGTTTATGGTAATCTACCATAACTAATAAGCTACTTTCTTTCTTGCGCTTCATGGCCTCTTTAGGACTAATAATGCGCTCTTCTAATTCTGGGTACTCTTTAATCGCCTCTAACACTCTTTTGACATCGGGAATGATTTCATTTTCATCTAAAACAATCCACGCTTTTCGATTATTAAACGAAGCTAAACGAGCAACACCAAATGCTGAACCTAACGCATCCATATCTGGATAACGATGGCCCATAATATAGATGTCAGCAGATTCCGCAATAATTCCCTTAATTGCCATGCTCATTGCACGAGAACGTACTTGGGAACGTTTCGTCGTTACTGCCGTTTTTCCACCAAAAAATAACGGCTTCGCTTCATCTTTGGCTTCTTTTACAACCACTTGATCGCCGCCACGTACTAAAGCTGTATCTAGGTTTGTTTGAGCCGTGGTCCCGGTTTGATCTAATGTTGGCCCCCCATAAGCAATCCCCATACTTAACGTAATGGCTACTTCATGGTTAGCTGATTCCTTACGGATCGTATCCAAAATAGAAAATTTTTCGTCCATCATTTTTTGAATATCTTCCCATTGGGCAATGAAAAAATAACGTTCTGCGTTGATTCGCTTATAAAAAACTTTGTATTGGTCCATCCAATCAGAAACCATCGTCGTAATGAAACTATTCAAATAAGAAATTTCTTTCTCGTCCATTGTATCGGTGACATCATCATAATTATCGACAGACACAATGCCAATAGCCGTTTGCATTTCGACTTTTTCTTGATACAAATTACTTTCTTTAGTGATATCTTCAAAAGTAATTGTATGTTGTTCTTTATTGACGCTAAAGCGATAGGTATTTTCATCAATCGTAAAGATATCTTGGTTTCGTTCTGCTAATTCTAAATAAGACGTAACTTGGCTAGCGGTTAACGTTAGCTGATTGTCTTTATTAAAAATAGAAGCAGCATAAGGATTAAGCCATTCTACCGCGCGTGTTTCCCCGTTATACGTAATAATCCCCACAGGTACTTCATTCACAACATAATCCAACGATTGTTCAGCAATGGAACTTGCTTCTTGAATCTTTTCTACGTTTGTAATTTCTACATCTCTAATCAACAGCCGAATAACCACTAAGAGAAAGATATCTAATGCGATAATTACCGCCAATAGCAGCCATTTATTTGTTAGTAAGAAATAGAGGAGAAATTCTACTAAGAGAAGACCCACAACAATTAAGAAACCGTTTTTTTGAATTCTCTTCTTTTGCATTTTTTTGCCTCCAATCTTTCTGCAGACCTTTGAGGCGACTTGTTCCAACGAGCGTATTGCTCTGGTGATTCACTAGTTATTTCATCCCTTATTTTATCACAAAACACTTCATTCTGCGAACCTTGTTATGTTTCACGTGAAACACTAGTCAAGATAAAAAAGAACCAAAGAGCAAGCTCTTTGGTTCTGGAAATTGTCATAAAATTATTGTTCGTCACTAACGAATGGTAATAATCCCATGATACGTGCGCGTTTAATAGCAATCGTTAATTTACGTTGGTTTTTAGCGCCAGTACCTGTAACACGACGTGGTAAAATTTTGCCACGTTCTGAAATGAATCGTTTTAACAATTCAGTATCTTTATAATCGATGTATTCGATGTGGTTTGCTGCGATGTAGTCGACTTTCCGACGTTTACGTCCGCCTCTTCTTTGTTGTGCCATTCTTGTTCCCTCCTATCAAATTCGTTTAGAATGGTAAATCATCATCTGAAATGTCGATAGATGAACCTGAGCCACCAAATGGATCAGAATCTTTATCGAAATCAGGCATACCGTTATTGTTTTGCGACTGAGAAGATGATGGATTGAAACTATTGTTGTTATTAAATCCAGAACCGGCATTGTTATTACCAAAGCTACGATTTTGTGATTGATAACCATTTTCGTTGTTATTAAAGCTACCGCCGCCAGTTCCTCTTTGTTCTGAAGCAGAACGAGATTCTAACAATTGGAAGTTTTCACAAACCACTTCAGTTACGTAGACACGTTGACCTTGTTGGTTCTCGTAGTTACGAGTTTGAATTCTTCCGACAACACCTAATAATGTACCTTTACGGGCATAATTAGCCATTGTTTCTGCGGGTTTACGCCAAATCACACAGTTGATAAAGTCTGCTTCACGGTCACCATTTTGATTCGTAAAGTTACGGTTTACAGCAAGTGTAAAGGTCGCAACAGCTGAACCACTAGCGGTGTAACGTAAGTCAGGATCTTTTGTCAATCTTCCGACTAATACAACGTTATTAATCATTCAAAACATCTCCTTTCGTCAATAAATGTTTCATGTGAAACAAATTATGCTTCTACCTTCACGATCATATGACGGATAATATCGTCATTGATTTTTGCTAAACGATCAAACTCGTTGATTGCGCCAGCTGTTGATGGAGAAGTAACGTTAACGATATGATAGATGCCTTCACGGAATCCGTTCATTTCATATGCTAAGCGGCGTTTTTCCCAATCTTTAGATTCGATAACTTCTGCTCCGTTATCTTTTAAGATTGTGTCGAAACGTTCTACTAAAGCAGTTTTTGCTTCTTCATCAATGTTCGGACGAATAATGTACATGATTTCGTACTTCGTATCTTGACTCATTGATTTTCACCTCCCTATGGACTTCAAGGCTCTTAGTTGGCTAAGAGCAAGGAGAACATACCTAAAAAGGTAGTTCACAATCTCTAATTATATGCTAATTGATGGACAAAAGCAAGAAATAGTTTTGAAAAGCCCCAATAAAAAAGTTTCGCCAGTTGGCGAAACTTTTTTATGTTATTCTTCTGTTTCTGATGTTGTTTCGTTTTCTGTTGTTTCTACAACTTCAACGATTTCTTCTTCCACTTCTTCTGGTTCTACAACAGCCATCGTTACCACTTTGGCACCATCTTCCATTCTCATTAAACGAACCCCTAATGTTGCGCGTCCTGTTTGAGAAACAGAATCAACGTTAAAGCGGATAATGACGCCTTTGTTCGTAATCAATAAGATATCTTCATCCCCATTGACCGTGGTTAAACCAGCTAATGGACCATTTTTCTCAGTGATATTTGCTGTCTTAATCCCTTTACCGCCACGTCCTTTAACTGGATATTCAGAAGCTTTTGTACGCTTACCATAACCATTTTCAGTAATGACTAGGACTTCTTTGTTTTCATCCAGAATCGCTGCACCGACCACATAATCATTTTCGCGGAGACGGATTCCCCGAACGCCTGATGCTGTCCGGCCCATATCACGTACAGTATTTTCATCAAATGTGACAGAGTATCCTGCATGTGTTCCGATAATCATCTTCTGATTGCCATTAGTCGTTACCACGTTAACTAACTCATCATCTTCTTTTAAGCTAATGGCGATTAATCCATTACTACGGATATTAGAAAAGGCTGTTACGGCTGTCCGTTTGACGGTTCCTTTTAAGGTTGTGAAGAACAAGTATTTACCTGCTTCCGCTTTGCCCTCAACAGAAATAATCGCTTGAATTTTTTCTGCAGAATCAATTCCCAGTAAGTTAATCACTGGAATTCCTTTTGCTGTTCTACCGTATTCAGGGATTTCGTAACCTTTTGCTCGGTAAACTTTCCCAGTGTTCGTAAAGAATAATAACGTGTCGTGTGTTGAACAAGAAACTAGGTTTTTCACGAAATCATCATCGTGAACGCCCATCCCTTGGACACCACGTCCGCCGCGGCGTTGCGCCCGGAATTCGGAGTTTGCCATCCGCTTAATGTAGCCGTTATTGGTTAACGTAATCACGACTTCTTCTTCTTCGATTAAATCTTCATCTTCAAGACTTAGGACTTCACCTACTAATAATTCTGTGCGTCGTGCATCACCAAATTTTGTGCGAACGTCATTTAACTCTGTTTTAATGATTTCAATGACGCGCTCTGGGCGGGCTAAAATGTCCTCTAAGTCCGCAATGAATTTCAATAGCTCTTGATATTCATTTTCAATTTTGTCGCGTTCTAAGCCTGTTAAACGGCGTAAACGCATATCTAAAATCGCTTGCGCTTGACGATCTGAAAATTCAAAGCGTTCAATTAACGTTGCTTTTGCTTCGTCATCTGATTGTGACCCACGGATAATGGCAATGATTTCATCGATATGATCTAAGGCAATTCGTAGACCTTCTAAAATATGCGCCCGTGCTTCTGCTTTGTTTTTGTCAAAAATCGTCCGGCGAGTAATGACTTCTTTTTGGTGCTCGACGTAGTTTTCTAAAATACGTTTCAAGCTTAAAATTTTCGGTACGCCTTTTTCGATGGCTAACATGTTAAAACCAAAAGATGTTTGTAAGGCAGTCATTTTGTACAAGTTGTTTAACACAACAGAGGCACTCACATCTCGACGAACATCGATGACAATCCGCATGCCTTCACGAGAAGATTCATCCCGCAAATCAGTAATTCCTTCAATTCGTTTATCTCTGTGTAATTCAGAAATTCGTTCGATTAATTTGGCTTTATTCACCATATAAGGCAATTCAGTTACTAAAATACGTTCTTTTCCATTCGGCATTTCAGTCAATTCAACTTTTGCACGAACAGTAATCGAACCTTTCCCTGTTTCATATGCTCGGCGAATCCCTGATTTCCCCATCACTAAACCGCCTGTTGGAAAATCTGGTCCAGGTAACACTTCCATCAATTCATTCGTCGTTACATCAGGATTGTCCATCAATAAACTTGTTGCATCAATCACTTCACTTAAATTGTGTGGTGGAATATTTGTTGCCATCCCCACCGCAATCCCCGTTGTTCCGTTAACTAGTAAGTTTGGAAAACGAGCAGGTAAAACTACTGGTTCTTGTTCTGAATCATCATAGTTTCCTTGGAAATCGACTGTATTTTTGTTAATATCTCGTAGCATTTCTAAAGCAATTTTACTCATACGTGCTTCGGTATAACGCATAGCGGCAGCGCCGTCACCATCGACGGAACCGAAGTTTCCGTGGCCGTCAACTAACATAGCCCGATAACTAAAAGGTTGTGCCATCCGCACCATTGATTCGTAAATCGCACTGTCCCCATGGGGGTGATATTTACCCATAACATCCCCAACAATCCGGGCTGATTTTTTGTGTGGTTTATCAGGGGTTACCCCTAATTCGTTCATTCCATATAAGATTCGGCGATGAACAGGTTTTAAACCGTCACGAACGTCAGGTAACGCGCGGGCTACGATAACACTCATTGCGTAGTCAATGAAAGATTCTTTCATTTCGCTGGTCAGATTGACGTCTTGAATGTTTTCTTTAATTTCTTCACTCATGAATTTTTTCCCCTCTAAATATATGTTCTAGCGTCTCTTACAACGTTGCGACACATTAAATATCCAAGTTTTTCACGTAATGGGCATTTTCTTCGATAAACGCACGACGTGGTTCCACACGATCGCCCATTAGCATTTCAAAAATTTGGTCAGCTTCAATGGCATCATCGACACTCACTCGCGCCATTAATCGTTTTTCTGGGTCCATTGTTGTTTCCCAAAGTTGGTGATCATCCATTTCACCCAACCCTTTGTAACGTTGAACACTTGGTTTTGGTGAAGCAGGTAATTCTTCTAACACTTTTGCTAGTTCCTCTTCAGCATGTTTGCCCGGTTGAACGTAGGTGATATTTTTCCCTTGTTTCACACCATATAGTGGTGGTTGGGCAATATACACATAACCAGCTTCAACAATTGGCCGCATGAAGCGATAGAACAAGGTTAATAACAACGTTCGAATATGCGCACCATCGACATCGGCATCGGTCATAATCACTAGTTTGTGATAACGTGCTTTAGAAACATCGAAATCTTCGCCGAAGCCTGTTCCCATAGCTGTAAATAATGACCGAATTTCTTCATTGGCTAAAATTTTATCCATGCTAGCTTTCTCGACATTCAAGATTTTCCCACGAATTGGTAAAATGGCTTGGAATTCACGGCTACGGCCTTGTTTTGCTGAACCGCCGGCCGAGTCTCCTTCGACGATAAATAATTCGCATTTTTCCGGATCTTTACTTGAGCAATCAGCCAGCTTCCCTGGCAAGTTGCTAATTTCTAAAGCGCCTTTACGACGGGTGACTTCACGGGCTCTTTTAGCGGCTAAACGAGCTTTTGAGGCCAACATACCTTTTTCGACAATTTGTTTGCCGACTGTTGGATTTTCCATCAAGAATTTTGTAAAGTATTCTGAGAACAAACGATCCGTAACGGTCCGTACTTCTGAGTTCCCTAATTTCGTTTTCGTTTGTCCTTCAAATTGAGGATCTGGATGTTTGATGGAAACCACTGCAGTTAAACCTTCACGAACATCTTCCCCAGTTAATTTTTCATCGTTTTCTTTCATCAATTTTTGTTTACGTGCATAGTCATTAATCACACGTGTTAAAGAAGTTTTAAAACCAGATTCATGCGTTCCGCCTTCATAAGTATGAATATTGTTGGCAAAACTTAAAATATTTGAGTGGTAGCCATCTGTATACTGCATTGACACTTCCACTGTAATATCTTGTTGCTCTCCCTCAATGAAGATTGGCTCTGGGAAAATAACGTCTTTATTGGCATTTAAATGCTCAACATAACTCTTAATCCCGCCTTCATAGTGATACTCTTTTTTATCTTCTTGTCCTTCACGACGGTCTTCAATTGAAATGTGTAAGCCTCGATTTAAAAAGGCTAATTCACGAACCCGTGTTGCTAATTTATCAAAATCATAAACGGTTGTTTCTGTAAAAATTTCAGGATCTGGAATAAAGTGAACAGTGGTTCCGTGACGATCCGTTTCTTCGATAACTTTTAGGTCATCAACAACCGCACCACGACGATATTCTTGGTAGTACACTTTGCCATCTTTATAAACACGAACATCTAAACTGGTCGATAAAGCATTAACAACAGAGGAACCAACACCGTGCAAGCCACCTGATACTTTATAGCCGCCACCGCCAAATTTCCCGCCGGCATGTAGCACTGTAAACACTGTTTCCACAGCTGGGCGACCTGTTTTGGCTTGAATCCCGACTGGAATTCCACGACCATCATCGATAACAGTAATACTATCGTCTGGTTCGATAATTACTTGAATTGATTTAGCAAATCCTGCTAAGGCTTCGTCGATAGAGTTGTCAACGATTTCCCATACTAAGTGGTGTAACCCTTCGCCACTAGTAGAACCTATGTACATACCAGGACGTTTCCGGACAGCTTCTAAGCCCTCCAAAACTTGAATCTGACTAGCGTCATATTCTTGCGCACGTTCTCTCATGTTTTTTTCTTCTTCTGTCATGTCGCTGAATTCCTTTCTATCTTGCCTTGTTGAACATAAAAAATATCTGGTTCAACTGTTAGCTTGTCTTTTATGTGATCTAAACTAGTTGTCGTTAAGAACGTTTGAACTTTGCCTTCAATCGTTTCTAACAAGTGAATTTGACGTTCATTATCTAATTCACTCATGACATCATCTAGTAATAACACAGGATATTCTCCTGTTTCTGAATGCATCAAATCAATCTCTGCCAATTTAATACTTAAAGCTGTCGTCCGCTGTTGGCCTTGTGAGCCATACGTTTGAACATTTTGACCATTGACAATAAATAGCAAATCGTCACGATGAGGGCCTAAAAAAGTATTCGCTTTAAACAATTCACGCTTACGATTGTTCATTAATTGTTGGAGCAATTGATTTTGAAGTGCTTCTAAGGAAAGATCCGTGTTGTCAATTGGGATGCTTGATGCGTAGTCTATGGTGAGCGTTTCGCGTCCATGACTAATTTTTTGATGGAGTAAGTTTGCCCAGTGTTCTAATTTTTTAAGAAAACCTAACCGAGCGTATAGGACTTTCCCGCCAAATTCAGCTAGCTGCTCTGTCAAAATATCCAGATAAACAGTATCTGTTTGTTTCTTTTCAGCTAGTTGTTTTAGGTATTGGTTCCGTTGCTTTAAAACAGACTGATATTGGACAAGATCATAAAGATAAATAGGACTCACTTGTCCGAGTTCCATGTCAATAAATTTCCGGCGGACTTGAGGTGAGCCTTTCACCAAAGATAAATCTTCTGGGGCAAATAAAATAACATTCAGTTGCCCAATGTACGCACTGAGCCTTTTTTGCTCAATGTGATTAACCTTGGTTTTACGTCCTTTGTTGGAAATTAAAATTTCCAACGGCACGGTGCCTGTCTTTTTTTCAACCACACCGCTAATTTTAGCTGCTGCTTGTTCCCAGCCAATTAATTCTTTTTCATTGCTGGTTCGATGACTTCGTGTCATTGCTAGAACATAAATGCTTTCTAACAAGTTGGTTTTTCCTTGGGCGTTTTCGCCTAAAAAAAGATTTAACGTTTTTGGAAAATCTAAACTGACTGTTTCATAATTACGATAATGCTGAAGTGTCAGCTCATTCAGCCGCATCGTCGGACTCGTTTCCGTTTTTCACCATAAAAAAAGTACCTTCTTCAGGTATCTCAATCATCATGCCCGCATAAAGTTTCCGTCCGCGACGATTTTCCAACTCGCCATCAACAAACACGCTATTGTCTGCCAAATACCATTTGGCTTGGCCGCCACTACCAATGACGTTGATTTCTTTAAGAAACTGACCAAGCGTTATATACTCAGTTGCTAAAACAAACGTTTTTTTCAATGTACATCCCTCTTTTTTCTAATACGTTCTCATATATATTATACCCTTTTTCATAAGAGAAAACAAATTTATCTGTCTAATTTTCATTCTAAGCAATTTTAATTCTAAATGACCGAAAATATTATTAGGATAAAAAAACTCTTAAAAAGCATTTTAAAACGGAAATTGATATTTTCTTGAGAAAAAAGGGGCCTGATTTGGCAGAAATGACGAGTAGCGTTTAACTAAAAAACAATTAGGGGTAACTCAAAGACAAACGAAGAGGGCAGGAATTGAAGAAAAGTAGCTTGTAGAGGTCTGAGCGTCGTTTTAAGCAACGTAAACTTCTTTCACTAGGAAATGTTCATAAAAAAATGAACAGCTCTTAAACGAAAAATTAAAGGGCTTTTTTCTTTATCCATGAAAAAAAAAGCTGAATTTATTCGTCAAACGATAGTTCAAACATTCACAATCTTATTAGCGTAAAAGCTATTCTAGTTTTAAAAAGCTTATCTAGCAGCGTTTATCGGCTTTAAACAGACGACAAAAAAGAACCTTCGGCGATCATAGTGATTTTCCGAAGGTCTTTTTTAAACATGATTAATTTGTACGAACCGGTGTAATTAGTTGAATGAAATCTAGTTCTGTTTCGGTTGGCTCCAATGTAAACGGACGAATTGGAGAAAGGAATTTCACGGTAATATTCATATCGCCAAACGCTCGCAACGCATCTTTCATATAATCTGGGTTGAAAGAAATATCCAACGCTTCACCAGAAACATTTTCATAGTTTAACGATTCTTCGACTTTTCCAATTTCAGGTGAATTTCCATATAAAACAACAGAATCTGGTGAAATTGAAAGGCGAACAATATTGTTACGTCCTTCATGAGAAAGTAAAGAGGCACGTTCGATTGCTGAAAGCAATTCTGGTACATAAAATTCAATTTGCGTGTTATGGCTAGTTGGAATTAAACGGTTGGTATCAGGATAATTTCCTTCTAACAAACGAGAATAGAAGTACATTGTTTCTGTTTTAAATAGCACTTGGTTTTCCATAATGCTGATTTCAACCATTTCTTCTTCATTGGTTAATGAACGAGAAAGTTCAGTTAAACTTTTTCCTGGAATTACAATGTTAAAGTCTTCTACTGCTTGTTCTGTCGGGATCACACGTTGACTTAAACGATGTGAATCTGTTGCAACGGCAAGTAATTTTTGATTTTCTAAAATAAAGTGAACCCCAGTTAAAATTGGACGACTTTCGTGCATCGATACAGCAAAACCTGTTTCACTAATAATTTTTGTCAATAAATGAACAGGTAATTTCATTTGGTTTTGAGTATCAATTACTGGTAAGTGCGGATAATTATCCGCATCTAATCCATTAACCGTAAAATCAGCTTTTCCTGAAGTAATTGCAACTTGATTGTTATCTAGAACTTCCATTGTGAACATATCTTCTGGTAATTTACGAATAATTTCGCCAAAGAAACGAGATTGTAAAACGATGCTACCTGTGCGTTCAATGGTCATTTGAGCTTTTTCATCGTCTTTACTTAAAAAACTTTCAATTGAAATATCCGCGTTACTCCCAGTAAGTGATAAGCCATCTTCTGATAACACAATTTTAACACCTGTTAAGATTGGAATCGTTGTTTTAGAAGAAATTGCTCGTTGAACAGTTTGTAATTCTTGTAAAAAGACACTTCGTTTGACCGTTAATTTCATAATGTAAACTCCTTTTTAAGTATTTTCAATACGTTCTAATTTTGTACGCCACTGTTTTGTATATTATATATAAATAAATAATAAAAGTAATAGGGCATGTTGATTCTGTGGAAAAGTCAAAAGAGCATTGATTTTACTAAGTTATCCACTTGTGTATAAGTTGTGGATAACTTTGTTCTTTTTTGTTTAGTTTTCCACATCCTAAGAGTTCAATAAATTTTTAATTTCACTGACTTCTTTTTGAATCGCTGGATCTTTTTCCAATAATTGCTGAATCTTTTCGTGCGCATGAATCACCGTTGTATGATCTTTACCGCCAAATTCGGCACCAATTTTTGGCAAGGAATTGTCGGTCATTTCTCTAGCAAGATACATTGAGATTTGACGAGGAACCACAATTGTTTTCACCCGTTTTTTCCCTTTTAAATCTTTAAGAGGCACATGATAATATTTGGATACTTCTTCTTGAATTTGTAAAATGGACAATTGATTTTTACTACCAACTGATTTTAGAGATTTCAAGGCGTCCGCCGCTAAACTAGTGGTAATATCTTCTCCATTAATAGTTGCAAAGGCTTGAACGCGGACCAAAGCCCCCTCTAATTCACGGATGTTGGAATCAATTTGACCAGCGATATAACTTAGTGTATCATCCGGAATTTCTAAACGCTCGGCATCTGCTTTTTTGCGCAAAATTGCAATCCGTGTTTCTAAATCAGGCGGGGTGATATCAACAGACAAACCCCAAGCAAAGCGAGAAACTAATCGTTCAGGTAATTTTGGAATATCATTCGGCGGGCGATCACTTGTTAAAACAATTTGTTTATTTTCATTGTAAAGATCGTTGAAGGTATGGAAAAATTCTTCCAATGTTGCTTCTTTTTCCGCCAAAAATTGAATATCATCGACTAATAATAAGTCAACATTGCGATATTCTTTCCGAAATTGTTCGGATGTCTTTGTTTGAATTGAGTTGATAAATTCATTCGTAAACGTTTCGCTACTAACATATTTGACTTTGGCATCTGGTTGATTCACTAACATTTGATGACCAATGGCATGCATCAAATGGGTTTTCCCTAACCCTACACCACCATAGAAGAAAAGGGGATTGTAAATCGAACCCGGATCCTCCGCAACAACAAGCGCTGCAGCGTGAGCCATTTGGTTTCCTTTACCAATAACGAAGGTGTCGAAAGTGTACTTAGGATTAAGCATCGCTTTTTTACTTTGTTCACTAAAAACAATTTCTTCTTCGGCAGGTTCTTCGAGTTCTTGTGCCAGTGCTGCGTCTTTTTCATCGGCAACAACAAAATGGGGCATCACTTCTGCACCGGTCAATTTAAATCCAGTTTCGACAATTTTTGCCGAAAGATTTTTTTCCCAGTAATCACGATGAACTGCAGAAGGGACTTCTAGCCACAATTGATTGTTGTCTAATTTCAAAGGGCGTGTGGTTTTAATCCAAGCATCAAAACTTGGCGCCGACAAAATCGCTTGATAGGCTTCTTCAAGGCTATGCCAAAAACTTTCCACGTCGGGCATACAGTGACCTCCTATATGTTTAAATTTTGGTTATCTAAAAAATGTGGATAACTTAAAAGAATGAGCATAGTCGATTTTAGCATTTTTTTAAAACTTTTTCCACAAGCAATTGTTCAATGTGGAAAAAAAGTACACAAGGGTGAAAAAAGTTTTCCACAGGGTGTCGACACTTGCGGAAGAAAGTGGTTGCTGAATGAGTTATCCACAAAAAGTTGAGAATAATTAAGCTTGCCACAATCATGTTTCAAGAACTTATCAACAGCTGAAAAAACACCTGTGCAAAACTTTTTAACAGGCTGTTTTTTTGTGTAAAACTAGTGGAAAAATGGCTGTGAACAGAAAAAAATGTGGAAAACTATCCACAAGCTACTCACAGGAAAATTTAATTTGTGGATAATTGAAACGAATCTTTCTCAGGAAATATTTCTTAAATTTTATTGACAAAAGACCCTATTACTCGTTATACTATCAAAGTATGTCTATATATTGATGGATAGTTACAATTTCAGGAGGTGTAATTGCATGAAAAGAACGTATCAACCAAACAAACGTAAACGCCAAAAAGTTCACGGATTCCGTAAACGTATGAGCACTAAAAATGGCCGTCGCGTATTAGCAAGCCGTCGTCGTAAAGGTAGAAAAGTTATTTCTGCTTAATGATGGTCTGGTCTTTTAAACAGTCAATTTCTAAGAACCCTTAGTTATCTCCATAATTTTTTGGAAGATGTGAAGATAACTAAGGGTTCTTTTTCTGTTTTCAATAAAAGAAAGCAGGATTCTATAGAAAAGGCTACTAAAAAAGAGCGGAAATATGCTATTATTATTAAGAAGTAAAAAAATATAGAAACAAAGGGATGCCGATGAAAAAGTCCTACCGTGTCAAGAAAGAAAAAGAATTTCAACAGGTGTTTAATAAAAAACAATCTTGTGCAAATCGTCGTTTCGTGGTGTACGTTTTAGAGAAACCACAACAAGCCCATTTTCGAGTGGGGATTTCTGTTGGGAAGAAAATTGGAAACGCGGTCACAAGAAATGCTGTGAAGCGGAAAATCCGCGCGAGTTTATTTCAATTAAAAGACCGTATCTCTCCAGAAATTGATTTTATCGTGATTGCACGTCCAGGATTGGAAAAATTATCGTCTGAAGAAGTGAAAGCTAATTTAACACATGTGTTAAATTTAGCTAAAATATTAGATGTAAGAGAGGGAATTGAGTAGTGAAGAAGTATAAGCGCTTATTATTAATGGCTGGGTTAGTGACCTTAGTCTTTGTTTTATCCGCCTGCGGAACCGCGCCCGTAAGTGAAAGTAGTACAGGAATTTGGGATCGATACATTGTTTATTATTTTGCCCAAGCGATTAAGTTCCTATCATTAGGCGGCAGTGTCGGAATTGGGATTATCCTATTTACGTTAGTCATCCGGATTATTTTATTGCCGTTGATGCATTTCCAAACGAAGAGTATGCGTAAAACACAAGAGTTGCAACCGCAATTAAAGGCCTTGCAACAAAAATATTCTTCAAAAGATCCTGAAACACAACGCTTATTCCGAGAAGAACAGCAACGTTTGTATGCAGAGAATAATGTGAATCCTTACATTGGCTGTTTACCACTGTTGGTTCAACTACCAATCATGATGGCTTTGTATCAAGCCATTTCACGCGTGCCTGAGTTAAAAGAAGGAACGTTCTTGTGGTTAAGCCTCGATAAGCCGGATCCGTATTTAATTTTACCGATTTTAGCAGCTGTCTTTACGTTTGCTAGTACGTATCTTTCAAGTATGAGCCAACTAGAAACAAATGCCTCACTGAAAATTATGAATTACGTTATGCCAGCGATGATCTTCTTTATGGGGATTTCATTAGCCAGCAGTTTATCTCTTTACTGGGTGGTCTCAAATGCCTTCCAAACAGGGCAAACATTGTTATTAAACAATCCATTCAAAATCCGTAAAGAGCGGGAGGAAGCAGCACGTCAAGCCAAAGCACGGGAGCGAGCGCTTGAACGAGCAAAAAGTCCTAAGAAAAAAGGGAAGAAAAAATAAAGGAGGTCGTTCAGATGCCGATTTATGAAGGAAATACAATCGAAGAAGCAACGCAGAAAGGCTTACAAGCACTTGGTTTAACCAAAGAGGATGTTACAATTGATGTGTTAGACGAAGGAAAAAAAGGATTTTTAGGTCTAGGAAAAAAACTTGCCCAAATTTCAATGGAACCAACGATTAGTGAGCAAGTCACAGAAGCGGTCGAAGAAACAGTGGAAGATATTGTTGTTGCCGATGAAGCAACAGCAGTGGAAGAAGCAGTTGAGGAATTAACCGAAGCAATTCCTAGTCTCTCAGAGGAATCAACACATTCTTTAGAAAATCTGGAAGACGAAGCTGCTATTACTGAATTAGCGATGTATTTAACGAATATTTCAAATGAACTGAACGCCCCTGCCATGGTTCGCATAGCGCGCGAGAATGGCAATATTATCTTCCATTTAGAAACAGAAAAACAAGGTATCTTAATTGGAAAACACGGAAAAGTGTTAAATGCGTTACAGTATTTAGCGCAAGTCTTTATTCACCGCATTGCAAGCAATAAGCTATCGATTGTTGTGAATGTCGGAAATTATCGTGAAAAACGTCATGAAATTTTGGAACGTTTAGCGAAACGCACCGCGGAAAAAGCCAAACGTACTGGGCGGCCAGTCTTCTTGGAACCAATGCCGGCTTTTGAAAGAAAACAAATTCATCACACGCTAAGTAAAGATGAGCAAATCAAAACCCATTCTGAAGGGGATGAACCTTATCGGTATTTAGTGGTTGAACCAGTTAAGAAGTATTTTTAAACAAACAAAGAAACGTTGGCAACTCTCAGCAGGGACTGAATAGTTGCTAACGTTTCTTTGTTAAATGATTTTTTAGCCATCTTCGTTTCTTTTTTTATGTTATGATAATCAGTAATTACTCCAGTAGTAAATTCAAATGAAAAAGTTTTGTAAAGAGACGTAGGGGGAGCAACAGGTATGCGTACGGAGAAAATACTGGTTGTAGATGATGATGCAGCAGTTCGTCGCTTGATTTGGAAAGCATTACAATCAACAGGTATTCTTATTTACCAAAGTGAATCAATTGAAAAAACAAAAGATATCGTGTCCAGAGTTACCTTTGATTTGTTCATTTTAGATGATAACTTGGAACATGACAGCGATGGTTACTACTTAGTCCAAATGATTAGAGAGAAATATCCACTAGTGCCAATTATCTTTTTTAGTAGCAAAAAAGAAGAAGAGGATATTATTGCAGCCTTGGAAATGGGCGTGGATAGTTATATAACGAAACCTTTTTCCTTGAATGTTTTTAAGGCTCAGGTGATTGCTTCGTTGAATCGAGCTCGAATGATTCGAAAACAATTGAATGTTTATAAAAAAGAAGAGCTACAGGTAGGCGATTTCCGTTTTGATTATGGTCGTTATCAACTATTTAAAAAGGATTTACCTATTTCATTGTCTTCGAAAGAAGTTCAATTAATTCAATTTTTTCTGGAGAATCCCGAGCAAGTATTCTCTAAAGAACAAATTTACAGCAGTGTTTGGGGTACTGGGGATGTCGATGCGAATACGATTATGGTTTTTATTAATCGTTTACGAAGTAAATTAGAAGAAAACCCGAAAGAACCTTGTTACCTTCGGACCGTTTGGGGCATTGGTTATACCTTTACGCCAGATGGTTGCGTACAAAAAAAATGAAAAAAGGCCCGCAGCTGCACGAGCGACTGCGGGTCTTTTTTGCTTATTCAATTTGCCGACGTTCCATTTCTTTCAAAATAAATTGAAGCGAACGATTTAGATGTTCATGGGTTAAAAGTGTGATCTGGTCAATATTCTTTGTTTTCATTCCGCGGAAAATTAACCAATGTTCTTCTAGGGCAATACTACGACGTTCTGAGGCACGAATCGCAATATCTCTGAAATAGATTAAGTAAGCATGGAGATCAGTCACAATTTTTTTTAAACGTAGCATCTGACTCTTAGTATAAATAAAGGAATTAAAATCTGAAAAGTTCTGTAGTAAGTCATCTACTTGGTTATTTTTATTGTATTGTTCTCCTTCGAGAAGTAAGGCTTCCAATTCATCAAAATCTTCTGGTGTCATGAGTTCCATGGCTTTAATGGTTGCTAAAGTGTCCAAAGATTTACGAATATCATAAATTTCATAAGCATCTTTCATACTAATCCCTTTAACCACGATACCCACCATAGGTATATGTTCCACCAATTGTTCTTTGACCAATTCTTGTAAAGCAAAGCGAATGGGCGTCCGACTAATGTTTAATTGCTCGGAAAATTCTTTTTCGTTAATCCGTTCACCCGCAGGAATATCCCCTAAAATAATGGTTTTTTTAAAGGCTTCGTAGGTACAAATTTTTAGAGGTTTACTGCTGGTTAAATCTAAGTTCCGTTTTACTGCTTCAACCGTTGGATTCATATGAGGCACCTCCCTATAGGTTATTTTTATAGATAATAAATATAATATTAAAAATGAAAATATAACGCAAGAAAAGACAAAATGAAAAGAAAACCGAGGAGAAAAGGCACTCCTACGGTTTCAGCGACGACGTTTAATTTTGTGGAATAAATAAAGGCATGTGACCTAAAGCAACAATTGTAACAACGAAAATAACGAAAATTCCTAAGGCATATTTTGCCGATTCTTTTTGCCATTGGCCCATATCTAAACCAGTTAAACGTAATAGCAAGTAAATAAATGCCACTAATGGACTTAATAAGTGGAACGCTTGCCCCATTAAGGAAGCTAAAGCCATAGACATATTGTCAAATCCATAAGAACGTCCAGCTTCTGCTAGGACTGGTAAGACACCGAAATAGAAACCATCGTTTGAAATAAAGAATGTTCCTGGTGCTGAAATGAACGCAATCACTAAGCCCCAAGCGCCGGCTAATTGTTTTGGAATAATATTAACAAAGCTATTTGCTAAGGCATTGGCCATACCAGAACCTTGGAATAAGCCCATGAAGACGCCAGCAGCAAAAACTAAGATAACTACTTGCACAGCATCACCAGCATTTGCACTGATACGGCTGCTTTGATCTTTTAATTTTGGATAGTTGATCATTAAAGCGATACAAGTACCAACTAGGAATAATAATAACGGTGGCATTTCAATCCACGAAGGCAAACCTAATTGACCAACGAATGAACTTAGGACTAACCATCCGATTAAGACAATCGTTAAAATACCATTGAATGCAAAATTCTTTGGACGACGAATTTCTAATAACTCAGGATCGTTAACAATAGTCATTTCTTCCAATTCTTTATCAGTAAGCGTTGTCACGCCTAAGCGAGCACGTTCTTTTTTCCCCATGCGATAAGCAACAAAGAAGATAACATACAATACAGATAAAATCATACCAGGTGCTAAATAAGAAAGAATGTCGGCATCAACTTCTAGTACGGCCATGGCACGAGCTGTTGGACCGCCCCAAGGTAATAAGTTCATAATGGTGTTTTGTAAGATAACAAGCACACCTAAATTCATCAATTTCATATTAAGTTTTTTGTAGATGGGAATAAACGCAGAACAGCAAATCAAGGTCGTAGTTGTTCCATCTCCGTTTAAGGAAACAGCAGCAGCAACTACCGCAGTAGCCATCAAGACTTTCATTGGGTCGCCTTTAGCAAAGTAAATCATTTTTTTAGTGATTGGGTCAAACAAACCAGCATCCAACATAATAGAGAAGTAAAGAATGGCAAATAATAACATAATACCAGTTTTTGAAGTAGTTGAAATCCCATCTAAGACGAAATTCCCAATGTTGACTTCAGGGACAACACCGTCAGCACCAGGTGGCGGACTCGCTACTCCAGTTGCAATTGCAATCAAAGTAAAAATAAGAGGAATAATTACTAAAGATGTAAACGGTGACAATTTCTTTTTCATGATTACATACATAAAGATGATAATCATACCATAAGCTAAAATAGTGAGTAACATGTTTTTCTTCCTTTCTTTTTTAGAACTTTTTTGTAAGCGTTAACAACCGGTGTTAATAAAAAAGAATAGCCATGAGAAATGTTTCACAGTATTCTGGTTTACAACAAAAAATATTTTTTGTGTTTGTCTATAGTGTGAGAATATACAAACTTTCGCAGAGAATAAATAGCCTAAAACAAAAAGAACATCAAAAAAACAATTCAACAATCAAATTCTTATTAATAACTTAATATAATATTAATAGAATCTTAACGGCTGATAAATGCTTATATACCAATGTTTACAGAGTTTTTTTCACAAAATAAACAATAAAAGAACAATCTGAGCTAGTGTTTTCACTAGGTTTTTTAACGGTTTTTTCTATAATGAACGTATACCAAGAATTAGTGAAAGGAGAGACAATATGGGCCTATTTAAGTCCTTATTCAAGAAAGAGCAACACACGCAGGATACCGAGATTAATGAAAGCGTTATCCAACGTGAAGCGGATAACTTGGAAAAGCGATGGATAGATATACCAGCATATATTCCTGCTGAGCCAAAAGAATATCAATTGGTAAGTATTGTGGCCACTGCCATCGCAGCAGGAGAGTTTCCAGAAAGTCGTTTTGTTATCAAAAAAATCGCAAAACGAAATCCAGAAGCAAAAGAAGTTGCCATTATTGCAGCCAGTATAGCTGCAGAGCTTTCAGAAGAGTCTCAGCTAGTTGTCAAAAGAATTTCAAAACAAAACCTTGAGGAGGATCATTATGTTACGCAAATTTAAAATTTCAATTGATGGGAAAGAATATTTAGTCGAGATGGAAGAAATCGGTGGCGTCCCACAACCAGCACCTGTTGCGCCACAACCAACAGCGCCAGTTGCTACGACAGAAACACCAGCCCCTGCTGTTGAAGAAGCCCCAGCGCCAGCAGCACAGCCAGCCGCCCCAGCAGGAGCAGATGCAATGCCTGCGCCAATGCCAGGAACTGTGTTAAAAGTATTAGTCAATGTTGGTGATACGGTGTCTGAGAACCAACCATTGTTAATTTTAGAAGCAATGAAGATGGAAAATGAAATCGTTGCAGGAAAAGCAGGTACGGTAACAGGAATTCATGTTACCCAAGGCCAAATTGTGAATCCAGGGGAACCATTAATAACAATTAACTAGAATTAATTTAAGAAGAGGAAGTGATTTGTGTGGAGACACTGATTCAAGGTGTTATAGGAATGGGCCAAGAACCAGGACGCATTGTGATGATGCTGATTGGTGGACTATTAATGTATTTAGGAATAAAAAAAGAGTATGAACCAACACTTTTAGTGCCGATGGGTTTAGGAACGATTTTAGTGAACTTTCCCAATTCCGGCGTATTGAGCGCTGGCGGCGAGCCAGGTCCGTTTAATGTTCTTTTTGATTTTGGAATAAAAACAGAGTTATTCCCGTTATTATTATTTATTGGGATTGGGGCAATGATTGATTTCGGGCCATTGTTACAAAATCCGTTTATGTTGATGTTTGGTGCCGCTGCACAGTTTGGGATTTTCTTTACAGTTATTATGGCTGTTTTATTAGGTTTTGATTTAAACGATGCTGCTTCGATTGGGATTATTGGTGCCGCTGATGGTCCAACGTCTATTTTCGTAGCAAATACCTTACATTCAAAATACATGGGGGCCATAATGGTTGCCGCTTACTCCTACATGGCGTTAGTTCCGATTATTCAACCAGTAGCGATTAAAGCAGTGACGACGAAAGCCGAACGTCGGATCCGTATGACTTATCGGGCCGGTGAAGTTTCTCAAACAGCGAAAATTCTTTTCCCGGTTGTTATTACGATTGTCGCAGGGTTAATTGCGCCGGTGTCATTACCATTAGTTGGTTTCTTAATGTTTGGGAACTTATTAAGAGAATGTGGCGTTTTGGATCGTTTATCCATTACAGCTCAAAATGAATTGGTCAATATTATTAGTATCTTGCTAGGACTATCTATTTCCGTTAGCATGAACTATGCAGAGTTCTTAAAAGTCGATACGTTGATGGTTATTGGCTTAGGGTTAGTCGCCTTTATTATGGACTCAGTCGGCGGCGTGCTTTTTGCTAAATTCTTGAATTTATTTAGAAAAGAAAAAATCAATCCAATGATTGGTGCTGCGGGTATTTCCGCTTTCCCAATGTCTAGTCGGGTCATTCAAAAAATGGCTACAGATGAAGACCCACAAAACTTTATTTTAATGCATGCTGCTGGTGCCAACGTTTCAGGACAAATCGCTTCTGTAATTGCTGGTGGCTTACTATTAGCCTTTTTAACATAGGACGGAAAGGAGAACGAATACATGTCTGTTAACATGGAAGATTTAAAAATTGCATTTGAACTGTTAGGTTTTGGTTGGGGCGGCGTTTTCGTTGTTTTATTTATCATTTATCTAGCGTCTAAATTACTAACAAAATTATTTCCAATTAAAAAATAAAGGAGGTTATTGCTGTGAGCAGCGTATATACAATGAAAAGAATCTGGTTGCAAAAAGATAAAAAAGCTTATCAAGCTTGGCGCGAATTAATGGAAAAAGCCGAATTGCAAACGACAGAAGCACTTGATTACACCGTTGGCATATATGATGACACAGCATTAATCGCCTCTGGCTCGCTTTCAGGCAAAACGATTAAGTGCGTGGCCGTTTGTAAAAAATATCAATCTGAAAATTTGTTAACCCAATTGGTGGTTCATCTACTTGAAAAACTGAGAGAAGAAAACCAATTACACAGTTTTTTGTATACAAAACCAAAAAATGAACAAATTTTTCAGTCGCTAGGCTTTCAAAAAGTGGTTGCGAATCAAGAGGTGCTATTTATGGAGCAAGGCAAACCAGATTTTGCCGATTATCTTGGTTACCTGACACAGCATAAAAAAGCAGGGCCAGCCAGTAGCATTGTCATGAATGCAAATCCTTTTACGAAAGGCCATCAGTACTTAGTCGAAAAAGCAGCCAAAGAAAGTCCGCACGTTTATGTGTTTGTTTTATCTGAAGATAAATCGCTGTTTTCAAAAGAAGCACGTTTCGCAATGGTGCAAAAAGGGGTAGCCCATTTACCCAATGTGACAGTCCTATCTACAGAAGATTACTTAGTTTCGTCTGCGACTTTTCCTACCTATTTTTTGAAAGAAAAAGCGCCATTAGAGGTAGCTGCAATTCAAGCAACGCTTGATGCAACGTTATTTAAAGAAAGAATTGCGCCCATACTTGAAATTCAGCAACGTTATGTGGGAGAAGAGCCTTATTCAGAAGTGACCGATGTCTACAATCAAGCAATGCAACAAGTTTTCGGACAAACGATAACGCTAACCATTGTCCCGCGATTAGCGATTGATGGAGAGCTGATTAGTGCGACGAAAGTTCGCAAAGCGATGGCTGAAGGCGACAAAGAGACACTCAAGAAGTTTTTACCAGCAACAAGTTATCAATACTTAGTAGAACACAAGAAACTAATGAGGTGAAGAAAGTGAAGATTATCAAAAATGCTACTGCAGGGACAGTAGAATCAAGTGATATTATGATTACCGTCCAACCCATTGAATCAACAGAAAATACCATTGAATTAGAAAGTAGTGTCGAAAAACAATTTGGCAATCAAATTCGCCAGGTGATTACGACAACTTTGGAACATTTAGATGTCCAAGGCGTTGCGGTCAAGGCGATTGATAAAGGGGCATTAGATTGTACAATCAAAGCTCGGATGATTACAGTTTTACATCGAGGCGCTGAAAAAGAAACGTATGATTGGAAGGAGTTGGACTCATGGAACGTTTAAGAAGAACAATGATGTTTGTCCCTGGAGCGAACGCAGCAATGCTAAGAGATGCACCTTTGTATGGGGCAGATTCAATCATGTTTGATTTAGAAGATGCAGTTTCATTAAAAGAAAAAGACTCTGCCCGTGTTTTAGTCCATTCTGCTTTGAAAACTTTCGATTATGGCAATATTGAAATTGTTGTTCGGATCAATGCTTTAGATGCCGGTGGTGCAGAAGATATTGAAGCAATGGTCTTAGCTGGTGTCGATGTGATTCGTTTACCAAAAACAGAAACAGCCCAAGATATCATTGATGTCGAGGCAGTCATTACAGAAGTAGAACAGCAAAATGACATTCCCGTAGGAACAACGAAAATGATGGCTGCCATCGAATCGGCTGAAGGTGTTCTAAATGCGCCCGCGATTGCCAAAAGTTCAACTCGCTTGATTGGCATCGCGTTAGGCGCCGAAGACTATGTTACCAATATGAAAACACGGCGCCATCCAGATGGCCAAGAACTATTCTTTGCTCGTAGCATGATTTTACATGCCGCTCGAGCAGCTGGGATTGCAGCTATTGATACGGTCTATTCAGATGTAGACAATACGGAAGGCTTTGAAGCCGAAGTTCGTTTGATTAAACAGCTAGGTTTCGATGGGAAATCGGTGATTAACCCTCGTCAAATCCCATTAGTTAATACTATTTATGCGCCAACAGAAAAAGAAATCCAGAATGCTAAGGAAGTAATCTGGGGCATTCGGGAAGCCGAAGCAAAAGGTTCCGGTGTTATCTCCGTAAATGGAAAAATGGTTGATAAACCAATTGTTGAACGAGCTGAACGGGTCATTGCGTTAGCATTGGCGGCTAAATTAATTACCGAGGAGGAAATATAGACATGGTAGTAAATAAAGTAGGCAAAGACATTCCTCAATCTTATGCAGAGCAATACGGCATTTATGAAGGAGAATTAGCACACATTGATGCTTATCAAGAAGCGAGCCGAGCAATTAAACCAGTGAAACCTCGGGAGACAAAACTTTTAGGAAGTATTCGTGAAGCAATTGAAAAAACAGGTTTAAAAGATGGCATGACCATCTCTTTCCATCACCATTTCCGTGAAGGAGACTATGTGATGAATTTAGTTTTAGCCGAGATTGCCGCCATGGGGCTGAAAAACATTTCGATTGCACCTAGTTCAATTGCAAATGTTCATGAACCTTTGATCGAACACATTAAAAATGGAGTAGTCACCAACATTACTTCTTCAGGTTTGAGAGATAAAGTAGGCGCCGCTATTTCAGCAGGTATCATGGAAAATCCTGTGGTGATTCGTTCACATGGTGGCCGGGCACGGGCAGTAGCAGCAGGCGATATCCATATTGATGTAGCTTTCTTAGGTGCACCAAGTTCAGACGCTTATGGAAATGCGAATGGAACCAAAGGAAAAGCTACCTGTGGTTCTCTTGGATATGCGATGGTCGATGCAAAATATGCGGATCAAGTGGTCATCATTACTGACACATTAGTACCATATCCTAATACCCCTATCAGTATTCCACAAACAGATGTTGATTATGTGGTAGAAATTGATGCAATTGGTGATCCAGATGGAATTGCCAAAGGCGCAACACGTTTTACAAAGAATCCCAAAGAATTATTGATTGCTGAATATGCCGCAAAAATAATTACACATTCTCCTTACTACAAAGAAGGCTTCTCATTCCAAACAGGAACAGGTGGCTCTTCACTAGCAGTTACGCGGTTCATGAGAGAACAAATGCTTAAAGATGGTATTAAAGCAAGTTTCGCTTTAGGCGGAATTACGAATGCAATGGTGGAACTTTTGGAAGAAGGCTTAGTAGAAAAAATTATTGACGTCCAAGACTTTGATCATCCATCAGCTATTTCTTTAGGGGAAAATGCCAATCATTATGAAATTGATGCCAATATGTATGCTTCACCGCTTAGCAAAGGGGCGGTTATTAATCAATTAGACACAGCTATTTTATCTGCTTTAGAAGTGGACACAGATTTTAATGTAAATGTCATTACTGGTTCAGATGGTGTTATCCGTGGTGCTTCTGGCGGACATTCCGATACAAGTATGGCTTGTAAAATGAGTCTAGTGATTGCACCACTTGTTCGTGGACGGATTCCAACAATTGTTGAGCAAGTAAATACAGTCGTTACACCAGGTACGAGTGTCGATGTCGTAGTAACAGAAGTCGGCATTGCAATCAATCCAAAAAGAACAGACTTAATTGATTGTTTTAAAACTTTAGATGTTCCTCAGTTTACGTTAGAAGAGTTGAAAGACAAAGCCTACAACATTGTTGGCACCCCGGAACCAATTAAATATGGAGACAAAGTCGTTGCGTTAATTGAATACCGAGATGGTAGTCTAATTGATGTGGTACGCAATGTTTAATGGGGAAAAAGTAACACTTTTAGAGATGTTGGATGCTCGCGAACAAAGAGCTGCCACACAGAAGGAGTTGTTAGAAACAGCACCAGAAGCTAGTCTCTTATCTGCCACAATGAATATTCCTGGAGAAGTGAAAAATTCGCCCACCTTAACGGCTGTTTTTTTAGAAGTAATTGACGAAGTCGAGCAACAATTGCTGGATCAAGTACCGATTGTTAATTTTTACCGGAATGAAAAGACAGGTCCTGAATATTATTTGGCGGTTTCGTTAGCCCCACAAGAATTAAAACAAAGAATGGTCAAAATTGAAGAAACACATCCTTATGGTCGTTTAGTGGACCTAGATGTTTTATGGGGAAATGAAGAACTAAAAAGCCTTCATCGAGGAGATTTAGGCTTGCCACCACGGCGCTGTTTTATTTGCCAAGAAGAGGCGAAAGTCTGTGGACGAAATCGACGTCACAGTCTTGAAGCAATGCAAGAAAAAATAACAGAAATAATTTTGACACGAAAGGAGCAGCCAAGTGAGTAAAAAAATTCGTTTTACAGAAACGGTGCTACGGGATGGACAACAAAGTTTAATTGCAACACGGATGCCAACCTCAGATATGCTGCCGATTATTAAAACAATGGACGAGGCAGGATTTCATGCATTAGAAATGTGGGGCGGGGCAACGTTTGATTCCTGTGTCCGCTATTTAAACGAGGATCCTTGGGAACGTCTTCGCCAAATTCGCAAAGAAGTTAAAAATACCAAACTTCAAATGTTATTACGAGGACAAAATTTACTAGGATATCGTCATTACGCTGATGATGTGGTGCGGGCCTTTGTCGAAAAATCAGTTGAAAATGGGATTGATATTATTCGTATTTTCGATGCCTTGAATGATGTCCGTAATTTACAAACAGCAATTCAAACAACAAAAGAAGCTGGCGGACACTGTCAAGCAGCGATTTCTTATACCACGAGTGAAATTCATACCATCGATTACTTTGTAAAATTAGCCAAAGAATTAAGTCAAACAGGAGCGGATTCCATTTGTATTAAGGATATGGCAGGCGTTTTGACGCCACAAACGGGTTTTGAATTAGTGAGCAAAATGAAAGATGCCATTGATTTACCTTTAGAGGTGCATACGCATGCGACTAGTGGTATTTCTGAGATGACCTATTTAAAAGTTGCTGAAGCAGGTGCGGATATCATCGATACAGCTATCTCTTCTTTCGCTGGCGGTACGAGTCAACCAGCCACAGAATCTGTAGCCATTGCGTTAGAAGATTTAGGCTTTGAAACAGGTTTAAATATGGAAAAAGTAACAGAGATTGCTGACTATTTCAATCCGATTCGTGATCGTTTTAGAAGTGAAGGCATTTTAAACCCTAAAGTTAAAGATACGGAACCGAAAACCTTGATTTATCAAGTGCCTGGTGGTATGTTATCAAACTTATTAAGTCAATTAACGGAGCAAGGTTTACAAGACAAATATGAAGAAGTTTTAGCTGAAGTACCTAAAGTAAGAGCGGATTTAGGGTATCCACCACTAGTTACGCCGCTTTCACAAATGGTCGGAACACAAGCTTTAATGAATGTGATTTCTGGGGAAAGATATTCCTTAATACCGAATGAAATCAAAGATTATGTGCGCGGAGAATATGGCAAATCACCAGCACCTATCGCAGAAGAGATTAAGCAAAAAATCATTGGGGATGAAGAAGTAATTACTTGTCGACCAGCGGATTTATTGAAACCAGAGTTGCATAGTTTAGAAAAGGAAATCCAACAATACGCAAAATCTGAAGAGGATGTCCTATTATATGCGATGTTCCCACAACAAGGAAAAGACTTTTTAGGACGTCGTGAAGATCCTTTTTACGATGTACCGTTACAGAAAGTGACAGTCAAACTTGACTTGCCAGAATAGAACGGGCAAGTGCTCCGCAAATGTATAAAGAAGCAAGGGTTTGAGCGACGATAACGGTTGTTCAAACCCTTGCTTCATCAAATAGAAAAAAGGCAGCCCGTGAAAGGAAGTGACAATGTGTTAGAAGAAGTTCTAGCAATTCATCAAAAAAATATTGGTGTGCTAAGTCTTGAAGCAACAGAAGCGGTATTAAACCATCATGATTTAGCCAAAATGTATACACCTGGTGTCGCAGAATTGAGTTTAATGATTGCCCAAAATCATGAATTAGCGCGCGAGTGGACCATTAGTGGTAAGTTAATTGCGGTTATTACAGATGGGTCAGCTGTTCTGGGTCTCGGCAATATGGGCACGCAAGCGGGCTTGCCAATTGTTGAAGGCAAAGCTTTACTTTATAAAAATTTGGCGGGGGTCGATGCTATTCCTTTAGCACTGGAACAAAAATCAGTTGACGAGATGGTTCAAACAATTGAAAATTTACAAAATAGTTTTGCAGGAATCCATTTAGAAGATATTTCTGCACCAAAATGTTTTGAAATTGAAGAAAAACTTCAACAACGTTTGAACATTCCTGTGTATCATGATGACCAAGAAGGCACAGCCATTGTCGTTTTAGCTGGGCTAATCAACGCAGCCAAAATTAAAGGAAAACCTTTAAATCAATTGCGTGTGGTGATTAACGGAGTTGGTGCTTCTGGTGTAGCGACCGCTAAGTTATGTATTCAAGCGGGAATTACGCATCTTACCTTAGTAGATCGCCAAGGTGTTTTAAGAGAAGAAGACCCGACATTGAATCCTTACCAACGTGCTTTGCTTCGACAGGTAATAAAACCATCAGTAGAAAACAAAGATTTAGCCACCGCTGTCGTCAATCAGGACGTTTTTTTAGGCTTATCAGAAGCGGATGTGCTAACGCCAGCCCTGATTAAATCAATGAACCAAGACCCAATTATCTTTGCTTTAGCAAATCCTAAACCAGAAATTGAACCAGCCCTCGCCCAAGCCAATGGCGTCCGTTTATTAGCAACTGGTTCTTCCAAATATCCGAATCAAGTGAACAACATTTTAGCTTTTCCAGGTCTTTTTAAAGGGTTATTGGCAGCGAAAGGCAGAAAAGTCGATGTCGGTTTGCAAATGACAGTAGCACGAAGCTTGGCCGCTATGATTTCAGAACCCACAGCAGAAAAATTCATACCTAATGTATTTGATGGCGGCGTAGTTGACACGGTTTTTAATGCTGTACTAGACTATATAAAACAAGAAAAGACCACGGCACAGAAGAAGGGACGTAAAAGGCAATGACAAAGCAAGCAAGGAGTAAATTAGCGCAGCAAGCACAATTGGCACTACTCTATGAAGTGACCTGTTTAAATAAACCAGGCTTGGTGGATCCAGTCGATGCAGGCGCCCATCAAGATATGGATGTTTTCACTTTTTTAGAAAGTAGTGTGGTTTTGACTCCTTATTTTGAAACCTTCGTTCAAGCTGGGACAGAGCTACGTCATTTGCCGATTGAGGCAACATTTCGCGCGATTCGACAAGTTGGTTTAGAAGCAGAACGAGCGATGTTTGAGGCAACAGAAGGGATCAACACACATAAAGGAGCGATTTTTTCTCTAGGTATTTTTTTAGCTATCTGTGGTCGTCTAATGATTTGGGAGACCCCTTGCACCTTACAATTGTTTCAACAAACGCTTCAAACAATGACGCAAGACTTACTGGCCGACTTTGAAAACCTCGCTACGAATGAGCTAGAAAAACTAACTTGGGGTGAACGATTATTTGTTCAGTATGGCTTGACTGGAATCCGTGGAGAGGCGCAACAAGGGTATCCCGCTGTCTTTAAACAGGGAGTGCCTTATTATCAAAAACATCAAGGCACACAACAACAAAAACTCATTGATACGCTCCTTTATTTATCGCTCTATGTTGAGGATACGAATTTGATTAAACGAAGTCAGAATGTCCGAATTTTTGAAGTATATCAACCGTTAATCCAGGAATATTTTGCTTTAGGGGGGACACAAACGTTACGGGGAACCCTTTGCTTAGAAAGATTGAATCACTTATTCAAAGAAAAAAATTGGAGTATTGGTGGCAGTGCAGATGCTTTAATTTTGGTGGTGTTTTTAGATAAACTAATGAAATTAAATTGGCTGACCCCTTAATTAAAAAGATAGTTACAACGCTGATTTGGTCAGTTATTTTGACCTTATATGCCTATGGAAAGGTCTCAAGAGAATTCAAGAAAGCGATTGACAAATACCACGAAACACAGTATATTTTATTACGAAATCATTCTTATCAGAGTATACAAATACGATGATAAACAGTTGAAGCGAATCTTGATTTGCTTTTCCTAAACCTGATTCTTTTAGAATCAGGTTTTTGTTTATCTAAAAGGCGGCATTCGTTCAAAAACGGCTGTCGTCTTTTTTTTATGAAATTTTTTTAATATAAAAAATTTCATAAAAAAAATCTTAAAAACAGAAAAAATTGTTATAGATTAGAGTCATTTTTTTGATGTAAAGTTTTTATGACTTATGTCTATAAAATTGATAAAAACAGTCAAAGAAGCAGAAAAAATAATAGTGGAATTTCTCAAAAAAATAAAAAAATTTTCCGTTATTTAATTATCGATTTATCAAACGATAAGTTATAATAAAATAATTTATTTATCTTTAATGATTGGGGAGAAACGTATAAACTTCCTCATTTTCCTCTCATTGTATAATAACTCACTAATGAATTAGTGAGTTTTTTAACATATTTAGGATGCTTGTTATCAAATGAATTTTTATATAAAAATTCACAGCGTTATATTTTGAAAAGCTGAGGAAATGTACTAAACTGCAGGTGTTAAATCCATTTAAATCGCTAAAGGGGGAGATGAACAACTAGGGGAAGCTAATGATCTTGGTATTTATCGTTTATTTTAAAGAAAAGAGGGACGATCAGATGAAAAAGAAAATTGTTGAGGATTTTAATCGGAAAAGTCAGTATAAAAAATGGACAAAACGCAAGATGCTTAATTTAGCAATATCAAGTGGTTTATTATTTACGTCATTAGCAATCCCTGTAAGTATAGCTGTTACCTCTGGCACAATCAGTGCATCAGCAGCGGTCTTGGATATCGAACTATTATCAAATGTTACGTCAAATAATGACAGTGGCACTTCAACGAGTAATCGTTGGACAGCCGCAAACCAAAATCAACCAGTTAATTTCACGGTTTCTGGTGGCGCTTTAGCAGATGCTTCCGCTGTGTTTAGTGGACAAAAACAAGCGGTGTTAGTGGTTCCTCCTGAGTTAAGAGGAAATGTAGCTGCAGCAGGCAGCGCAGCAATCAATACCAACGTTACGATTGATCTTTCAAAAGTTACTTTTTTGACTGCCGTTTTGAATGCAGCCAATGATTTAACCAATGTCATTACTCAAATTACCAGTGGAGCGTTAGGGAATTTAACTGGTGTTGATATTGATTTGACGGAAGTGAATCGTCAGTTGGAATTAGTGAATAACATTGAAAACTTAGGTGCTGCTTCATTTACAGCTCCAGAAACGTTAGCAGCTGACGGCTCATACATTAGTGCACCGATTAGTGATGGTTTAGGGTTAGTTTTAGCCCAAAATGTTTCAAACATCTTACAAGATTTGAATGCGGCCGTTCAAGCTTTGGAGGCAAAAGGAACCAGTATCCCAAGTAATCTTGTCGCTACAGCCATAAATGCAGCCTTGCTTCCTGTCAAAGGCACGGTAAACGTGGCTGTTTCAGGTGCTTTGCCTTTATTAGCAGTTGGTGGTTCAGGTGTGAATGAGTTAGTGGATGCTTCTTTACTAGGCGCAACTACGGTTACTTTACCAACTACCGTTTCAACACCTCAAAATTTATCCAATAATTTAGATGCTCGTTTTGTAGGAACAGTCGTTCAAACAGATCTTTTAGACGTTAATTTATTAGCAACAGCAGACGGTGTATCCAACATTTATTTTGCTGCAGGTACTACTAGTGAAGTAACCGCACCAACAATCACAGGAGTGACAGGTAATTCAACGGCAGGTTACGAAGTTAAAGGAACTGCCGATGCCAATGCCACGGTTGAAATCCGAAATGCAGGAGGCACCGTAATAGGTACAGGTACCGCCGATGGGACAGGGGCATTTACAGTTACCATTCCCGCAGGTGAAGCAGGTGCTAATGAAACGTTAACCGCCGTAGCGAAAAACGCCAGCGGCACAGAAAGCACGCCAACAACGTTCCAAACACCAGCGGATGAAGCAACCGTAACCGCACCAACAATCACAGGAGTAACAGGCAATTCAACAGCAGGTTACGAGGTTAAAGGAACTGCTGATGCCAATGCCACGGTTGAGATCCGAAATGTAGGAGGCACCGTAATAGGTACAGGTACCGCTGATGGGACAGGGGCATTTACAGTTACCGTTCCCGCAGGTGAAGCAGGCGCCAATGAAACGTTAACCGCCGTAGCGAAAAACGCCAGCGGTACAGAAAGTACGCCAACAACGTTCCAAACGCCAGCGGATCCTAATACGCCCGTGGCGACGCCAATTGTTGAGACTGTAACAGGTAGTACAACAAAAGGCTATGAGGTCAAAGGGACTGCTGAAGTTGGCACCACCATTGAGGTTCGCGATGCAGCTGGCACGGTCCTTGGTACTGCAACAACTGGAACTGATGGAAAATATACAGTGACTTTAGCTCCAGGAACAGCAACAGCAAATCAAACGCTGAGCGTTGTAGCGAAAAACGCTAGTGGCACGGAAAGTCAACCAGCAACGGCGACAACACCAGCTGATGTCACTGCACCAACAGTTGATAACATCACAGGTAACTCTGGTTCGGGTTATGAAATTACAGGAACAGCAGACCCTAACACAACAATCGAAGTTCGTGATCCAGCTGGGGCAGTCATTGGTACAGGTACCTCTGATGCGAATGGTGATTTTACTGTCACACTACCAACGGGAACGACCAATCCTGGGGATACGTTAACAGTGATTGGAAAGGATAACGCGGGAAATGAAAGTCAACCGACTGAAGTCCTTGTTCCTTCTGATGCCACGGTTACAGCACCAACTGTAACAGGAGTAACAGGTAATTCAGTTGCTGGTTATCAGGTGACAGGCACCGCTGATCCGAATGCTACCATCGAAATTCGTGATGCAGATGGGAACGTGATTGCAACAGGGACTGCCGATGGGACTGGTTCCTTTGCTGTGAACCTTCCAGCTGGGACGGCAAATGCGAATGAAACATTGACAGCGTTAGCCAAAGATCCTGCTGGCAATACAAGTACACCGACAACCTTCCAAACACCAGCAGATGAAGTAGTGGCACCGCCAAGTGTCGACAAAGTAACCGGGAATACAACACAAGGATATCAAGTGACAGGTACCGCTGAACTTGGCACCACCATTGAAGTTCGTGCAACAGACGGAACAGTTTTAGGCACCGCAACAACTGGACCGACTGGCCAATATACTGTGACGTTAGCTTCAGGAAAAGCAACAGCGAAACAAACAGTGAATGTAGTTGCTAAAAATGATACTGGACTTGAGAGTCAACCAACTACAGCTATGACACCCGCTGATGTTACCACACCAACAATTGGTGACATTACTGGAGATTCAACAACTGGTTATGAAATCACTGGGACGGCGGACCCTAATACCACCATTGAAGTACGTAACCCAGATGGAACAATTATTGGTACAACGACAACGGATGATCAAGGAAACTTTACTGTGGACCTTCCAGCGGGAGCCGCTAATCCTGGTGATACATTAACAGTTGTTGGAAAAGACGGTGACGGCAATGAAAGTCAACCAACGGAAGTGACGGTCCCTGAAGATGCAACCGTGGCAACACCGACTGTGACGAATGTCACAGGAACAACTGCTACTGGGTATCAAGTAACTGGCACGGCAGAGCCAAATGTCACCATTGAGATTCACAATGAAGCAGGTTTAGTTATTGCTACGGGAACGACTGATGGTGCTGGCGCCTTTACAATCACTCTTCCGACGGGCACAGCAATAGCCAACGAAGCCTTAACTGCCATTGCAAAAGATGCTGCTGGGAAAGAAAGTAATCCGACTGCTTTCAAAACACCTGCTGATCCAGATGCACCAGTCGCGACACCTACTGTTGACAAAATCACTGGTAGCACGACAAAAGGCTATCAAGTAGTAGGAGCAGCAGAAGTTGGTACAACAGTCGAGGTGCGTGACGCCGATGGCACAGTCCTTGGCATGGAAACTACTGGAACTGATGGCAAATACACAGTGACTTTAGAGCCAGGGAAGGCCTCAGCTAACGAAACAATAACTGTCGTAGCGAAAAATGCAACAGGGAAAGAAAGTCAGCCGGCTACAGCAACTACACCAGCCGACTTAGCCACACCAACCATTGATTCTATTACCGGAAATTCTAGTAAAGGTTACGAAATCACTGGAACGGCGGAGCCAAAAACCACTATTGATGTCCGTGACGCAGACGGAACCATCATTGCTGCTACAACTGCTAACGAAACCGGCCAATATACGGTGACTCTACCAGCTGGCGTAGTGACACCAGGAGAAACGATTACGATTATTAGCAAAGATGGCGCAGGTAATGAAAGTCAACCAGCTACAGCCGTTATTCCAGCGGATGTTGTTTTAGCGGCGCCAACTATTACGAAGGTTGAAGGAAACAAAGCCAATGGCTATACAGTCACTGGAACTGCTGATCCAAATGTCACGGTTCAATTTTACAATAGCAGTGAACAATTATTGGCAAGTGGCAATACAACTACTGGAGGCACCTTCTCCGTTCATATTGCAGCAGGGTTAGCAACAGAAAAAGAAACGTTAACCGCACTAACCACAGATACACAAGGAAATGTGAGTCCTAAAACCACATTTATGACGCCAGCCGATATTACGGGAGAACCAGAAATTAAAATTGCGGCACCAACTGTTTCTTCAGTTTTAGGAACGTCTAAAGCCGGCTACCTCATCAAAGGAACAGCTGAACCAAACCGAATCATTCAAATTAGTAACCGACTATTAAGAAGTGTGATTGCTGTAGGTGCCACCGATGCTGAAGGCAACTTCGCTATCCAATTAACAGCGGGACAAGCGACTGCTCAACAAAGTTTACTTGCGACAGCTACCGATGGCGCAGGACATTACAGTACGGCTACAACCTTCATGACGCCAGCCGACCCAACAAATCCTGGAGGAGGCAATGGTAACACTGGCGGAAATAACGGCAATACAGGCGGCAACACAGGAAACAATGGCGCAACTGGCGGGAATAATGGGAATGGTTCAAACACAGGTTCAAATCCAAATGGAGGTTCTGGTTTAGGCACAACAGGTTCTGGCTTAGGTTCACTAGGCAATGGCCTCGGTACAAATGGTAGTGGCTACAATCCGAAACTAAGTACCATCAGTTATGGCACTGGAAATCACGGGAAAACAGGCTACTTACCTAGTACAGGTGAAAAAGAGTCCTCAGCCGTGACAACAAGTTTGTTTGGCGCCTTTGTCGCACTCCTTGCGAGCATGGGAATCATCAAACGCAAACGTAAAAACTAGCTCTCTCCTTTAATTCCTATAGATGAGAAAACGTATTGTTGAGAATTCCCCACTCAATGATACGTTTTCTCGTTCCCTTTAATGAAGAAAAATTGCCAAATAGAATAAAATGTGCTATTCTATTTTCAGAAAATCGAAGGAACAAGCAGTGAAAGTGCTAAATCCAACCTGAATTTTTTAATGCAGGAGGAGTGGGCGCTTTTTTTGTTGTTATGAAGAAAGGAAGCTAATTATGCAATCAGCTACAATGGAATTTGATACAATTGCGGCGATTTCTACGCCGCCAGGTGAAGGTGCGATTAGTATTGTTCGTTTAAGTGGCGAGCAAGCAGTTGCTATTGCAAACAAAGTTTATCGGTCAGGCACTAAAGATTTAGCTAAAGTCCCCACGCACACGATTCATTATGGTCATATTGTTGATCCGCAAAACGATCAATTGATTGATGAAGTCATGCTTTCTGTGATGCGGGCACCGAAAACATTTACACGAGAAGACGTGGTAGAAATTAACTGTCATGGCGGCATTGTCGTGGTGAACCAACTACTGCAATTACTGTTACGTGAAGGCGCACGAATGGCCGAACCTGGGGAATTTACAAAACGTGCTTTTCTAAATGGCCGAATGGATCTTTCACAAGCAGAAGCAGTGATGGACTTAATCCGTGCTAAAACAGATAAAGCGATGAATGTTGCATTGAATCAATTGGATGGTAACTTGTCGGCGTTAATTCGTTCATTAAGACAAGAAATTTTAAATACTTTAGCACAAGTAGAAGTTAATATCGATTATCCAGAGTATGATGATGTCGAAGAATTAACCACGAAATTACTTTTAGAAAAAGCCGAATTTGTGAAAGCGCAGATTCAACAATTATTAACGACCGCTAAACAAGGAAAAATTTTGCGAGAAGGTCTAAGTACAGCAATTATTGGCCGACCAAATGTCGGGAAATCCAGTTTGTTAAACCATCTGTTACGAGAAGAAAAAGCTATCGTTACAGATATTGCTGGAACGACACGTGATGTCATTGAAGAATACGTTAACGTTCGCGGCGTTCCTTTAAAATTAATTGATACAGCGGGGATTCGCGAAACAGAAGACATTGTGGAACGAATTGGTGTCGAACGCAGCCGCAAAGCGTTAGCAGATTCGGATTTAATTTTGTTAGTCTTAAATCAAAGCGAAGAATTGACAGAGGAAGATCGTCAACTGTTGGAAGCAACGAAAGGCTTAAAACGCGTTATTCTTTTAAATAAAATGGACTTACCGACAAAACTGGATCCTAACGAATTACAAGAATTAGTCCCTGCAGAAGAAATTTTATCCGTTTCGGTGTTGTCAAACACAGGCTTAGACCAGTTAGAAGCGAAAATTGCTGATCTTTTCTTTGGCGGCCAAACAGGCGAAAAAGATGCTACCTATATTTCTAATACACGTCATATTGCTTTGCTAGATCAAGCAGCGCTTTCGTTACAAGAAGTGATTAACGGCATCGAAGCAGGTATGCCAGTCGATTTAGTTCAAATTGATATGACCCGTTGTTGGGATTATTTAGGGGAAATCGTCGGCGATAGTGTCCAAGATGAATTAATTACACAGTTATTTAGTCAATTTTGTTTAGGAAAATAAGACAAGAGAGGAATTTTTTATGAATCAATATCAAGCAGAATCATATGATGTTATTGTCGTCGGTGCTGGACATGCTGGCTCTGAAGCAGCCTTAGCAGCCGCACGAATGGGCGTTAAAACGTTACTTTTAACAATTAATTTAGATATGGTTGCTTTTATGCCATGTAACCCTTCTGTTGGTGGACCTGCCAAAGGAGTCGTTGTCCGAGAAATCGATGCATTAGGCGGCGAAATGGGTAAAAACATTGATAAAACCTACATCCAAATGCGGATGCTAAATACTGGTAAAGGTCCAGCAGTGCGTGCGTTGCGCGCGCAAGCTGACAAACATGCCTATGCGACAGAAATGAAACATACCATTGAAAAAGAAGAAAATTTAACCCTTCGTCAAGGGATTGTTGAAGAATTAATCGTGGAAGATGGCGTTTGTCGTGGTGTTGTAACTTCAACAGGTGCCGCATACCGTAGTCAAGCAGTGGTGATTACTGCCGGTACTGCCTTGCGTGGCGAAATTATTATTGGTGAATTAAAATATTCATCAGGACCAAACAATTCGCAACCTTCCGTTGGTTTAGCCAATCATTTAAAAGAATTAGGTTTAGAAATCGATCGCTTTAAAACAGGAACGCCGCCGCGAGTAAAATCAAGTACGATTGATTATTCTGTGACAGAGGAACAACCAGGCGATAAAGAACCCAACCACTTTAGTTACAGCACGCCAGATAGTGCCTACAATCAAAACCAAGAACCTTGTTGGTTAACTTATACGAATGAAACAACGCATGAAATTATTCAAAAAAATCTACACCGCGCCCCAATGTTTACTGGGATTGTGGAAGGTGTGGGCGCTCGGTATTGCCCATCCATCGAGGACAAAATTGTTCGTTTTGCAGACAAACCAAGACACCAATTGTTCTTGGAACCAGAAGGGTTGAATACCGAAGAAGTTTACGTCCAAGGCTTATCTACTTCTTTACCAGAAGATGTCCAAACAGAAATGCTTCATTCTATTGAAGGATTAGAAAAAGTAGAAATGATGCGTACAGGTTACGCCATTGAATACGATGTGGTAGTCCCTCACCAATTACGCCCAACATTAGAAACAAAGGTCATTGAAAATCTTTATACAGCAGGTCAAACGAACGGAACTAGTGGCTACGAAGAAGCTGCTGGTCAAGGCTTGATGGCAGGAATTAATGCTGCATTGAAAATTCAAGGCAAAGAGCCTCTTGTTTTAAAACGTAGTGATGGCTATATTGGCGTCATGATTGACGATTTAGTTACAAAAGGTACCAACGAACCTTATCGCTTATTAACGTCACGTGCGGAGTATCGTTTGATTTTACGACATGACAATGCGGACTTACGTTTAACAGAAATGGGTCATGAAATTGGCTTAGTCAAAGAAGAACAATATGCCGCCTATCTAGTCAAAAAAGCGGCTGTTGAAGCGGAAATTGCCCGCTTAGGCAAACATCGGATTAAACCGACCAAAGAAGTGCAAGCATTTTTGGAAACCAAAGGCGCTGCTGGCTTAAAAGACGGTATTTTAGCTAGAGATTTTCTGAAACGCCCAGAAATCAGTTATCAAGAAGTCGCTCAATTTATTCCCGCACCTGAAGAGGCGCTCGATCCGAAAGTGATTGAACAAGTAGAAATTCAAATCAAGTACGAAGGCTACATTAAAAAAGCCATGGAAAAAGTTGAGAAACTAAAACGCATGGAAGCAAAACGCATTCCAGAAAACATTGATTACCAAGCGATTAACGGCTTGGCTACAGAAGCAAAACAAAAACTACAAAAAATCCAACCAGAAACGATTGCCCAAGCAAGCCGTATCAGCGGTGTGAACCCCGCTGACATTAGCATTTTGATGGTCTACATCGAACAAGGAAAAATCGCGAAAGTGCAAGGATAATAAAAATTTGAAGCAGTTGCTTCTTCACGGATGATTGATTGTGAAGAAGCAACTGCTTTTTTGTTTTGAATTAGTCTACTTTTTTTTCTAAACTACAAAAAAAGACTGTCTTAAATAATTTCACAAACTGACCTATACTGAAAGCGCAAACAAATGATAGGAGTGGAACAAATGACAGATTGGTTAGGAATTAAAGGAAAAGTAGTGATTGTTACAGGAGGCTCATCTGGTATTGGTCGCAGCATTGTTGAAAGCTTGTTAGCGCAAGAGGTCTATGTCGCTAATTTTGATATTTCAGCATCAGAAACGCAACATGAGCATTTACTCTTTGTGAAAGTCGATGTAACTTCTCGAGCAGAAGTAGAAGCGGGTGTCGCTCAAGTGGTGGAAAAATTTGGAACCGTAGATGGCCTAGTAAATAACGCCGGAATCAATATTCCTCGTCTATTGGTGGATAAAAATCATCCTCATGGGCCTTATGAATTATCGGATGAGGTATTCGACAAAATTGTAGCCATCAATCAAAAAGGGCTCTACCTAATGAGCCAAGCAGTGGGCCGGATTCTTGTACAAAAACAAGCAGGTGTCATTATTAATATGTCTTCAGAAGCTGGATTAGAAGGCTCCGAAGGGCAAAGCGCCTACGCTGCAACGAAAGCAGCGGTCAGCAGTTATACACGTTCATGGGCTAAAGAGTTAGGAAAATCAAACGTCCGTGTCGTGGGGATTGCGCCAGGCATTATGGAAGAAACGGGCTTGCGCACTTTAGCATACGAAGAAGCATTGGCTTATACACGAAACATTTCTGTGGAGCAATTGCGAGCAGGTTATTCAAAAACAAGTACGATTCCATTAGGTCGTAGCGGAAAACTCCATGAAGTCGCTGACTTAGTATGCTATTATTTATCAGACCGTTCAAGCTATATTACAGGCATCACCACAAACGTAGCTGGAGGTAAAACAAGAGGATAGAGGTGGGAAAACTAAATGACGCTAGTAAATAGATGGTACCAAGTAATAAAATTACTAGTTGATCACAAAGGAATGAGCTTACAGGAATTGCAAGAGAAATTAGCCGCAAGTCCTCAAACAGTTCGTAAAAACATTGATACATTGAATGATGAATTAATCGGTATTGCCCAAATTATTCAGAAGGAAAATCTCTTTCAGTTAGAAATCAATAACTTTGAAGGTTTTGAAGAGGTTTTGTCTGGACGGCTAAAAAGGGAATCTGATTTTAATTCTTCAAGCAAGCGTGTTTCCTACATTATCAAACGATTAATAGAAGAAGATCAATTTATTTCAACTTATGATTTATCCGAAGAACTCGCCGTTAGTCGCGGCACAGTTAATAAAGACATTAAGCGCATGAAAGAGCTGATTGCTCCTTGGCAGGTTGCGGTTGTAGGTACGCCAAACCGTGGCATTCATTTAGAAGGAAAAGAGTTTGATTTACGCTTACTTCATGTGAATTACGTCCAAGAATATTTTGAAGAACAGTTTCTTCATGAAACTACCAAACAAATGATACAAAAAATAATCAAAGAAACAAGACTAGCGAAACAAGATAGTTTTCTTTTACGAAGAGTGGTTTCAATTGTTTTGCAGCGTGTTTTAGCTGGAAAACTCATTACGGAACTACCACCAGAATATGTTGATTATGTTCGTCATAACGAGCAGATTGAAGAACTGATGTATCACTTGGAAATAACCTATAATGTAACGTTAAGCCAATGGGAACGTTCCTTTATCAGCTTTCCTTTTAACATCAACACAAACCATATTCGTAACTCTTTATTGACTGATGAAGGACTCTTAGCTGACTATTTTCAAAAAATGATGAAAAAAATTCATCATTCAGTTGTTGTTGAATTTGATGAGGACTTCTTGTTTTCAGAAATGAAAGATCATTTAAGAAACGTGATGAATCGACTCGTTTTTCATGTGGAATGTCACGATTTATTTTACGGAGAAATTGAACGACAATATCCTTTGGCCTATGAATTAGCCAAGATTGGCTTGCAAGAATTGGGCCGTTTGTTAAATCGTTGTGTGCCGACGGTTGAATTTGGATATCTCGCTTTGTATTTTGAACTAGCATTGAGAGGGAACTATGAAGCGGGAGCCAAAAAAGAAATTGCTGTAATCTGCAGTACAGGTCATGGAACGGCCTTGATCATTCAGCGGCAATTGGAAAAAGTTTTGGGTCCAGACATCCAGATTGCCCATTTTTCTGAAGAAGAGGCAGAGAGAAGAGAATTGAATCAATATTTTGCTATTTTTACAACCATTCCCTTAAAAAATATTCGACCACAAACACCGATGATCCATTTAACTAATTTATTTAACGATACTTGGCTCAGAAATGAGTGGCAGAGAGCAAAAGAAATTCGTTCCGTGGAATCTCAAAATATTCATATGACCTATCAATTATTAGAGAATACTCAAGGTTACCGAGCGAATATCCAGAAAATGATTGCTGATTTAGAAGCAGAAAAATTAGTAGATCCCCAATTTATCGAACGAATTTTTACTAGAGAAGATCAACAAACAACTATTTTTGAATCGGGGATTGCCTTTCCCCATACAATTAACCAAGCCTTACCAACGATTATTTTATCGATTGGGGTTTTTGAAGAATCACTGGTTACACCAGAAGGTAAAGTTGATGTTATTTTGCTGTTGGGTATTCCAGAAGAGCTGACGGCCACTGTTGAAGCAGAGTTACTACAACTATATGACCGCTTGTTTACAATCGCAGGAGACGAACGTTTACGTAATGAGTTACGGAAGCAACGAGATGTTTTAGCGGTTAAAGAGTGGATGCAAAGGAAGGGGATTATCATATGAGTTTTATCTACGTATTCGGGGCGCTTTTTTTAACAGCTTACTTCGTTCAGATAGCTATGGGAATGAAACAGATTAAACACTTTAATCAAAACTACCAAGAATTGCGACAATTAGGGAAAGTCGCGATTGGTCGACGTGCAGGGAAGTTAAAAGCAGGCACGATTATCTTGTTTGCTGTGGATTCGCAAGGGAAAATCTTAGCCGCTAGAAAGATGCAAGGTGTCACCGTTCTAGCTAAATTTCATCCCTTACCTCAGTATGTGAACGAGGATATTCATTATATGGATCATTACCATCCACTCGTACAAAAAGAAAATAAATTAACCCAACAAGCGATGGAAAATGCACGAGAAATTTACTTACGTGTTGAGCTTGGCAATTATCAAGAAACACAACCATTAACGCCGCTTAATGGAGCCAAAATTCAATGGCAATTATGGAAAAATAAAGTACAAACAAAATTGAAAGGAAGTGTCGAGTAATGTCTTATATTACAAAATTTGCGGAAGGATTTATGCACCTTTTCCAAACAGGAGCAGAAACATTTATTTCTTGGATGACAGGCATCGTACCTGTTGTTTTGATGTTAATGGTAGCTATGAATACTTTAATTGCTTTTCTAGGAGAAGAAAGAGTAACCAAAGTAGCCAAACTTTCTGCCAAAAATCCTGTTACGCGGTATTTAGTGTTGCCTTTTTTATCCGCTTTTATGTTAGGCAATCCAATGTCCTTTACGATGGCTCGATTTTTACCAGAATACTATAAACCTAGCTATTATGCTGCACAAGCGCAATTTTGTCATACCAGTAATGGAGTTTTCCCTCATATTAATCCTGGTGAATTGTTCGTTTGGTTAGGGATTGCGCAAGGGATTGATACGTTAGGACTAAATTCGATGGACCTAGCGATTCGCTATATGTTTGTAGGGATATTAATGAATTTTATTGGCGGTTGGGTTACCGATTTCACTACCGCCTATGTTTGCAAACAACAAGGAATTACCCTTAGTAAAACAGTAGAGATTGCTGTGGATTAGAAAGGAGCAAGGTGAGATGACGTACAATAGTATTAAGGTAGTTAAAGGAAATGGCGGTTATGGTGGGCCCTTAGTGATTACACCGACAGAAGAAAAACATAAATTTATTTACATTACAGGTGGCGGCGAGAAACCCGCAATTGTTGATAAAATCGTAGATTTGACAGGAATGGAAGCGGTCAATGGTTTTAAGACATCGATTCCAGATGATGAAATCGCATTAGCCATTATTGATTGTGGAGGCACTCTTCGTTGCGGAATTTATCCTAAAAAAGGAATTCCTACTATTAACGTTGTTCCAACTGGCAAAAGTGGTCCCTTAGCACAATACATTAATGAGACAATTTATGTTTCCGCTGTAGGCCCGAAACAGATTACATTGACATCAGAAGAAGCTTCTGCTGATACAGAAAAGCCCACCTCGAAAAAAACAGAATTTAAATATGATACAAGTAAAAAAATTACTGAACAAAAAGCGGAACAACAAAGTTTTGTTGCGAAAATTGGTATGGGTGCAGGAAAAGTTGTAGCGACATTCAACCAATCAGCCCGTGAAGGCGTACAAACGATGATCAACACAGTGATTCCGTTTATGGCATTTGTTTCTTTATTAATTGGTGTGATTCAAGGTTCAGGAATTGGTGAATTTTTTGCCAATATCATGGCGCCATTGGCAGGAAACATTGTGGGGTTAACAATTATTGGTTTTATTTGTTCTCTGCCGTTTCTTTCTCCTTTATTAGGTCCTGGAGCAGTAATCAGCCAAGTAATTGGTACGTTAATTGGTGTGGAAATTGGGAAAGGCAACATTCCGCCACAACTAGCTCTACCAGCATTGTTTGCTATTAATACACAAAACGCGTGCGACTTTATTCCCGTGGGTTTAGGCTTGGAAGAAGCTGAAGCTGAAACCGTTGAAGTCGGGGTCCCTTCTGTTTTATATTCTCGTTTCTTAAATGGTGCCCCTCGAGTACTAGTTGCTTGGTTAGCAAGTTTTGGATTGTATAGTTAAAAAATTTTTTTGGAGGATGGGAAATGTCAGTATTTACAACAAAGGTTCAGTCTATTGGACCAGAAGCCGAATTATTTAAAGAAGAAAAAATGGTCATCTTATTTGGAAAAGATGCACCAGATGCTTTAGCAGATTATTGTTATAACATTGAGGTTCAGCCAGTCACAGAAGCGATTACGGACAAGCAAACGTTAGTGATTGATGAACAAACTTACCAGATTACCGCTGTAGGCGAGGTAGTATTAACTAATTTAGACACATTGGGTCACATTACTATTAAATTTGATGGCGCAACAACACCTGAATTACCAGGTACATTATATGTTGAAGAAAAAGCTATTCCTGAAATAACTGTTGGTACAACAATCACTATTCTATAATTATCGTTTAAGGGAGGAACGTAAAAGATGGAATTTATGCTAGATACAATTAATCTTGAGGCTATTCGAAAGTATCAGAAAATTTTACCACTGGCAGGCGTGACGTCTAATCCCAGTATTGTTAAACAAGCAGGAAAAATTGACTTCTTTGCGCAGATGAAAGAAATCAAAAAAACGATTGGACAAGCGAGTTTGCACGTCCAAGTGGTCGGTCAAACGACAGAAGAGATGCTAGAAGATGCCCAAACCATTGTACAACAATTAGGCCAAGAAACATTCATTAAAATCCCAGTCAATGAAGCAGGCTTGGCAGCCATCAAACAACTTAAGCAGGCAAATTATCGGATAACAGCAACCGCTATTTATACAGAATTTCAAGGTTATCTAGCGATTGCGGCAGGTGCAGATTATTTAGCGCCGTATTATAATAGGATGGAGAATTTAACAATTGATTCTCAAAAGGTTATTGAGCATTTAGCTGCAGAAATTAAACGGACGAACGCAAAGAGTAAGATCTTAGCTGCTAGTTTTAAAAACGTGGCACAAATTAATCAAGCCTGTCAAATGGGGGCGCAAGCGGTCACTATCGCACCAGAACTCGTGACACAAGGCTTGGCAATGCCCGCCATTCAAAAAGCAGTAACTGATTTTCAGGAAGATTGGGTTGCTGTTTTTGGAGTAGAAACGGTAAACGAATTAGCATAAAAATAATGAGAAGAAAAAGCGGCCATTTTTCTTCTCGTTCTTTTTTTGTTTCACATGGAACATCTACGATTATTCACTTGCTTAAAAATTAGACAATTTTCTTTATTTGTCAAAGAATTTCTTAAAAAAAAGGGTTATCTTTTGGGTATTTTTTTTGGTAGCAGTATGATGAGGGTATCAAATGATAGGAGGAAACGAGAATGAGATACACAAATGGAAATTATGAAGCATTTGCTCGACCAAGAAAACCAAAAGGTGTAGATGACAAGAGTGCCTATATCGTTGGTGGTGGCCTAGCAGGTTTAGCAACGGCTGTTTTCTTAATTCGTGACGGTCAAATGAAGGGCGAAAATATTCACATTTTTGAAGAACTCACGCTGTCTGGCGGTTCTTTAGATGGTAAATTTATTCCCCATGATGGCTTTGTCACTCGCGGCGGACGCGAAATGGAAAACCATTTCGAGTGTTTGTGGGATCTATTTCGTTCGGTACCATCATTAGAAGTAGAAGATGCCTCTGTCCTAGATGAGTTTTACCGGTTAGATTTAGATGATCCGAATTCTTCAAATTGCCGCATTATTCATAACCGTGGCGAACGTGTCCCAGATGATGGACAATTTACTTTATCCAAAAAAGCACAAAAAGAAATCGTTGATTTATTTATGACTTCTGAAGATCAATTAATTGGCAAAAAAATTGAAGATGTTTTCGGCGAAGAATTTTTTGAATCCAACTTTTGGATCTATTGGTGTTCAATGTTTGCTTTTGAAAAATGGCACTCTGCCATTGAAATGCGCCGCTACATCATGCGCTTTATCCACCACATCAAAGGTTTGCCTGACTTTACAGCCTTGAAGTTTACCAAATACAATCAATACGAATCGTTAGTGAAACCATTACTAAGCTTTTTAACCAATCAAGGGGTAGACTTTCAATATGAAACAACGATCAATGATATCCAAGTCGACATCAAAGGAGCTACTAAAGTTGCTCGGCGATTATTGTTGACACAAGCGGGCAAAACCAAAGAAATTCCTTTAACTGAAAATGATTTAGTCTTCGTAACGAATGGCTCAATTACTGAAAGTTCGACGCAAGGAGATCATCATACACCAGCACCAATTACTCATGAACTAGGGGGAAGTTGGAATCTCTGGAAAAACTTAGCAAAACAATCCCCAGAATTTGGGCACCCAGAAGTTTTCTGTGAAAATTTACCAGATGAAAGTTGGTTTGTCTCAGCAACGATTACGTGGGAAAATTTCGATATTGAACCGTATCTTTCTCGGTTAACACATCGTAAATTACGGACAGGAAAAATTGTCACAGGTGGTATTATTACTATCAAAGACTCTAATTGGATGATGAGTTTCGCTATGCATAGACAACCGCATTTTAAAGAACAAAATGATCAACAATCTATAACTTGGGTATATGGATTACTTTCTAATAAACCAGGAAATTATATCAAAAAACCAATCGAACAATGTACCGGCCAAGAAATTACGCAAGAGTTACTTTATCATTTAGGGGTCCCAGAAGGGGAAATTGAACGTATTTCAGAAGAATCGGCTACCACTATTCCGGTTTATATGCCGTTTATCACTTCTTACTTTATGTTAAGAGAACCAGGCGATCGACCATTAGTTGTACCAAACGGCTCTAAAAATCTTGCTTTCATTGGGAACTTCGCAGATACTGAACGAGATACGGTGTTTACAACAGAGTATTCTGTACGGACAGCGATGGAAGCTGTTTATCAATTGCTAGAGGTTGAACGCGGAGTACCAGAAGTGTTTGCTTCTGCATACGACTTGCGCGTCTTAGCAAACTCTGTTTATTATTTATCTGACAAGAAAAAATTAACAGAAATGGATATGCCGTTCGTGGAACGCAAAATGGTTGAACACTTTGTGAAGAAATTTGAGGATACGTATATTGGTGATATTTTAAGAGAAAATCATTTAATTTAGTTGAAAAAGCGAGTGTAAATCACTCGCTTTTTTGGTTGTTTTATTAACCGTTGAATAAATATTCATTATTATGTATATTTCTTTTATGATTTTATGAATATTAAATATATAATATATTGAATAGGAGTAGCCAGTGGGCAACTTCGCAAAAAAATCTTAATTTCTGAAGAGACTTTTTCAAAATTTTGTTGAAAAGAAGGCGCATTTTTACCATAGTTTCTTCACATTTAACGGCTATTATTTAAACATACCCGATAAACAAAACCCTAACAAAACACTTTTTCATTTTTTAACTCCTCCGCCCGCCCTTCCCCAAAGGGCGGGTTGTTTTTTTGCGTTAAAGCAGTTGGCATTTTGCGGGGAAAGGATTATCATTATAGAAGAAGTATATAGAAAAAGGCGGCGAGAAGATGGGACGTTGGCAAGAATTACAACAAGCAATGAGTGCTGGTGTAGAGGCGGCGATTGACGCTGGCTGGGACCGCCAAGCTGTTTATGGATTAGTGGAAAGTGCCATAAAAGACACGCGTTTCTTGCCACTTGAGCAAGCGAAAACAGCAGTCGCGGAACTGTTTTCTGAAGTGGAAGAAGTGGGCTCTTCAGCGTATGAGCGATTATTTCGCTTTTCGGCTTATCGTCCGCAAGAAAAGCTCTCGTTACTGTTATGGCAATTAGGTGCAGTGTTGGATCAGCATGGCATGTTGCAATTAGTAGGACCTTATCGTTTCTCGAAGACGGTTGCACCGCATGCGACGTTTTGGGATTTGTTGGCAAAAACAGTTCAAAAAGCCTATCCGTTAGGTCTTCTTGGGAGCTTTAATCAAGAGAAAGCGAAAAAGATACATCAATTAAGAATGTATATTGATCGTCAAAATATCACGTATATCCGCGATTTTTTTAAACAAGAAGGGGACACCGATGAACAGGCATTAAAACGCTATGTTTTTGCGGCCAAGCCGCAAGGGATGGGCGGGCGGAAGCTGAAAAAAAGCTCTGCTCGTTTGCACAACAAATACCCTGAGGGGGCATCTTATTCTTTAATTAATAAGAAACGATTGACGCCTAATTTTCACAGTGAGTTTATTTTGAATGAAGAAGGGACCTTTGTAACCCAGTGGGATGTGTTAGTTGAAGACTGGCGAGGCAGATTAATTAGTAATCCAGCCTATTATCAAGCGGCCAAAAACAGTGAATATCAGGAAAAAGTCTTGAATGGTGAATCGTTTAATTATGCAAATCGGAATAATCGTACCCATGAATTACTAGATAGTTCACCACCAGGGAGATTTGATCATCAATTACGAAAAACAGCCAAAAAAGGTTGGTTAAGTCCCCGTATCCAAGAATACGACTATCGCAGAGAACGACAAATAAAGTGCGATGATTATAGTAAGTAAAACAAGCCAATGTTTCACATGAAACATTGGCTTGTTTTACTCTTAGAGAAAGGCGGTTTTCGTTGCCGCCAATTGAACATTTTGGCCCGTGGCTAGAGACTTTTTACCACATAAAAAGGCGGATTTTTCTTTTATCATTCAGGCAAAAATCTTCCGAAAAGCATTGCAAGAAATTGCTATTTGCGTTAAAGTAGGAAAAGATGATTGTGAAACATTTTTCTGTTTCACAAAAAAGGAAGGAGTCTTTATGCTACCCGAAGAATTTAGACAACTATTAGCCGCAAAAGGCATTGAATTGACAGACCAACAGATGACACAATTTGACCAATATTTCCATTTATTAGTAGAATGGAATGAAAAAATGAATTTAACAGCCATTACAGAAGAAAAAGAAGTTTATTTGAAACATTTCTATGATTCTGTTTCGTTGGCATTCTTTGAAGACTTTGCCAGCGATAAAGCCATTTGTGATGTTGGCGCAGGCGCAGGATTTCCAAGTATTCCTTTGAAAATTGTTTTTCCTTCATTAAATGTCACAATTGTTGACTCTTTAAATAAACGAATTACTTTCCTAACAGAGTTGGTGAATCAACTAGGTTTGGCTAATGTTTCTTTGTATCATGATCGTGCAGAAACATTTGGTCAAAAAGCAGAATTTCGTGGCGCGTTTGATTACGTTACAGCGCGAGCAGTTGCACGATTAAATGTTTTAAGTGAACTGTGTTTACCCTTAGTTAAAAAAGAAGGCTATTTTTTAGCCTTAAAAGCATCGAAAAGTGAAGAAGAAATTAATGAAGCAAAACCTGCAATCGCTACATTAGGCGGTCAATTTCAAAAAGAAGTTGGTTTTACTTTGCCGATTACGGCAGACGAACGCCACATTGTCGTGATTCAAAAGAAAAAAGAAACCCCTAAAAAATATCCCAGAAAACCTGGATTACCAAATAAACAACCGATTAAATAAGATGGAGGCACACACATGACACGAATTATTTCTGTAGCGAACCAAAAAGGCGGCGTTGGTAAAACAACGACCACTGTAAATTTAGGCGCATGTTTAGCAAACTTAGGCAAAAAAGTCTTACTGATCGACATTGATGCACAAGGAAATGCTACCAGTGGCATGGGTGTCCCTAAACCAGATGTCGCACACGATGTGTATGATGTCCTTGTAAATGAAGAACCAATCACTAGCGTGGTTCAACATACCAGCCGTGAAAATTTAGATATTGTCCCTGCAACTATTCAATTAGCAGGCGCTGAAATTGAATTAACTTCAATGATGGCTCGAGAATCGCGCTTGAAATTAGCAATTGATGAAGTAAGAGACATGTATGATTTCGTTTTAATTGATTGCCCGCCTTCTCTAGGGCATTTAACAATCAATGCTTTTACAGCAAGTGATTCGATTCTAATTCCTGTTCAATGTGAATATTACGCATTAGAAGGCTTGAGTCAATTGCTAAATACGATTCGCTTGGTTCAAAAACATTTTAACCCTGAATTGAAAATTGAAGGGGTCTTGTTAACCATGTACGATGCTCGGACCAATTTAGGTGCCGAAGTCGTTGAAGAAGTCCGTAAATATTTCCGTGAAAAAGTCTATGATACGATTATTCCAAGAAATGTCCGTTTATCCGAAGCACCAAGTCATGGTTTACCAATCATTGACTATGATATTCGCTCAAAAGGTGCCGAAGTGTATCAAGCACTAGCAAAGGAAGTGTTGGAGAATGAATAAAGGCAAAGGTTTAGGCAGAGGCATCGATGCCTTGTTTCAAGATATCGCAAAGCTAGAAGATGTCGACGTTAAGAACGAACAAGTGACAGAAATTCTATTAAACGAACTTCGTCCCAATCCTTACCAACCGCGGAAAACATTTGATGAAACCTCTTTACAAGAACTTGCAAACTCGATTCTACATTCCGGTGTGTTTCAACCGATTATTGTTCGTAAATCGGCAGTTAAAGGCTATGAAATTATTGCAGGTGAGCGTCGGTTCCGGGCTTCTAAATTAGCCGGCAAAGAAAAAATTCCCGCAATTATTCGCGAATTTGATGAAGAATCCATGATGCAAGTTGCTGTTTTGGAAAACTTACAAAGGGAAGATTTAAATCCGCTAGAAGAAGCAGAAGCTTATGAAATGTTAATGAAAAATTTGAAATTAACACAAGCGGAAGTCGCAGAACGTTTGGGAAAAAGTCGTCCGTATATTGCCAATTATTTACGGTTGCTAACCTTACCAGATGCGGTCAAAGCAATGGTTCAAAAACAAAGCATGTCAATGGGTCAAGCACGGACGTTATTAGGCTTGAAGAACAAAGAACAGCTATTGCCATTAGCTAATCGTTGTATTAAAGACAATTTAACGGTTCGACAATTAGAACAACTTGTCGCTGAATTAAACGAAACACAAGGCAAAAAGGGCAAAAAAGCGAAAAAAGCCATCAAAGAAAAACCCATTTATATTCGAGAAAGTGAAGACCGTTTAATGGATAAATTTGGGACAACCGTAGCAATTCAAGAAAAAGAAGGCAAAGGAAAAATTGAAATTGAGTACTTGTCCTCTTCGGATTTGGCTAGAATTTTAGATATTTTAGATATTCATTTTGACGAGGAATAAAAAGCAAAGTGAGAAAGTAAGACAGAAAGTCACAAATCCTTTTGCTAGTTTCGTTAAAAAATGGTATTGTAATCATGGTATTTTTATATAAGTAAGAGAAGAAAGAAGGCTTGGAACATGTATGATTTAGGCGATATTGTCGAAATGAAAAAGCCGCATGCTTGCCAAGCAAATCGTTGGCAAATCATTCGCATGGGCGCTGATATCAAAATCAAGTGCACGAATTGCGGGCATATTGTCATGATGCCGCGTCGTGATTTTACTAAAAAATTAAAAAAAGTAATCGAGAAAAAAGCAGACTAATGCTTTAATGCCTCTAATAGAAAAGAGAATAGACTGAGAGAAAGAGTGGAAAACAAATGGCACTAACAGCTGGAATTGTCGGCTTACCAAACGTTGGTAAATCGACCCTATTTAACGCAATTACAAAAGCAGGAGCAGAAGCTGCAAATTATCCCTTTGCAACGATTGATCCGAACGTCGGCATGGTTGAAGTACCAGATGCCCGTTTACAACGCTTGACAGAACTAGTAAAACCGAAAAAAACAGTTCCCACAACGTTTGAATTTACAGACATCGCTGGAATTGTTAAAGGTGCCAGCAAAGGAGAAGGGCTGGGAAATCAGTTTTTAAGTCACATTCGTCAAGTAGATGCAATCTGTCACGTGGTTCGTTGTTTTGATGACGAAAATATCATGCGTGAACAAAATCGAGATGCGGATTTCGTTGATCCTTTAGCAGACATTGATACAATTAATTTAGAGCTAATTTTAGCAGATTTAGATTCAATCAATAAGCGCTATACTCGCGTGGCTAAAATGGCGAAAGCAAAAGATAAAGAAGCGGTGGAAGAATTAGCTGTTTTAGACAAAATTAAACCAGTTTTAGAAGAAGGTTTATCTGCTCGTACGATTGAATTTACGCCAGAAGAAGAGAAAATTGTTAAATCTCTTTTCTTATTAACCACAAAGCCGGTCCTTTATGTAGCGAATGTTTCAGAAGATGAAGTGGCGGATCCAGACAACAATGAGTATGTACAACAAGTTCGTAATTTTGCAACTAGTGAAAATGCGGAAGTAATCGTGGTTAGTGCGCGAGCAGAAGAAGAAATTGCTGAATTAGATTCTGAAGAAGACAAGGCTGAATTTTTAGAAGCAATGGGCATTGAACAATCTGGCTTAGATCAATTGATTCGTGCGGCGTACGATTTGTTAGGCTTAGCTACCTACTTTACAGCTGGTGAACAAGAAGTTCGTGCGTGGACGTTCCGTAAGGGAATCAAGGCACCTCAAGCAGCTGGGATTATCCACAGTGACTTTGAACGAGGCTTCATTCGTGCGGAAACAGTTTCTTATGAAGACCTAGATAAATATGGCAATATGCAAGCTGCCAAAGAAGCGGGCCGTGTTCGTTTAGAAGGAAAAGACTACGTCGTTCAAGATGGCGATGTTATGTTGTTCCGTTTTAACGTTTAAAAAAATGTGCCAACAAGCAATTTGTTTTGGGCTAAGCCCACATATTTAAGGCCATTCAGCCGTTTAGAAAGAGGTTCCCTCTACATGAGGGTGAGGAGGATACAACTATGGAAGCAGAAGCATTACGAGCAATCGTGGCTGAGAATCGTCAATTAGAACAGAATTTGACTAAAAGAAATGAACAATACATTTTTGACTTAAAAAAATCATTAAAAGCGGCTAATTTATCTGAAGAAGAACTAGCATTGGCTCTACACGGTATTTTACCAGAATTAGTAGCCGGTCAAAAAACAGGCAAAACAGCCCGTCAGTTATTTGGCACTGTTTCAGAACGGACGGAAGCGATTTTAAATAAACCAGCAGAAGTCAAAGAACCAGCGGGCTGGATGATTTGGCTCGACAATACCTTACTATTACTTGGTTTATTAACAATCATGTTAGCGGCGATGTCTCTATTTTCAAAAGGAACCGCACAGCCTCTCGGATTAACCACATATATCTTAGGTGCGATGGCTGGGGGTTATGTTTTCTATCTAATGCACAAATATGTTTACCGTTTTGATCGTCAAGGTGGCGACAAAAGCAAACGTCCTGGTTGGTTAAAAACGACCGCCATTCTATTTGGTGGGATGTTCTTGTGGATTGCAGTTTTCGCCGGTTCAGCGATGCTGCCACCAGTGATCAATCCCATCTTAGATCCGATGATTGCTTTAGTAATCGGTGCGTTAGCCTTTGTAGCACGCTATTTCTTCAAGAAAAAATACAATATTCAAGGTAGTTTCATGACACGTCAATAAACGGCGCGCGCTCAATTGTGAATGCGCTCGGCTGACGCAGAAACTGCAACAAGCAAAGTCGCTCTCTCAATAGAGCGTTTTAACAGTTAAAGCCTGGGGGATTAGTCGAAAAAACTAGTGTCCCAGGCTTCTGTTTTCAGAAGTTTGCTAAAGAAAGGAGCCTCTTATGGGACAACAAGTGAAGTCTTGGTGCCGTCAACACGAGCGGCTACTCATTTTTATTAGTTTTCTCTTATTAAGTGGACTTTCTCTCTATTTTGTCTATTTTCAAGAGAATTTTTTACGAGCAAGTGATTTCCGCTTTCATCAAAATCGGGTGGAAGGTCTCGCATTAGCAATTAAAAACAACGACTGGTTTCCTAAAATCAATTATTTTTTCTTGGGAGGCTATGGCTATGCCTCTAGTTTGTTTTATCCAGATGCGTATCTTTATTTACCTGCGCTTTTGCGTGTTCTGGGTTTTTCCTTTGTCGCTAGTATGGCGATTTTTGTGTTTGCGGTAAACTTGGCAACATTTAGCCTTACTTATTATGCAGGCCGATTCATGGCGCTCTCTAAAAAAAGAAGCTATCTCTTTGCCATTTTGTATGGCTTATCTATTTACCGCATGCAAGACTTGTTTAATCGCCAAGCGTTAGGAGAATTTTTGGCGCTAAGTTTTTTTCCGTTGGTCTTAGCGAGCCTGTTTTTATTACGAAAGGGAACCACGAAATATTGGCCGTTGTTAACGCTGGCGATGACTGGCATTGGGTTGGCTCACTTTATTTCTATTGAAATGGTTTCTATTTGGATTGGGTTATACATTCTGTTTTATTGGCAGCAGTTTTTTAAAAAGGAGGTCCTGTGGGCATTAGCGAAGGCTGCAGGTCTGACATTGCTTTGGCTGGCCTTTTATCTTTTACCAGTTGCTGAACAAATGAAAAATCAAGTGTTTAAAGTTACGTCCAATCCACTCACTTATATTTCCGAAAGAAGTTATCCCATTGATTCTCTTTTCTTTAATAGTTTAAAGAGCAGTGTTTTTCACGCGAAAACAGCGAATCTAGGAACCCTTTTGTTTGTAGGGCTTGTTGTAGCAGTGGTTTCGCTTGCCAGCAAAAAAATTCAGAACAAACGGTTTATTGGTTTGACGCTAGTACTCTTATTGATGGTTACTACGCTTTTTCCTTGGCACTGGCTGAACCACACGCCTTTAAATACGATTCAGTTTCCTTGGCGGTTTTTAGGGATTCTTTCCGTAATGCTCGCTTTTTTCATTGCACAAGACGAATGGGGCGTTTTCCGTAAATCTTGGACAGTGGCTTTGTTGGTTTTCCTTGCCATCAGCAATTTAGGCATTTATCAATATCAAAGTATTCAGTCACAACAAGGCCGCCTGTTAACAAAAGCTGAGTATGAGCAGCCAGCGCCTTTTTATATCGGTGCGGGCCATGAATATTTGCCAGATGAAATCAATTATCAGGAATTATTGAAACAGAAAAAACGACAACTTGATTATTCGGAAGAACAAGTAACCATTACAAACGTTAGAATGCCTTATGGGAAAATTTCATTTGACTACCAAGTGGTGAATCAATCAGCGAAGGTGACCGTTCCTTTTATTTATTACTTAGGCTATCAAGCCACGATTCAAATGAAAAACCAAACGGGCGCTAAAAAAATGAGCCTAACCAATCAAGGAGGCTTAGCCGCTCTTTCTTTATCTGGTACAGGACATGTCGACATCCGTTACCAAAGAACAAAAGTGCAAAAAATAGGGACAATGATTACCTTGCTTTCTGTTGGCGGTTTTGGATTTAGCCGATTTTTACAACAAAAAAAGAAACACAAGATAAAAGAACAACGATGAAAATAGGACTTTAATTAGGAAGAGTTGAATAAAGGACAAACCGATTTTGGCGTTTTGTCCTTTATTCCTCATTGATTATTTAAACAAATCTAGTTGACTTCCTTAGTATTATCTGTTATTTTCATATATAAAATTAAGTTGAGGAGTGGACAAAAAAATGTCAAATTGGGAAACAAAATTTGCGAAAAAAGGTCTTACATTTGATGATGTGCTATTAATCCCTGCAGAAAGCCATGTCTTACCAAATGATGTAGACATGAGTGTACAATTAGCTAAAAATATCAAGTTAAATATTCCATTGATGAGTGCCAGTATGGATACTGTTACAGATAGTAATATGGCAATTGCGATGGCTCGTCAAGGTGGACTAGGTGTCGTACATAAAAATATGACTGTCGCCCAACAAGCAGACGAAGTACGTAAAGTCAAACGTTCTGAAAGCGGCGTTATCATTGATCCATTCTTTCTAACACCAACAAACTTAGTAGCGGATGCAGAAGAATTAATGAGTCGTTACCGTATTAGCGGTGTGCCAATTGTAGAAACAATGGAAAACCGTAAATTAGTCGGAATTATTACAAACCGTGATATGCGTTTTGTAACCGACTACCAAATCAAAATCGAAGAAGTCATGACAAAAGATCATTTAGTCACTGCGCCAGTAGGCACATCTTTAAAAGATGCAGAAAAAATCTTACAAAAACATAAAATCGAAAAATTACCAATCGTTGATGAAGCAGGTCGCTTAAGTGGCTTAATTACAATTAAAGACATTGAAAAAGTGATTGAATTCCCAAATGCTGCCAAAGACGAACATGGTCGTTTACTTGTAGCGGCAGCAGTCGGTGTCACTAGTGATACGTTCGAACGTGCGGAAGCATTATTAGAAGCAGGTGCCGATGCGATTGTTATCGATACTGCACATGGCCATAGTGCCGGCGTTATTCGCAAAATTAAAGAAATTCGTGAAACGTTCCCTGAAGCAACATTAATTGCTGGTAATGTTGCCACTGCTGAAGCAACCAAAGCATTGTATGATGTCGGCGTTGACGTTGTCAAAGTTGGTATTGGACCTGGTTCAATTTGTACAACACGTGTCGTTGCTGGTGTTGGTGTTCCTCAATTAACAGCAATTTATGATGCTGCTTCTGTAGCTAGAGAATATGGTAAAGCAATTATCGCCGATGGCGGTATTAAATATTCTGGTGATATCGTGAAAGCCTTAGCTGCTGGTGGCCATGCTGTAATGCTAGGAAGTATGTTAGCAGGTACAGATGAATCTCCAGGCGAATTTGAAATTTATCAAGGCCGTCGTTTCAAAACTTACCGTGGCATGGGCTCATTGGGCGCAATGGAAAAAGGATCAAGTGATCGTTACTTCCAAGGAAGTGTCAATGAAGCAAATAAATTAGTGCCAGAAGGAATCGAAGGACGTGTCGCTTACAAAGGAAGCGTTTCTGATATTGTCTTCCAATTAATCGGTGGCTTGAAATCAGGGATGGGTTACGTCGGTGCAGCAGACTTGAAAGCGTTGCGTGAAGAAGCACAATTTGTTCAAATGAGTGGTAACGGATTGAAAGAATCACATCCACATGACGTTCAAATCACAAAAGAAGCACCAAACTATTCTGTTCAATAAAATAAAAGCTGATTTTTTTGAAATTTAAAAGAGGCAGACATCATTTCGACGTCTGCCTCTTTTTCTGTAGAATGAAGGAGTTGCTTCTGTTTCCACCGTTTATCAATATTTAAGCCTGTAGAATAAAAGCCGTTATCTGATATCAGACAACGACCTTCATCTTCCCTTTATTTAATAACTGTTAGGTTACCCATGTAAGGAACTAGGACTTCTGGTACAGTTACAGAGCCATCTTCGTTTTGGTAGTTTTCTAAAATAGCAGCGACTGTCCGTCCCACGGCTAAACCAGAACCATTGAGTGTATGCGCATATTGGACTTTATCGTTTTCATCACGGTAACGAATCATCGCACGGCGCGCTTGGAAATCTTCACAGTTTGAGCATGAACTGATTTCACGGTATGTCTCTTGAGCAGGAATCCAAACTTCCAAGTCATAAGTTTTCGCAGCTGAGAAGCCCATGTCACCTGTTGAAAGAGCCATGACACGGTAAGGTAATCCTAGTTTTTGTAGAATTTCTTCGGCATTATTCGTCATTTTTTCTAATTCCTCATAAGAATGCTCTGCATCACTAAATTTAACCATTTCGACTTTATTAAATTGGTGTAAACGAATTAACCCACGTGTGTCACGACCAGCGCTACCAGCTTCAGAACGGAAAGAAGGGCTCAAGGCCGTAAAGTAAATCGGTAAATCCTTGCCATCTAAAATTTCATTGTTGTAGTAATTAGTTAAAGGAACTTCCGCCGTTGGGATTAACGTTAAATCCGTATCTTGTAATTGGAAGACATCTTCTTTAAATTTAGGAAATTGGCCAGTTCCGAACATGGCGGTGTCATTAACGATATAAGGCGTAATCATTTCTGTATAGCCATGTTCATAAACATGTAAATCTAACATGAAGTTGTATAACGCACGTTCTAAGCGAGCACCTAGGCCTTTGTAATAAACAAAACGGCTACCAGCTACTTTGGCACCACGTTCAAAATCTAGAATGCCTAAGTTTTCAGCGACTTCCCAGTGTGGTTTTGGTTCAAAAGCAAAAGTTCTTGGTTCACTCCAACGACGTACTTCTACATTTTCTTCTTCACCAGCACCAACAGGCACAGAATCATCTGGCAAGTTCGGTAAAGTAGTTGTGATCCCACGTAGCTCTTCGTCAATAGCGTTAATTTCTGCATCTAATGCTTTAATATTGCCGCCGACTTCTTTCATTTCCGCGATTTTAGCCGTTGCATCTTCTTTGTTCCGTTTTAATTGAGCAATTTCAGCAGACACATCGTTCCGATATTTTTTCATTTCTTCGACTTTGACTAATAAATCACGGCGACTTTCATCTAAACGCAGAAATTCCACTAAGATTTCTTCTTTCACACCACGGGTTTGTAGCTTTGCTTTTACTTCGTCAAAATTTTGACGCATCATTTTTACATCTAACATATTTTTTCCTCCTCAAAATTAGTACATAATCAATAATAACTGTTGTAGAAAACAATAAAAAAGCCATCTCACCCCAAAAATAAATATTCTTGGGACGAAATGACTGGAAATCTCGCGGTACCACCCAAGTTCAGTAATGTTACTGCCCTTGATTTGCAGATAACGGCTGCAAACCGTTCCAACTTATTTCGCTGGACACCAGGAAGAGACGGACTTCTTTATAGATGAATGTTTGCTCGCACCCCCGCAAACTCTCTGGAATTCAGTGCCATAAATACTTTTTCTCTTAGTTTTCTCTTTTCTATAGAATACCGAAAAAGTTCAGGGATGTCAATTAACTCTCTGATTTCTTGTTGGTACGCTGTAAGGGTAGATGAATAATAAAGGAGGTCCACTTTTGATCAGACTTCGCATAAATATATCCACCATGTAAAGCGACAATACTTTGTGCAATAGCCAGACCTAAACCAGTTCCACCCGTTTCTTGTGATCGGGATTCTTCGACACGATAGAAGCGATCAAATAACTGATCTAAAGAATGTTTAGGAATAGCTGGTCCATCATTGCGAACAGCGATAATTGCTTCGGTGCCGACTTTGTCTACTTCCATCACAATATGATGGCCACCTTTGCCATATTTCAAAGCGTTTGAAAGAAGGTTGTTAAAGACTCGGACTAGTTTTTCCGTATCGCCTTCCATCATTAAAGAAGCTGGATTGGCTTTTACTTGGATTTGCATATTAATCTTTTTCGCTTCCAATTCAAAATCGGCAGCAAGCTGTTCAATTAATTGTGCCATATCAAAAGTCGTCGTATGAATCGGTACACTTGGTTGACGGACTTTTGTATATTCAAAAAGATCATCAACTAATAATTTCATTTGTTTCGCTTTGACGTAAGCGGTATGCGTATATTTCAGTAAATCTTCTTGGCTATGAAATTGACGATCTTCAATCAATCCCAGATAACCAATAATAGAAGTTAACGGTGTTCGAATATCATGACTGACATTCGTAATTAATTCATCTTTTGATTTTTCAATTCGCCGTTCATCTTCAATGGCTGCGACAGTACTATCCACTAGACCGTTAATACTCGTCACGACTTTTGCTAAATCACCACTTAATTCAAACGGAATGCGGTGATTGTAATTACCATCAGCGATGTAATGTAACTCACTGATAATATGACGCAATTGCATTTGATGGTAGCGACGAATTAAGCGCCAATAGAGAACAGCTGCATCTACTAAAAAGAAAATGGGTAAGACAAATTTATTCCAGCTCCAAAACAAATCAGTATTTAATTCTTTAGCGACCGCATCCTTAGTGGCCCAGATGACACCAGCTAAGGGCGAGTTTTCACTAAGTAGTTGTCCTAAAAGGAACATAATTGAGACATTTAATAGTAGTAATAAAACAATTGTCACAATTGCTTCTGCTAATAACTCGCTGATTTCTTTAGAAGTTAAGGTAATTCGTTTTTGTTTTTCAATCTTTTTAGGTTTAACGAGCATCGATCTTATATCCAACTCCCCACACTGTTTGAATGACTTTTTCTCCACCAGTTGCTTCTTCAATCTTATCTCTTAAATGACTGACGTGAACCATCACGGTTTTAGCAGAAACAATACTTTCTTGTTGCCACACACGCTCAAAAATTTCATCCGCACTAAACACACGATTTGGATGACTAGCTAATAGATAGAGGATACCAAACTCAAGAGCGGTTAATTGAATTTCTTTTCCTTCTATTGTTTTGACTTCGTGAGAGTCCTTATTAATCATTAATGGGCCGACTTCTAATTCATCGGGTTCTTCTTTGGTTAATTGCATTTGGCTTCTACGTAAAATAGACTTCACCCGAGCCATTACTTCTAAAGGATTAAAAGGCTTGGTGACATAATCGTCTGCACCAGCAACTAAGCCTTTGATTTTATCCATATCGGTTGTTTTTGCTGTTAACATAATAATTGGAATTTGCGATTCTTTTCGAAGTTCTTTCACTACTTCCATTCCATCCATAATTGGCATCATAATGTCCAAGATTAATAAATCGATATCTGGTGTTGTGTGCAATTTGGATAATGCTTCTTTTCCATCATAAGCTTTCACGACTTCGTATCCTTCATTATGAATATAAATACTCAATAGTTCTACAATTTCTTTATCATCATCTGCAACTAAAATTTTCATAAGCGTTCATTTCCTCCATATATAAAAAATCTCTTTTCTATATTTTAACAAATAATTGCTAAAAAGGACAAAATCCTTGATATATTACGATAAATTTAGAAGATTTTGCTAAAAGTTAATAAACTATAGCCAAAAAAGGATGAAAGGGGGTAAAAAACGAACGAAAATACCTATACCAATCATAATAATCGGTATTGAAAAAAAGTTTAAAAAAAGTGAAAATAATGATTGACCAATG